>Snoopy_p1__coassemble_255_pt1 | contig 43207 bp, 42 predicted proteins | sample Snoopy_p1__metabat2_high_PE_024 | metagenome-assembled genome bin Snoopy_p1
AAGAGTATTCTTTGTATGCAGTTTTGAAGGTACAGGATATATAGATGGAATGAGAGAGCAGCACCGGTGGGTGTTGTTTTTTTATTTCTTTTTTCTTTTCCATAATTTTTTCCTATGACAAACCGTTGTTTTCTCATATTTTACATGGATTTATGAGAAATGTATAATAGATGTATCTTAAAAGACGGGAGAGAAATTAAGAATGTTAAATGTAAAATACGATATTGTGGGTTCGTTTTTACGTCCGCAGGTGATAAAAGAGGCAAGAGAACGTTACAAAAAAGAGGAAATAAAGTTAGAGGAACTTCGGGTGATTGAAGATCAGGAAATTGCAAAACTGGTAGATCAGGAAGTTGCACATGGATTGAAGGTTGTTACAGATGGAGAGTTTCGAAGAAGATGGTGGCACTTGGATTGGCTGAAAGAATTTGATGGTTTTACTACAAAACATTTGGAAAAAGAACACCATGGGGTAGTAAATCAAATCGAATTAGGAACAGTTATTGGAAAAATTTCTTATGATTCGAAAAAGCAGCATGCGGAAATAGAGGCATGGGATTATTTGTATGAATTAGTAAAAAAATATCCAGGTGTAACGGCCAAAAAATGTATTTCTGGTCCGAATATGATTCTGGTAGATCATTTTTTACAATTAGGAATCAAAGAGACTCCTTACTATGGAACGGACGTGGAAGCATTGATTGAAGATATTGCACTTGCATATCAGCAGGCAATTGAAGATCTCTATGCACATGGATGTCGCTATTTACAGATTGATGATACATCGTGGACATACATGATTGATGAAACTTTTGTTGCAAAGGTGAATCAACTTGGATATCAAAAGAATGAAATTTTACAATGGTTTTTGAAAGTTTCTTGTAAGGCATTGGAAAACAAGCCGAAAGATATGGTAGTTGCAACGCATTTCTGTAAGGGAAACTTTAAAGGACATCCGTTGTTTTCAGGATTGTATGATTCTGTAGCACCAATCATCAGCAAGATTCCATATGATGGATTTTTTGTAGAATATGATGATGAACGTTCGGGAGGTTTTGAACCGTGGAAAATTTTAAACGGAAGTAAAGCAACGTTTGTTGTAGGATTGATTTCCACGAAAAACGCTCGTTTAGAAACACAGGAAGAGATAAAACAAAGGTTCTTGGAGGCAAAAGAAATAATCGGAGAAAATATAGCATTGTCGCCACAGTGTGGATTTGCTTCTGTAGAAGAAGGAAATTGCATTGATGAAAAGGTTCAATGGGATAAAATTGATTTATTAGTGTCTTGTAATGACTTTTTATAAAAAGGACAGAATCAAAAAGTAAGAGGGAGGGAGTCCCTCTTATTTTTTTGATTCTATTGTGATACATGTCGTTTTAAAGCATTCAGATAGCTGGTTCCATATCTGCTTAGTGGTAATTGTTTCTGTTTAATTACGCCTATTTTCATATATTCATCTACGAGAAGAGGTCTGGCGATAATATTTTCCCCGTTGAGTTCTTTACTGATAATCCCTGAGCTGACAGTATATCCATTTAGTCCGACTGCGAGATTAAATAATGTTGCCCTGTCACGAACTTTAATGTTTTTTTTTCGATCTAAAGTACTTAAAATTTCTTCCGAAAAGTAAAAAGAATTATAATCACCCTGTTCAAATGAAAGATAAGGGTATTCCTCCAAATCTTCGAGGGAGAGTACGGATTTGTCTGCCAACGGGTGAGTGCTGCTAATAAAAACATGTGGAGTAGCAGTAAATAATTCTTCAAATATTAACTGATGTTGTCGCAGTAATTTCATAATGATTTCTTCGTTTTTGGAAGAGATATAGAGGATTCCTAATTCGCTTTTTAATCGGCTGACGTCTTCGATAATCTCGTATGTCTGAGTTTCCCTTAATGTAAAATCATAGTAATTTGCATCGAATTCCTTGATCACATCTACAAAAGCATTGACAGCAAAGGAATAATGTTGACAAGAAACCGAAAATTTAGGTTTTCGCTCCTGTACGTTTAAATATTTTTCTTCTAAAAGAGATACCTGTTCCAAAATTTGTCTTGCATAGGAAAGAAAGGTTTCTCCATCAGAGGAAAGGGTAACACCCTTGTTTGTTCGATTAAAAATAGTAAGTTGAAATTCTGTTTCTAAGTCGTGAACAGAATTTGTTAAGCTTGGCTGTGAAACAAAAAGTCGTCTTGCGGCTTCTGTAATGTTTCCAGTTTCTGCAATTGTGACAATGTATCTTAATTGTTGTAACGTCAATGTTTGATCACTCCTAAAAAGAAATATGTGTTATTTTTGATAAGCAACTGTAATCATCGTAATATAATCGGCCTCTTTGCGAATGGATAGTTCGTTTAAGCCTTCTTCATAAAAATACCCGTATAAAGTGTAATGATGTTTTTCTGTATAAGAAAGGATAGACTGATACACTTCTTGCAGTTTGTCCCAATCGCCGATACAAAATGTTTGAAGATAGTTTCCGGCGGGACGTATTTCATCGTAATCTTTTACATCCGCATGGCCATATGCAAAAAAAGCATCATATTGATGAAATTTCCCATCTAAAATAGACTGAGCAGATATACGGCTGCCAAAATTATCATAAAGTCCGAATGTTTTTTTCAGACGAAGCGAAAATTCAGCAGCAATTAAAAAATCATGATCATCATAATTGCCTGTAATAGGGGAAGAGTGTAGAATACGTTGAGCAGGGAGTTGGATTTCTTCTATTTTTCCATGCTCTGCCGTTAGGCTTAATTTCAGTTTATCTGATTTTTGCTGTAAAAATGATTTTGCTGCTAACAGTTGGTTGATCGAATGATCGATCAGCTTTTTTTTGTTATCCAGAATTTCGTGGAAGGGTACTTCAGAAGAGTGATTGACGTAGGATTTGATATCATCAATCGACAATCCAATTCGCCGTAAGGTAAGAATTAACTCCAGCTGTACGGTTTGAAAACAGGTGTAATAATGATATCCATTCTCTCCAATGACTTCCGGACAGAATAAGCCAATATCATTGTAATAATGGAGCGTACGTTTGTTAATCCCATTTAATCTGGCAAATTCTCCAGATGAAAACAAATATTTTTTATTTTTCATAGAATCACCTCTTGACTGTACAGTTACTGTACATATTATGATACTTCATGCAAAAGAAAAAAACAAGGAAAAGGAGTAAAAGCATGATAGCTTCAAGCGTAGAAAAAAATCAGTGGCAGGAAATCCGTAACATTTATATAGAGGCATTTCCTCAAAAAGAACGGAAACCATTTTGGGTTTTGCAACATTCTGTAAAATGTGGAAAAGTACAAATTTTTGTAGAAACCGTAAACAATGCAGTACAAGGATTTATTGTTGTGATTCCTTTTAAGAATATGATTATGGTAGATTATCTGGCAGTATCTGCAAAAACCAGGAGTCGGGGGACGGGAAGCCGGATGTTGCAGGATATCTGCCAAAGATTTAGCGGGAAAAAAGTTGTTTTACTAATTGAACGTCTGGAAGACGAGGCGGAGAATAAAGAGCAGAGAATTGCCAGAAGAAAATTTTATTTAAAAAATGGATTTACGTCTTCTGGAATTTTTATTCAGGGAGCGAGTGGTGCCATGGAAGTGCTAAATTATGGGGGAATGGTGACACCTGAAGAATATCTTAGTTTACAAAAATATGCATTGGGAGCATTATTCTTCCGTTTATCTAAGATTCAACTGGTCAATTAGAAGGAGACGGTTATGAAGACAATTTTTTCGAAAGTAACATTACAAAAAAAACAAATTGGAATACTGGCAGTCTTTATTTTCTTCTCTTCAGTAGGGGAAATGCTCCTTCCCTCTTTTTTGGCACAGATGATCAATAAAGGGGTAGCAAAACAGGAACACCGAAGTATTTTGATATTTATGGCACTGATGTGTGGAATTTGTGTATTTGCCTGTATTTTGAATTTTGTATCTGTGAAAATTGCTTCGCGGATTTCTACAGAATTTGCAGCAAAACTGAGGGCAGAGGTATTTACAAAAGTCCAGAGTTTTTCTTCTGCTGAATTGGATCAATTTGGAACAGCCAGTCTTGTGACACGAAGTACTTCAGATATTACTAATATACAAAATTTTTTGACGATGCTGCTTCGTATTGGGATTTTAGCGCCTATGATGGCAATTGCAGGGCTGGTGTTTTCTGCTGGAACGGGAGGAAAGGTAAGCATTATCCTGGTTGTAGCAATTCCAGTATTGTTGTTAGGTCTTGGAGTGATTGTTATATTTGCTTCAAAATATTCTGTAAAACTTCGAAAGAAATTAGATCAGATCAATCGTCTGTTTTTGGAATCTTTGGAGGGTGTGCGAGTAATTCGGGCATTTAACAAACAGCAAAAAGAGAGTGAGAGATTTCATGTGGCAAATCAGGACTATGCCAATACGGCAATGACTACAGGAAAGATCACAAGTTGGCTTTTGCCGACGATCAATGTAGTATTTGGGATGACAACAGTGGCTGTGCTTGGGATGGGAGCAGGCTATGTAGAAAGCGGAACAATGGAGGTTGGCTTTTTAGTAGCGAACAGCCAGTATATCAGCATGGTGTTGATGGCTGTGATGTTATTTGCAATGGTGGTGATGATGTTTCCTACCACATATGCATGTGCCGGAAGAGTCGCAGAGGTATTGCAAACGGAAAGCAGGATTGTTGATGGAAAAGCTTTGGTTGAAAATCGTCCATTACGTGCCACGGTAGAGTTTCGAAATGTAACATTTTCTTATCCAGATGCGGAGGAGGAAGTATTAAAAGGAATTAGTTTTGAATCAAAACCAGGAGAAGTAACTGCGATTATTGGTGGTACGGGACGAGGAAAGTCCAGTATTTTAAAATTGATACCCAGATTGTACGATCCAACCGCGGGAGAAGTCTTAATTGATGGAATCGATGCGAGGGAATACCGACTGCAGGATTTAAGAGCACTAATTGGATATGTACCACAGAAAAATGTATTGTTTTCAGGCGATATTGGGTCAAATCTCAATTTTGGGAAGGAGCATGGTACAGCAGAGGAGTGGAATCGGGCCGCTGAAATTGCATGTGCGGCAGAATTTATTCAGAAGAAACCGCAGCAATATCATGCACATGTTGCACAGGGAGGAACTAATTTTTCCGGTGGGCAAAGACAGCGAATGGCAATTGCAAGAGCGGTCATGAAGCAGCCGGAAATCTATGTGTTTGATGACAGCTTTTCTGCTTTGGATATGAAAACAGAAAGACAACTGCGGCAAAATTTGAGAGAGGCAATGGGAGAAGCAACGGTCATTGTCGTTGCACAACGCATTAGTACGATTATGGATGCAGATCGGATTCTGGTCATTGATGACGGGCGTATTGTGGGGCAGGGAACACACAAAGAGTTGCTGCAAACTTGTACGTTGTATCGGGAAATCGCGAGTATACAATTGGGAGAGGAGAACTGGAAGGATGAACAATCAGCATGTCTTTAGGCGCTTGCTTGGTTATTTGAAAAAATATCGTCTGCGGCTTTGTATGGTTTTGGTTTTTGCAGGAATCAGTACCATCTTTATGGTATTGGCGCCGTTTGTAATCGGAGAAATTACAACAACATTATTTGCAAGTATTCAGGATGGCAGATTTTATTGGAAAACGATCGGAACACTGTTATTGATATTGATCGGACTGTATTTTATTTCGCAAATTTTTTCACTGTTACAAGGATTTGGAATGGCTAAAATTACAGCAGGGGTTATGGAAACGCTACGGCAGGATATTGACGATAAAATGCATCGATTGAAATTAGAGTATTATGACACACATACGCACGGAGATATTTTAAGTGTGATTACAAATGATGTGGATACCATTAATAATACAATGAGCCAAAATTTGACGGCAATTGTGACGCAGGCAGTGACTGCAGCAGGGATTTTCTTGATGATGGTGTCTATTAGTCCAAAATTGTCCGTGATTCCGATCATTTTAGTGCCGCTGTCATTGCTGAGTGCGGCTAAAATGATGAAATTAAGTGGAACTTATTATAACCGTCAACAACAGTTGCTGGGAACATTAAATGGATACATTGAGGAGATATATCATGGACACCAGGTTGTACAAACGTTTCATTATCAAAAGCGAGCGCAGGCGGCTTTTGAAGAGCTAAATGAGCAGCTTCGTCAAAGTGCATTCAAGGCAGAAACAACGGCAGGAGCGGTTACGCCAATTACCACGGTTGTCAATGACGTCGGGTATGTGCTTTGTGCGGGTCTGGGGTGTATCGGTGCAATTGCAGGGCGAATTGCAATTGGAAATGTGCAGGCCATGCTGGAATATACAAGAAAGTTTGCAGAACCGTTTTCTTCCATTGCAGGAATGGCTGGCAGTTTTGGAGCAGCAGCTGCAGCAGGAAAGCGAATTTTTGCATTATTGGATGCTGAAGAAGAAATTCCGGAATCAAACCATTGCGTGATACCACAAAACTGTAAAGGGAGTGTTTCCTTCCAAAATGTCGCATTCGGCTATACACCGGATTCTTTGTTAATGAAAGGAATTGATGTGACGATAAAACCAGGACAAAAGGTTGCGATTGTTGGGCCGACCGGAGCAGGAAAAACAACACTGATCAACTTGTTGATGCGATTTTATGAAATTAATAGCGGAAAAATTCTGGTAGATGGAGTGGATATTCGAGAAATGTCCAGAAAAGAATTGAGAAGTCGATTTGGAATGGTTCTGCAGGATACCTGGCTGTTTGAGGGAACAATTGCGGAAAATATTGGTTATGCAGAGGAGAACATGCAGCGGGAAACTGTGATATCCAGTGCAAAGTCGGCGTGTGCTCATAGCTTTATAAAAACGCTTCCCGGAGGATATGATATGATTTTGGAGCATGGAGCGGAAAATATTTCCCAGGGTGAACGTCAGCTTTTGACGATTGCAAGAGCCCTTGCATCGGATCCGGAAATTATGATCCTGGATGAAGCTACCAGCAATGTAGATACGCATACGGAAGTAAAAATACAAAAAGCAATGGAAGAGTTGATGAGAGGGCGAACCAGTTTTGTAATTGCACATCGGTTATCTACCATTCGAGATGCAGATGTCATTCTTTATATGGAAGATGGTGATATCAAAGAAATTGGAACCCATGAGGAATTGATGCAAAAGGGTGAAAAGTATCAAGCGCTTTATACAAGTCAATTTGCATAATCACGAGGAAATCAAAGCCTTTCCTTCAGAACCCCTTGACTATTCCCAAGTTTCTTCTTATAATAATTTTGTATTTTAATAAAAAAAAGCGATGACAAAGAGAGTAGGATTTTTCTGAACGTTTCAGCGAGCCGGCGGTGGTGTGAGTCCGGCATCAGTAAGAGTTTTCCGAAGATCACTTTCGAGCTGCAGTCCTTGAACCGTAAGAAGTAAAGGCTGACGGGGTTCCGCCGTTAAAGGAACGCATATAACGGATATTGTAAATGTATCCAAGTATGTTGTAACAGGTGGTTAACGTAAGAATTTTAAACTTTCGTCCTATTACAGGACGGAAGTTTTTTTTATAAAAAGCAAGGCAGCACAGAGTCCTGTACAGCATAGACAGCAACACGATAATGAAAAAGTAGTAGAAAGGAAAAGCGCTATGTATAAGAAAGTTTCCACGGATATGAATTTCGTAGGACGTGAAAAAGAAGTTGAGGCATTTTGGAAAGAACATGATATTTTCCAGAAGAGTATGAAAGAGAAAGAAGGATGTCCGGAGTACACATTTTATGATGGACCTCCGACTGCAAATGGAAAGCCGCATATCGGTCATGTTCTGACACGTGTCATCAAGGACATGATTCCGAGATACCGTACAATGAAAGGGTATAAAGTTCCTCGTAAGGCAGGATGGGACACACATGGTCTGCCGGTAGAGCTGGAGGTAGAAAAGCTGCTTGGTCTGGATGGAAAAGACCAGATTGAGGGATACGGACTGGAGCCGTTCATCGATAAATGTAAAGAAAGCGTATGGAAATACAAAGGAATGTGGGAAGATTTTTCAAGCACAGTTGGATTCTGGGCAGATATGGAGCATCCTTATGTAACATATGACAACAATTTTATCGAATCTGAGTGGTGGGCATTGAAACAGATCTGGGATAAAAAACTTCTTTACAAAGGATTTAAGATCGTACCGTATTGTCCTCGTTGTGGAACTCCTTTGTCTGCACAGGAAGTGGCGCAAGGATACAAGGATGTAAAAGAACGTTCTGCAATTGTAAGATTTAAAGTAAAAGATGAAGATGCATATATTCTGGCATGGACAACAACTCCTTGGACACTGCCATCGAACCTGGCGCTTTGTGTAAATCCAAGTGAGACTTATGTAAAAGTAAAAGCAGCAGACGGGTATGTATATTACATGGCAGAGGCACTTCTTGATACCGTTCTTGGAAAACTTGCAGAAGAAGGAACACCTGCTTACGAAGTTCTGGAAACCTATGTGGGAAAAGACCTGGAGTACAAAGAGTATGAACCACTGTATCAGTGTGCAGCTGACAGTGCAGAGAAACAGCACAAAAAAGCATTTTATGTGACATGCGATAATTATGTAACATTGACAGATGGTACAGGAGTGGTTCACATTGCGCCTGCATTTGGTGAAGACGATGCGAATGTCGGAAGAAATTATGAACTTCCTTTTGTACAGCTTGTAGATGAAAAAGGTGATATGGCTGCAGAAACTCCATTTGCAGGAGTATTCGTGAAGAAAGCCGATCCGATGGTACTCAAAGATCTGGATGAGAGAGGACTTCTCTTTGACGCTCCGAAATTTGAGCACAGTTACCCACATTGCTGGAGATGTGATACTCCGCTGATCTACTACGCACGTGAGTCCTGGTTCATCAAAATGACAGCTGTAAAAGATGACCTGATCGCAAATAACAACACGATCAACTGGATTCCGGAAAGTATTGGAAAAGGACGTTTCGGAGACTGGCTTGAGAATGTTCAGGACTGGGGAATCAGCCGTAACCGTTACTGGGGTACACCGCTGAATATTTGGGAGTGTGAATGCGGACACATGCACTCTATCGGAAGTATTGCAGAATTAAAAGAAATGTCTGACAACTGTCCGGATGATATTGAACTGCATCGTCCATACATCGATGATGTCACAATTACTTGTCCGGAATGTGGAAAACAGATGCACCGTGTACCGGAAGTGATTGACTGTTGGTTTGACAGTGGCTCTATGCCGTTTGCACAGCACCACTATCCATTTGAGAACGAAGATTTATTCAAACAGCAGTTCCCGGCAGACTTTATCTCCGAGGCGGTAGATCAGACAAGAGGATGGTTCTATTCTCTGCTTGCAATTTCAACATTGCTGTTTAACAAGGCACCATATAAGAATGTTATCGTTCTGGGACATGTACAGGATGAGAATGGACAAAAAATGAGTAAGTCCAAAGGAAATGCAGTAGATCCGTTTGACGCACTGGAAACATACGGAGCAGATGCGATCCGCTGGTATTTCTACAGCAACAGTGCACCATGGCTTCCAAATCGTTTCCACGGAAAAGCAGTGGTAGAAGGACAGCGTAAATTTATGGGAACTCTGTGGAATACCTATGCATTTTTCGTACTGTATGCGAATATTGATGGATTTGACGCAACAAAATATACATTAGAATATGATAAATTAGGAGTCATGGATAAATGGCTTCTGTCCAAACTGAATACACTGACAAAGACAGTGGATCAGCATCTGGCAAATTACAGAATTCCGGAAAGTGCAAGAGCATTGCAGGACTTTGTAGATGACATGAGTAACTGGTATGTCAGAAGAAGCCGTGAGCGTTTCTGGGCAAAAGGTATGGAACAGGATAAGATCAACGCATACATGACATTGTATACGGCACTTGTGACAGTATCCAAAGTTGCTGCTCCGATGATCCCATTCATGACAGAAGAAATCTACCAGAACTTGGTGAAAAGCATTGATGCCTCTGCTCCGGAAAGTATCCATTTATGTGGTTATCCGGAAGTTCATGAAGAACTGATCGATGAGAAACTGGAAGCAGATATGGATAATGTATTAAAATTGGTTGTTATGGGCCGTGCATGTCGTAACACATCCAACATCAAAAATCGTCAGCCGATTGGACAGATGTTCGTAAAGGCAGGATTTGATCTACCAGAATTTTATCAGGAGATCGTAGCAGATGAGCTGAATGTAAAAAATGTTAAATTTACAGACGATGTGAGAGACTTTACTTCTTATAGTTTTAAACCACAATTAAAGACAGTGGGACCAAAATATGGTAAAATGTTAGGTGGAATCAAGGCTGCACTGGATCAGCTTGATGGCAATGTAGCAATGGATGAGATTAACGAAACAGGTTCTCTGAAATTGAATATCAATGAACAGGAAGTGACATTGTTCAAGGAAGATCTGTTGATTGATACGGCACAGATCGAAGGCTATGTCTCTGAGAATGACAACGGAATTACAGTTGTTTTGGATACAAATCTGACAGAAGAGCTTTTAGAGGAAGGATTTGTAAGAGAACTCATCAGTAAGATCCAGACCATGCGAAAAGAAGCTGGATTTGAAGTGATGGATAAGATTGTGGTAACTTACAAAGGAAGTGAAAAAGCGGAGGCAGTCTTTACAGATAATTGTGTACAGATCTGTTCCGAGGTTCTGGCTGTCTCAGCAGAAAAGGCAGAACCTGCAGGCTTTGTAAAAGAATGGAAGATCAATGGAGAAGCTGTTTCTATGGGAGTCGAAAAGGAAGGGAGATAATCGCATGTACAGCAAACGTTTTGAGAAGGAAATATTTAAAGAGGCAGTCAAGGAGAATGTGAGGACGCTGTATCGGAAGAATATCGATGAGGCATCTTCGCAGCAGGTTTTTCAGGCCGTTTCCTATGCCGTAAAAGATATTATTATGGACGATTGGATCGCAACGCAGAAAGCCTATGATGAGGCGGATGCAAAGACGGTTTATTATATGTCCATGGAGTTCCTGATGGGACGTGCGCTTGGCAATAACCTGATTAATATGACAGCATACAAAGAAGTCAAGGAAGCACTGGAAGAGATGAATATCGATCTGAATGTTGTGGAGGATGAAGAACCGGACGCAGCACTTGGAAATGGAGGGCTTGGAAGACTGGCCGCATGTTTTCTGGATTCATTGTCCACATTGAATTATCCGGCGTACGGATGCGGAATCCGTTACCGCTATGGAATGTTTAAGCAGAAAATAGAAAATGGTTATCAGGTGGAGACACCTGATAACTGGCTCAAAGAAGGAAATCCGTTTGAGCTGCGCCGCGAAGAATATGCAAAAGAAGTGCGCTTCGGAGGAAATGTACATTTTGACAAAGATCCGGAGACAGGAAAAGATATCTTTGTACAGGAAAATTATGAATCCGTACTTGCAATCCCATATGATATGCCGATTGTGGGATACGGTAATCACGTAGTCAATACACTGCGTGTGTGGGATGCAAAGGCGATTACAGATTTCCAGCTGGACGCATTTGACAGAGGAGATTATCACAAATCCGTAGAGCAGGAGAATCTTGCAAAACTGATCGTTGATGTATTGTATCCGAATGACAATCATTATGCAGGAAAAGAGCTTCGTTTGAAACAGCAGTATTTCTTTATTTCAGCAAGTTTGCAGACCATGCTCGAAAAATATAAAAAGAAACACAGCGATGTACGCAAACTTTATGAAAAAGTAGCGATTCAGATGAACGATACACATCCGACTGTGGCAGTTCCAGAACTGATGCGTCTTTTGATCGATCAGGAGGGGTTGACCTGGGAGGAAGCATGGGATGTGACAACAAAAACCTGTGCTTACACAAACCATACGATTATGTCAGAAGCACTGGAAAAATGGCCGATTGATCTGTTCTCCAGACTGCTTCCTCGAATTTATCAGATTGTACAGGAAATCGACAGAAGATTCCAGATCGAGGTACGTGCAAAATATCCAGGAAATGAAGAGAAAATCCGTAAGATGGCAATTCTCTATGATGGTCAGGTAAGAATGGCACATATGGCGATTATTGCAGGATATTCTGTCAATGGTGTTGCAAAACTTCATACAGAGATTCTCAAACACCAGGAGTTAAAAGATTTCTACGAGATGATGCCAGAGAAATTCAATAATAAGACAAATGGAATTACTCAGAGAAGATTTTTGCTTCATGGAAATCAGCTGCTTTCCGACTGGATCACGGATAAGATTGGAGACGGATGGATCACAGATCTTTCTCAGATCAGTAAGCTAAAAGAGTATGTAGATGACGAGCAGGCGAGAAAAGAGTTTATGGAGATCAAATACAAGAACAAAGTCCGCCTGGCAGCTTATATCAAAAAACACAATGGAATTGATGTAGATCCAATGTCTATTTTTGATGTGCAAGTCAAACGTCTGCATGAATACAAACGTCAGCTGTTAAACATCATGCATGTGATGTATTTGTACAATCAGATCAAAGAGCATCCAGAGATGAGCTTTTATCCGAGAACTTTTATTTTTGGTGCAAAAGCGGCAGCAGGATATAAACGGGCAAAAGAGACGATCAAACTGATCAATTCCGTGGCAGATGTAGTGAATAATGACAGAAGCATCAATGGAAAATTAAAAGTAGTATTTATCGAAGATTATCGTGTATCCAATGCAGAACTTTTATTTGCGGCAGCAGATGTCAGCGAGCAGATTTCAACTGCGTCCAAAGAGGCATCCGGCACCGGAAACATGAAATTTATGCTCAATGGGGCACCAACGCTGGGAACAATGGATGGCGCAAACGTAGAGATCGTGGATGAAGTAGGAATCGAAAATGCCTTTATTTTCGGACTTAGCTCGGAAGAAGTCATCAATTATGAAAATCACGGCGGATACAATCCGACAGAAATTTACTTTAATGACTGGGAGATTAAGCGCGTTGTGGATCAGTTGATGGATGGTACTTATGCAAATGGAGATCATGAGATGTACAAAGATCTTTATAACTCACTTTTGAATACACAGTGTACAGACAGAGCGGATACGTACTTTATTTTGAAAGATTTTCAATCCTATGCAGAAGCACAGAAAAAGGTAGAGGAAGCATACAAAGATAAAGACAGATGGTCTAAAATGGCGATGATGAATACAGCATGCAGTGGAAAGTTCACTTCTGACAGAACGATTGAAGAGTACGTGAACGATATCTGGAAACTGGAGAAAGTGTTTATAGAGTCGATCGAAGAATAGGAGGAAGCCTATGGGATTTTACAGCGAAGTACCATACGAAGAATTTGGATATTATGATACTCCGTCGGTTTATGACGTGGGAGGCAGCATTTTGACAGGGATTGTGATGATTTATCTGTTTGTGCTGTTGATCGCGCTGATCGTAGGGATTGTCAATTATGTTTTCCGTGGAATGGGAATGTATCATATGGCAAAAAGAGAAGGTATGGATTATCCGTGGCTGGCTTTTGTTCCGTTTGCCAGAACGTATCTTCAGGGTGAACTGGGCGGAACAGTGCATCTGAAAAAACGACAGATTAAAAATCCGGGGATCTGGCTGATCGTGCTGCCCTTTATCGAAGGAATCGTGGGCGGGATCTTTTATGTAATCGTCTGGATCGTGCTGGGATTTGGAATGTTTTTCTCATATGACGGATTCGGGTTTGGAACGATCACCGGTTTGATCGTTGTACTGGTCGGAGTGATCGTATTTTTCGTTCTTTATGAAGCGGTTTATAAAGTGCTGAGGATTCTTGTAAATCGTCAGATTTATGAGAAATTTACAACACCGGGAATGGCGATTGTACATGCGGTCTTGGGGGTGTTCCTTCCGCTGTATGAATCCATTTGCCTGTTTGTGATGCGGAACCACCCATATAATCCGGGAAAAGAGCCGGATCTGGGTACTCCGTTTATGACACCGCCTCCGGCTGCACCAGTGCCATCGGTACCGCCGCAGGCATCTGCAGAAGAACCATCAGTACCAGCTGCACCTCTGATATCAGGAGAGGAAAAGAATCAGCCGGCTGATCCAGGTGTTTCCAATACAGAAATTCCTGTGGATGGTGAGTTCCGTAAAGTGGATGAAACGGTAGTCCTAGGAGAATACCGTAAAATGGAAGAGCCGTCGAAATCGGAACAGGAGCAGATGGTTTCAAGCTATGCTTATGGAAATGTGAATGAGAAGCAGGAAGAGACAGAAGAATCTAAAACAGAAGAATAAAAGGATATCAGACCTCCATGGTGCATATATTGCATCATGGAGGTTTTTTATGAAAAGAAAACAGCATCAAAAGTGGAAATCAGCGGCATCCTTTTTGACTATTTTGATCTTGCTTCCATATATTATTACTGTATTTGTAAACGGGATCCATATGGATGTGTTTGGGATGTCCGGTGAAGCATATGTAAAAGTGGCAGTGGAGGATGAGAACAAAGAGGAGAATGTAAAAACGATCCCCTGGACTGAATATTTTATAGGGATACTGGGGAAAACAATGCCGGCATCCTATGAAAAAGAAGCATTGAAAGCGCAGGCAGTTTTGCTTCGGACCGCCTTGTATCAACAGGTTTCCGAAAAAGAGGAGGAAGAGATGATTTTCAGAGAACCCTATCTTACTTTGGATGGACTGAAACAAAAGTGGGGAGCAAAGAAATTTGAACAATATTCTGAGAAGTTGAGAACAGTTCAGGCAGAAACAGAAGATCAGGTATTATTTTACGGAGAAACCTATGCACAGGTTCCCTTTCATCAGTCCACCTGCGGAAAGACGCGAAATGGAAAAGAGGTAATGGAGGGAGGAGAATACCCTTATCTGCAGATGAAAGAGTGTCCGAAAGATCTGGAGGCGCCGGATGAGATGCAGGTATATCAATTTGACTACAAAGAAATTAAAACACGGTGTCAGGCATTTTTAGAGGCAGCAGAGGGGGAGAAAGAAGCAAAAGAAACCTTGGAATTTGAAGATTTTGAAATCCAGGAAAAAGATGCGGCAGGATATGTTTCTAAATTTCGGATAGGAAATACCGTTTGTACAGGAGAAGAGTTTCGGGATGCGTTGTCTTTGGCATCCAGTGCATTTTCAATACAAAAGGAGCCTGGAGGACTTAAGATCACGACGATGGGGAAAGGGCACGGATTGGGAATGAGTCAGTGGACAGCAAATGTTATGGCAAAAGAGGGAAAAGATTACAAAGAGATACTGGCATTTTTCTTTGAAGGAACAAATATAACGTCTGTGGAAGAAATTTTAGAAGAAGCAGAATAAACCCGTTTGCTTCTGGCAAAAATATAGCCAGAGGTGATGAATATGAAGAACAATGAAAAGCCTTCCTTAAAAAGCAAAGGAATGTCAGTTGCGATTGTGATCTGTTTTGTGGTTGTGGTAGCTGCAGCAGGTGCTCTGATTTATAACAGCGCCCGTAAAAGCACAACCGGAGGGCAGCTTGCAAAAAACAACACAGCCACAGAAGAAGTAAAAACAACAAATACGAATGAAATTGTACTGCCGCAGGTTTCGGAAGAGGATATGGAAACAAAAGAAGAAGAGACCGAGACACCGGAGAGCGCAGAACATCCTGCACAGACTGCAAGTGCTGTCAGAGAAGTCTATTTTGATGAAAACAGTACTCTCCAATGGCCTACAAACGGCAGTGTGATCCTGGGATACAGTATGGACAAGACGGTGTTTTTCCAGACGCTGGAACAGTATAAATACAATCCTGCGATGATCATAGCCGGAGAAGTAGGAGAGATGATAGGTGCATGTGCAACAGGGATCGTTACAAATATTGAAGAGACAGCACAAACCGGGATGACCGTAACACTGGATATGGGAAATGGATATCAGGCAAAATATGGACAGCTCAAAGATGTGCCGCTGGCAGTCGGCGATTATGTGGAACAGGGACAGACAGTTGGATATTTGAACGAGCCTACAAAGTATTATAGTGTAGAAGGACCCAATCTTTATCTCGAGGTGACAAAAGACGGAGAAGCAAAAGACCCGGCAGTTTATATGGAACAATAGGAGTTAGGGATACGAAAACATCTGGTTTTTCGTATCCTGTTTTGTTTTCCAGGGAATGCTTGATTTATTTAATAAAAAGGGAGTAAAATAAGGAATCATTGACTGAGGAGACAGACACTATGAACTATACATATATTTTAAAATGTAAAGATGATTCTTTTTATACTGGATGGACTAACAATCTGGAAAAGCGGATCCATGATCATAATAGTGGAAAAGGAGCGCGTTATACAAAAGCCAGAAGACCCGTAGAGCTGGTTTATTATGAAGAATTTCAGACCCGTCAGGAAGCCATGAAGCGGGAATATGCGATCAAGCAGTTAACCAGAAAAGAAAAAGAGGCGCTGATTCAAACCAGGCCTCTTTAAGTATGCTATATGGATTGGAAAATCTTAGCCAAAGTATCTCTTTAACAGACCTTCGAAAGCTTTTCCGTGACGAGCTTCGTCTCTTGCCATCTCGTGTACTGTGTCGTGGATTGCATCCAGGTTAGCAGCTTTTGCACGTTTTGCAAGATCAAATTTACCAGCTGTAGCTCCGTTTTCAGCGTCAACTCTCATTTCAAGGTTTTTCTTTGTGCTGTCTGTCACAACTTCTCCTAATAATTCAGCGAATTTAGAAGCGTGCTCTGCTTCTTCCCAAGCAGCTTTTTCCCAGTATAAACCAATCTCCGGGTATCCTTCTCTATGAGCAACTCTTGCCATAGCGAGGTACATACCAACCTCTGTACATTCTCCTTCGAAGTTTGCTCTTAAGTCAGCAAGAATGTCTTCGCTTACACCCTGAGCAACACCTACAACGTGCTCTGCAGCCCAAGATCTTTCTCCTGTCTGCTCTTTGAATTTGTCAGCTGGTGCATGACATACTGGACATTCAGCTGGTGCAGCGTCTCCCTCGTGAACATAACCACATACAGTACAAACAAATTTTTTCATAGTTCAAATCTCCTTTTCTTAATAAAATTTGGCCGGATGAATCGACCTTTAGTTGTATTATAATATGGAATCAGAAAACTTTCCATATTATGAGCAAAATTAAGATTTTTTGATGCAATTTCCGCATTTTCCATAAAAAGTCATGGTACAGAAATCAATAATTCCATCAAAATCTTTTGCAGCAACTTCATTTAATTCTGTAATATTGTCCATATCCATATTGATATCCAACACTCTTTTGCAGGAGGTACAGAAAAAATGATTGTGAGGACGGATATCTCCGTCAAATCTGTCGCCCCCATCAGGAGTCGTAATCTTTACTGCTTCTCCGAGATCGGTCAGCAGGTTCAAATTCCGATAGACGGTTCCAAGACTGATGTTTGGAAATTCTTGTTTGACATGCATATAAACAGTATCCGCAGTGGGATGTTCATTTGTCGATGCCAAATAATTCTTGATGGATTCTCGTTGTCTGCTGTATTTCAGAGTAGCCAAGTAACGTTCTCCTTTCAAAACAATAATAGTAATCGTTGCTATATTTAGACTATAATACATATTTATGTGATTGTCAATAGGAAAAGTAATAAATTTTGCTGTGTGCAGGAGCTTTCTGGGCTAAAATATTACATAAAAGTTAATAAATAATGAAAAAATAGAAATAATATATGGTGATATGTCGAAATCTGTAAGAAAAAAGATCCTTGAAAACGTTGACAATAATGTTGAATATTGATATAATCAAAATGTAACAAAATTTAATAATTATGTAACATTTAAAACTTCCTACAAAAGATAAAGACAGAATATAGAGGAGGTTTTATATGAAGACAGCACACATGAAACAAAAAATGGTCATTCCGGCTTTGCTGGGAATGATGATGATTCCGGGGAGTGCAGTTTGTGCAAAAGATCAAAAGCAGGAGGTGTATCCGGTTTTGCCGGCTGCAGGAATTGAAACGGTACTGACAGATTGTTACGAAACAAGTGTAAAAGAAAATTTGCAATTATATCTGGTACCGGAAGACGAGGGAGCGTATTTTAATCTGGCGTTTTCGAATACGAGTGAAGAATTTACTTATATAAGAAGTGAGCCGGATGAGAACAGTGACTGGGTTGGGAAGTTGTATCCGGACAGCGCAGTAAAAGTTCTTGAATATAAAGGGGACTGGGTGAAGATCCAGTCAGGAGCGGCAGAAGGATTTGTGCCGGCAGATTCTTTGTATTTGGGAGAGGATGCAAGGGCTCATGCAGATGAATATGAAAAGAAGATGGCAACGGTAACAGCCGATGTCCTGAACGTGAGAGCCGGTCAGGGAGTAGACACAGAGGTTTTGACACAAGTGATGGAATATCAGCAGTATGAAATTACCGGAGAGCCAAAGAATGGATGGTATCCAGTACAGGCGGGGGAGATCGCCGGCTGGGTATCCGGGGAGTATATTACAATAGAAACGACATATTCTTATGGAGTGTCAAGAGAAGAAGAGACTGACAGCAGCGGGCAGCAGGCAGAGGTTCAGGAAACAGTAGCACAGGAAACGGCAGTATCCGGACAGGCTGTAATAGAGTATGCCTGTCAGTTTATTGGAAATCCATATGTGTGGGGCGGAACGAGTCTGACAGATGGAGCAGATTGTTCCGGATTTGTTCAGTCAGTATATGCACATTTTGGGATCAGTCTTCCCAGAACAACATGGGATATGGAAACAGTAGGAGTTCCGGTCAGCTATGAAGAAGCACTTCCGGGAGATCTTGTCCTGTATGATGGGCATGTAGGGCTTTACATGGGAGATGGAACGATTGTAAATGCAATGAACGAGGCAGAGGGAATCGGAATTTGCAGCGCAACGTATACGAATATTATAACGATCAGAAGAGTTCTGTAAACTGAGACTGCATTTTAAAGTTGACTGACTTTAGAATGCGGTCTTTTTGATGTGGAAAAGAGATAGAAGGAAACAAAAATGTCAACAGGAAAATAAATAAATGGCAACATGCACAAAAATGTAAAAAACTGTCGAAATTTCAAAAGTAGGGATTTTCAACTTATCCACATTAAAAATATAAAAAAACGTGGAAAACACGATATTTTTGAAAAGTTATTCACATTATCCACACTCAAACGTGTGTTTTATGTGGATTACTTTTGTTAAAAAAAGAACGGATGTTTTGTAGAGTTATTATGAAATTGATTCTTTGTCGAAAAAAATAGAAAAATATATTGACTTTTGAGTATTCGAAAAGCAGAAAAAACAAAAAGAACAATTCAGAAAATTCAACGGAAAAGGGGATGATTTTGAACTGTATTTTCAGGTTTTGATGGTTGATAATTTAAAAAATAGGGATTATAATAAAGAACACTGAATAATAGAAGGAGGAAACGTCATGGAGACATTTACTAAAAATACAACGATCGGTGAATTGTTAGCAGTTTATCCAGAATGTGCACCGATTTTAATGGAAATCGGAATGCATTGTCTTGGATGCCCATCTGCACAGATGGAGACATTAGGTGAGGCAGCAATGGTTCATGGAATCGATGCAGATCTCTTAGTAGAAAAGATCAATGCAGCAAGAGCAGCAGGAAAATAAAATTTCCAGATATAAAAGGAGCCGAAAGAATCTGAAACAGTATTCCTTCGGCTCTTCTTTTTATATCTGTGACAGTTTTTGGAGGGCATCTGAGGAAATGACAACTTCACAGTGTTCTTCCAGAAAGGCAAGAACAGATGCGGAGGCCTTTTCCAGACAGCCGTATTCTGAAAGCATGTTACAGATTTTGTTGAATTCATTGGCAGAATGCTCAGATGGCGTCAAAGCCAGTATATACATCTCTGCTTCGTTGTCTCGATACAAAGTATTAGATCCGTGATATGCAGGTGCCAGCAGATGGGCGGCCTGAATCACCAGATCAATATGATTGAATGAGAACAACCGTACATTAAGCGGAGCAGGTGTCTCCTGTGGTTTGGATGCCGGAGTTGTGTCAGCTGCCGCTTCTTTGACTTTATTGAGCAAATTCAGAAAGTCTTCTGCACCTTCCAGCTTTTCCAGCTGCTCTGCAGGAGAAAGTTCAGAATCTGCACTCTGTGTAAATTTAGAGAATCTTGTATCCAGTTCTTCGGGATCTTCTACTTTTGTGATGATTAAAACAATCGAATCACCAGATGAAGGAATCGCTTCAATCATCAGAGGAAGGTCTTCCGCCTCAAATCCGAAATCAAAGGATGCCTGCTGCATCATATCCCGAAACAGAGATTTCGCTTTTTCTGTACCGTAAGCCAGCTCACTTAACTTTAAATGGCGGGCTGCTAAATCAGCATGTGTCAATGTACAACGAATTTGGTTTTCATTGAGTTTTTCAATTTTCATATGCTCACATCCTTATGAATTGAAATGTCGAAAATATTATAGTTATTAAGTAGGATAATAATAACATATATTTCTTCACTATTAGTATAAACAAAAAGAAAAAAGATGTAAAGAAAAATAGTGAGACTTTCCAATTCTTTCTGATTATCAACAAAAGGGAAGTAGTTATGAACAAAATACACATTGAAATGCGAGATGACAATCCCTATAATGGCAGTACAGAAGATAGTATTTCAGGATAAATATCATATTTTCAGAAAGGGAGGGAGAGAAAATAAGATTATATTATCTGAAACGAGTGACTGAATTTTTCTAAAAACAAGGCATCCAAGATCATATCTATCATAAAAATCAAAATTCAATGTTCTCGAATCTGGAACAAAATCAATGTAAAATAGTAAGAATATACTCACTGTGGGTTCGTACTATCTTTTTGTACCGCGTATAATTCAAAGGTACGTCACATACCTTCTGCGGTCAGTTGTTATTTCGGTATTTATCGGAGCTCACAGGGGAAAGGAGCAGGACATGAAATCTGATGAGACAGCTTATCAGGAATTGTTTAAGGAACTGGAAACATATGAAAACAAAGGGATTTATATCAGTATGGATGGAATTCCTGCCAGTCCGATGCAGATCGTAACAGCACATATGGCACGGGAAGAAGGCAGTTATATGCGAGATTACATTCTGGATACAGAAGGATATATCGAATCACTTTCATTTATCGATATCAACAGACATGAGCAGGCGTAGTTTCCCCTTTTACGTCGGACAATAAGATTTTAAAATATTTCTGAAGAATGTTTAAAATACTTCTTAAAATGGCAAATTAGTAATGACTGGCAAAGAAAGTATGTTATAATAGGTTCTAATATAGGAGGTACGCATGGACGAAAGAGAAGAGAGGGCTGTAAGATCTCGCAATACAGCGGGAAAGCGGCAAAACACAAAAAGAACACGCCCACGCGGGCGGACCGGAGAACCTGAGGATATACAGACAGGCAGAGAGCGCAGACCGGCGTCAGGAAGAAGACGAAAGAGCAGCCGGGCAAGAAGGCGGCAAAGGAATATGCTGATCAGAATTATATTGTTGGTTTTGGTGATCCTGACGGCAGTTGGGGGATTGATTTTTTGGAGACGATATGGCTCATCGGATGAGAAAGCAAATTTAGAACAATATTATGGAATGACGGATCTGGATAATCTCGCAGTTGTTGTAAATAATCAGGTCATTGGAAAAGCTGACAATGGGGAATATGGTGCAGGCGGACGGATGATCGACGGACAGGCATATATTGAGTATTCTGTTCTGCATGATTTTGTGAATAAGCGATTTTACTGGGATGCGAATGAAAATATTCTGTTGTATACATTGCCGGATGGAAGTGTAAGCGTAAGCGCAGAAAGTAAGGAATATACGGAGATCAATGACACAAAAAGTGAAGAGTATGTCATTTTGAAGACAGATGGAACAACAGCATACGTTGCCCTGGATTTTGTGAAAAAGTATACGGATATGGAGTATAAAGAATACCAAAAGCCAAATCGTGTGATGATCGTCAATGAATTTGGAAAGACGACAACTGCTGTTCTGAAGCGGGATTCAGAAGTAAGATTTCAAGGTGGTGTGAAAAGTCCGATTCTGACAGAGGTGAAGAAGTCAGAAAAGGTAACCGTGATCGAGGATGAAGATGACTGGAAAAAGGTTCGTACCAGCGATGGATTTATTGGATATGTAAAGACGAATTCTTTGAAACATATCAAAGAAGAGACCATTGCCAGCAATTTTCAGGAGCCGGTATATCACGGGATCCAAAAAGATCATAAGCTTAATATGGCATGGCACAATGTAGAAAATACAACAGCCAATGCGTATGTTTCAGAAATGATCGCACCAGCCAGAGGTTTGACAACGATCGCACCGACCTGGTTTCATATTGCAGATACACAGGGAAATATCAATTCGATCGCGGATGCAGAGTATGTGAATGCTGCGCATCAGGCGAACCTGGAAGTATGGGCTGTCCTCAGAGATTTTCATGGAGGCATTAACTCGGCAGAAGAGACTTATGAGGTCTTGAGTTATACGTCAAAGCGGACAAATCTGATCGATCAGGTGATTGCTTCGGCACTTGCAAACGGAATTGACGGGATCAATCTTGATTTTGAACTGATTTCTGCAGAATGCGGGGAACATTATGTACAGTTTGTAAGGGAACTTTCCGTGAAGTGCCATCAGAATGGTCTTGTATTTTCTGTAGACAATTATGTTCCGATGCCTTATAACACATTTTATGATCTCAACGAACAGGCGATATTTGCAGATTATGTTGTGATCATGGGATATGATGAGCATGTGGAAGGAGCTTATGAAGCAGGCTCGGTTGCATCGTATGGATATGTAAAAGATGGGATTGAGAATGCGTTGAAAGCAGTTCCGAAAGAGAGGCTGATCAATGCAATTCCACTATATACACGACTGTGGTTTGAAAGTCCGAAGACAGAATCGGAACTGGCAGCAGAAGCTGGTACAGAAGCAGCGAATTATCCGAATAAAGTGACAAGCACAGCGCTTGGAATGGAAGAAGCACAGCAGAAGTTGCGTGAGGTAGGAGCAGAAGCTGTCTGGGATGAACAGGCACGGCAAAACTACGCACAGTGGGAGGCAGATGGAGGAACGTATAAGATCTGGTTGGAAGATGCAAAATCTCTGAAAGCAAAACTGGAATTAATCCAGAGTCATGATCTGGCAGGCGTTGCCGAGTGGCGCCTTGGCTGGGAAGATCCAGCAGTTTGGGATCTGATCTTACAATATGTAAGTTAAAAAGTGAATCAAAGAATGTAAAAAGGACGCTGATTTTCTGTTGGGAGAATCAGCGTTTTTAGATAAAAGAAATAAAAATTAGATTCTATGTTCATCAAAATGATTGATTTGCATGAATTGAGTCACTGTCTCCAGCATTTCTTGCGGAGTGTAAGTCTTGCCGGTTCCTTTTCTGTTATGAGAGAGTGTATTGCCATTCATATTTTTTTTGCATTCGTTTGGAGTGCAGCCAGTATATTTTTTAAAGGCATTATTCATATAGCGATAATCGGAAAATCCACAGCCATAGCAGATATCGATCAAAGAAAGTCCGCCTTTCATCAGAAGAGCTTTTGCATTGAGATATCTGGTATAAGTTAAAAATTCACTGAAAGAACGATGTAGGTTCTTCTGGATAAAGTGGGACAGATAGGAAGGGGAAAGCTGCATATGTTCTGCCAGATTAGAGAGTGTCAATCTTTCCGCAGAATGTTCTTCGATATAGCAGATGATTTCAGAAAGCTGTCGGCTTCGTTTGGTAGTGAGAGCCAGTTTGTCACTGTGCATTTCATAGTAGGCACAGCTTTGCAGAATATCGTGTACCATGATGTTGATCAGTCCGGCACATTCCAGTTGATAATAAGGAGCCTGTTGCAGATAAATCTTCAAAAGTTTGCAAAATGTGTAAGTAAACAGACGTTCATTTTGGCTAAGCAGCGTATTTTCCAGGAAACTGATATGGGTCATCTGCGGAAAATATCCTTCAAAGTATTGGGGGAGGATATGAAGCGAAAGAAGTGTAGAAGGAGTTTCTTCGGAGTTGATCTCGTGGAGTTCGTTGGCGTTAATCAGGATAATGTCCTTTTCGGAAAAGGATGAAGTGGATCCATTGATATTGAAAGAAGGAGAGCCTTTTAATACGAGGATTAGTTCGATTTCTGGATGAAGATGGGCAGAGCGGTAAGCAACATCTGTAACAGCAAGGTTCATATTTTTGATTTGTGGATGATGGATCGTTTCAATTTCCAAATGCATGGTCAGACTCCTTTTTGTTGATAATTTTATCTTAATATAATAGACAGGATTATGCAATCAAATTTGTGAAACAGCATGAAAGTGATAAGAACAAAGCATGATCAGCATATAAAAAAACAGGCTGGATGTGTATAGTAAACAGTAGATGAAATAAACAGAACAACAGTAAGGAGACGCAGATTATGAGATTATTAGAACCAATCAAAGTGGGGAAGATCGAACTGAAAAACCGTGTAATGTTTCCTCCGATGACAACAGGATATGAAGGAAGAGACGGCACAATTGTCGAACAGAGCTTTAACTTTTATAAGAGGCTGGCAGAAGGTGGGGTTGCCTATATCGTCTTAGGAGATGTTGCTCCGGTGAATACCATTTCTCCAACACCGAAGTTATTCCATGACGGACAGATCGAAGCGTTTAAAAAGCTGGCAGATGCAGTGCATGAATTTGACTGCAAACTTGGAATTCAAGTATTCCATCCGGAATATGATGTAGATGCACTGGCGGAATTATTCCGAAAAGGAGATATGGAAGGCGGACGTGCAAAAATGCGTCATGACATGGTACATTTTATTCAGGAGGTAACAGAAGAACAACTGGACAGCATTCTGGAAAAAATCGGAGAATGTGTAAAACGTGCACAGTCTGCAGGAGTGGATATTGTCGAAGTACATGGGGATCGTCTGATCGGTTCTTTCTGCTCCACATTGATCAATCAGAGGACAGATGCTTACGGCGGAAGTTTTGAAAACAGGATCCGTTTTGCATTGCGCGTCGTGGAGACAATCAGAAAAGCAGCTCCGGAAATCTGCATTGACTACAAACTGCCGGTAGTGACAGAAAATCCACTTCGTGGAAAAGGCGGTCTTATGATCAAAGAAGCCGTTGAATTTGCAAAAATCCTGGAAAAATCCGGTGTGGATATGATTCATGTAGGACAGGCAAATCATACAGGAAATATGAATGATACGATTCCGGCAATGGGAACACAGCCCTATTGCTTTATGTCAAAATATACAAAACAGATCAAAGAAGCAGTTTCTATTCCAGTTTCTTCGGTAGGACGTATCGTGACACCGGAAAATGCAGAAGCGTTGATTGAAAATGGGGTGTGCGATATTGTTGGTCTTGGACGTTCACTTCTGACAGATCCGGATTATGTGAAGAAACTGGAAGCAGGAGAGGGAAGAAGAATCCGCCATTGTATGATGTGCAACAAAGGATGTACAGATGCAATTCAGAACCGTAAGTTCTTAAGCTGCGTATTGAATGCGGAAAATGGATACGAATACGAAAGAGTGATCACTCCTTCCAAAGAAAAGAAAAAAGTAGTGGTTGTCGGCGGTGGAGCTGCAGGTATGGAAGCAGCCAGGGTCGCAAGTGTGAAGGGGCATGAGGTTGTATTATTTGAGAAAGAAACTCTGTTGGGGGGACAGCTTAATATCGCTTCCGTTCCTCCGAGAAAATCAGAGATGAACCGGGCCATCCATTATCTTTCAAATGAAATGAAAGAACTGCATGTAGATTTACGTCTGGGAAGAGCGGTGGATGCAGAGATGATCCTGGCAGAGAATCCAGATGAAGTAATCGTGGCAGTGGGTGCTCACAATCAGATCCCGCCGATTACAGGAAGCAAAATGCCGCATGTATTTGATGCATGGAAAGTATTAAATCATGAAGAACTTCCAAGTGGCCGCGTGGTTGTGATCGGAGGCGGTCTGGTCGGAGCAGAGACAGCAGAGCTTCTTGCAGAGATGGGCTGTCAGGTTTCTGTAGTAGAAATGATGGAGGAAATCGCAAAAGAAGAGTCCAGAACCGTAAAACCAGTATTGTTTGAAAGTTTTGAAAAATATCAGGTGCAACTTCTGACAGGAACAAAAGTGACAGAGATCACAGCAGAAACGGTAGAAGCAGAAACAGCAGAAGGCAGCGTATCACTTCCTTGTGATTATGTGGTTCTTGCAGTGGGAGCAAGACCAAATACATTTGATGTACAGCCATTGGAAGCAAAAGGCGTACATGTAACGCTGGTGGGAGACTGCAATGAACGTGCAGCGGATATCAACCGCGCAGTGGAAGAAGGATATCTGGCAGCGAACGCATTATAAGAATGAGAATATGAAAGAAACATCCTCGGTGTGCATATATTGGAGAAAGAGAGTATGCCTGGGGATGTTTTTTTGTTAAAAAAAGCGTTACGAATCGTAAAAGAAAAAGCCAAAATTTTGTGTCTGATCGGGATTTTACTGGGAGCGGCATTGGGATGCCAGGCCGCCGGGGAGTATCTTCATGAAACATACTTAAAAGAAGAATCTGTGAGTACGTCAGGGGCGGTTTCTGAAAAGAAGACGGTGGTGATCGATTCTGGACATGGGGGGAAAGATCCGGGAAAAATCGGTGTCAATGGAGCACAGGAGAAAGAGCTCAATCTGCAGATCGCAGAGAAGCTCAAAGCATATTTGGAAGAGCATGGAATTACAGTAATTATGACACGTACAGACGATGAAAGACTGGCAAATTCCCAGGTGGAGGATCTAAAAAAAAGGGTGGAATTGATCAATCAGGAAGCGCCTTCCCTTGCGGTATGTATCCATCAGAACAGTTATCCGCAGGAAAGCGTAAGAGGTTCGCAGGTCTTTTATTTTGCTCATTCCCAAGAGGCAAAAAAAGCCGCGGAAGTAATGCAGGAGGAGCTGAAAAAATTTGATCTGGAGCATGCCAGAGAAATGAAGGGAAATACTACATACTATATGTTGAAAAATACGAAATCCCCCATTGTAATCGTGGAATGTGGATTTCTAAGCTGTCCTGCGGAAGCAGGGATGCTGACTGATGTAAAATATCAGCAGAAACTGGCAGAAGCTATTGGGAATGGAATTCTGAAATATGTTGAGAGCTGATCAGAAAAATGGTATAATAAAATTTATGAAAACCATAATTAGAAAAATAGACAAAAACCAAATAGATGAAGATGCAATACGAGAGGCAGGAGAGATTCTCAGAGAAGGAGGTCTTGTTGCATTCCCAACAGAGACAGTTTATGGATTGGGGGCGAATGCACTGGACGAGGAGGCAGCAAAAAAAACGTATGAAGCAAAAGGCCGTCCTTCTGATAATCCGCTGATCGTTCATATTGCAGATCTGGAGGATTTAGAGGAGATCACAGAGCATGTTCCGCTGGAGACAGAGCTTCTGGCAAAGCATTTCTGGCCGGGTCCGTTGACTATGATCTTTGAAAAAAGTGCGTTGGTTCCTTATGGAACGACAGGGGGACTGGAGACGGTTGCAGTCAGAATGCCAAGTGATCCGATTGCGAGAAAACTGATCCTGGCAGCGGGAGGATATGTGTCTGCGCCGAGCGCTAACACATCAGGAAGGCCAAGTCCGACGACTGCAGATCATGTGTGGGAAGATCTGCACGACAAGATTGAGATGATCATAGACGGGGGCAGTGTGGAGATCGGTCTGGAGTCTACGATCCTGGATATGACAGTTTCTCCGCCGATGATCCTGCGTCCCGGAGCGATTACAGCCGATATGCTGGAAGAAGTGATTGGTGTGGTTAGCGTAGATGAGACAATTCTCGGCAGTGAGAGCAGTCAGGCACCGAAAGCACCGGGAATGAAGTACAGGCATTATGCACCGAAGGCGAAACTTACGATCGTAGAAGGAAGTCTGAGGGAAGAAGTATTTGCGATCCGGCAGCTTGCCTATGAGAAGAGCCGTCAGGGAGTGCAGGTTGGAATTATCGGAACGAACGAGACAGAGGAATTTTATACACATGGTCTTGTGAAGAATATTGGTTCCCGTGAGAATGAGAAGACCATTGCAAGGAATTTATATCGGATCCTGCGGGAGTTTGATGATGAAGATGTTGCCGAGATCTACAGTGAATCGTTTGCGATTCAGGGAATCGGCAATGCGATCATGAACCGATTGGAAAAGGCAGCAGGCCACTGCAGAATTCCGGCCACTGTAATCACAAAAGAGCAAAAATACAGAAAGATTGTGTTTGTAAGCGGAACGGATACCTGCCGGGGACCTGTAGCTGCAGAGCTTTTGCGGCATCAGGAGCTGGAACAGGAATATTGGATCGAATCCAAAGGGATGGTTGTGTTGTTTCCAGAACCGGTCAATCAGAAAATAGAGGCTGTGCTCAAAAGTAATGGAGTAAGTTTGGAGGGATATACGTCCAGACAGTTTAGCGAAAAGAGTCTGAATCCAGATACGCTGATCCTGGCGATGGAGCAGGCACAGAAAGAAAAGATTCTTTCAGAATATGAACATTGTTATACAGAAAATGTATATACACTCAATGAGTTTGTCGGAGACTCCAAAGAAATTCCGGATCCATATGGTCAGCCGCTGACGGCATATGGAGAATGTTATGAAGCAATTCAGACATTGATCAAAAAATTGACAGCAATTTTAAATTCACTTACTAAAGGAGGACAATAATGTCAGAAGTACATGTTATGGATCATCCGTTGATCCAGCACAAGATCAGTTATATCCGCAGAGAGGATGTAGGAACCAAAGAATTCAGGGAAGTTATCAGCGAGATCGCAAGCCTGATGTGTTATGAGGCTACAAGAGACTTAAAACTTCAGGATGTTACTATTCAGACACCGATCTGTGAGATGGTTGGAAAAGAGCTGACCGGAAAGAAACTGGCAGTTGTGCCGATTTTAAGAGCAGGTCTTGGAATGGTAGACGGGATGTTGTCTTTGATCCCGGCAGCAAAAGTTGGACATATCGGATTGTACCGTGATCCGGAATCTTTAGAGCCGGTAGAATATTACTGCAAGCTTCCGGCAGACTGCAGCGAAAGAGAAGTATTTGTAGTAGATCCGATGCTGGCGACAGGCGGATCCAGTGTTGCAGCGATTCAGATGTTGAAAGATAAAGGTGTAAAACATATTCGCTTTATGTGTATCCTTGCAGCTCCGGAAGGTGTGAAGAAGATGCAGGAAGCACATCCAGATGTGGATTTGTATATTGGAGCGCTGGACGATCATCTGAATGATCATGGTTATATCGTGCCAGGACTCGGAGATGCAGGAGATCGCATTTTCGGTACAAAATAAAGGAGATGAAGCGCATGTCAGACAAGAGAGAGGATTATCTGACCTGGGATGAGTATTTCATGGGAGTTGCCATGCTTTCAGGGATGCGGTCCAAAGATCCGAACACGCAGGTCGGATGTTGTATTGTGAGCCAGGATAACAAGATTTTGTCCATGGGATATAATGGGTTTCCAAAAGGGTGTTCCGATGATGAGTTTCCCTGGACACGGGAAGGAGACAATCCGCTGGAGACAAAATATGTGTATTCAACCCACAGTGAGTTGAATGCTATCTTAAATTACAGTGGCGGAAGTCTGGCCGGAGCGAAGCTGTATGTATCCTTGTTTCCTTGTAATGAATGTGCGAAAGCAATCATTCAGTCAGGGATCAAAGAGGTGATCTATGACTGCGATAAGTATGCGGATACTCCAAGTGTCATGGCATCCAAGCGGATGATGGATGCAGCCGGAGTCAGGTATCATCAGTATCATCGTTCTGATCGAGAGATCAAGATAACATTATAGACAGTGCATAAAGTACCTTCTGTGGGAATAAGATATATCAGAGTTCCCACAGGAGGTGTTTTTGGTATGAAACATAGAATGATCGCTGTAATCTTCCATTTTTTTCTGAGAGCAGTGCTGGGTGTCTGTCTGATTTATTTTATCAATCAGCATGTCCTGCCGGATCAAAATTCCTGGCAGGTGGGGATTAACAGTTTGTCTGTTTTGACATCCGGAAGCCTTGGAATTCCTGGGGTCTGTCTGCTTTATGGGATTTTGGTATATCAAAGTTTGTAAGGTTTTCACAAAAAACTGCAATTTAGGAAAAGCATATAGACAAGAGAAAAAACTGCGTTTATAATACAGTTCACACAGCAGATAATATCAAAGCTGTTTTCCTAAGACCTGATTCCTGGGTCTTTTGTATCAAGAGATCAGAGGTACTCTGATCGTCAGTTATTTTATTCAGGCTGCAGTTCGCAGCAGTATTTTCATCTAAGTGATCGAATCAATCATACAGAACAGGAGGGATAGGTTGCATCAAAAGAATTTTGTGATCTGCGATAAAGAAACAGATTATGCCAGGAATCTGATGCAGATGATCGGTAGCAGAAAGGAATTGGGGTTTCAGATGCATATGTTTCAGAATCTGGAATCACTGAAAAAGTTTGCGGTACAAAAATCGATACAGGTGTTGCTGATCGGGGAGGAGTATCTGGCAGAGGAGAGAATGCAGATTCCGGCAGCGGAGAAATTTGTATTGGTCAAAGAAGAAGGGAGGATATTGGAGGACGAAGAAAAAGAACTCTACAAGTATCAGTCAGTGGATCAGATTCTGACAAAAGTACTGGAAATTTCGTTGAACGACCGGAGCACATTGCCAAAGGGAAGGAAAAAGACAAGAGGCAGCATGATCGGAGTGTATTCTCCGGTGCACAGGATAGGAAAGACAAAGTATGCATTAGAACTGGGAAAAGAAATGGCACAGAAAGGGCCGGTTTTGTATCTGAATTTGGAGGAGTATTCCGGGTGTGAGCATTATTTTTCTGCTCAGCAGGACCAAAACCTTGGAGATCTTTTATATTATGCAAAACAGGAGGCTGGAAATATCGGACTTCGGATCAGTATGATGACAAATCAGATGGAGAATCTGGATTATATCCTTCCGATTCCGGTAGTACAGGATCTGCAGGCCGTTTCAAAAGAAGAGTGGATACAGTTATTTGAACAGATCCTGGAAAAGAGTATTTATGAAGTGCTGCTTTTAGATTTGGGCGATAGTGTGAATGGGTTATTTTCAATTTTAGAGGCCTGTGATTCGGTACATACTTTATACATTGAAGAACCGGCAGCAAGAGCGAAAATGAAGCAATATACTGATAACTTGCTTCGGACTGGACATGAGAAGATTCTCGAGCATACAGTGCAGAAATTGGTAAAATCGAAAAATGGTGGTACGGTAATATGATAAGAGCAGAACGGTTATATGACCGGGTCATTGAAAAGATGGACATGTCCTGTGATATGGAGGATGAAGAACTCCAAGAGTTGATCCATGAGGTGCTGGAAGATGCATCGAAAGAAATGTATATCCCGCTGCATGAAAAAATTCAAATCAGCAAGGAACTGTTTAATGCATTTCGGAAGCTGGATATTTTGCAGGAACTGATCGAAGATGATGAGATTACAGAGATCATGATCAATGGAACAGAACACATTTTTCTGGAAAAAGCAGGTCGTATTTATCGGTCAGACAGACGATTTGTATCATTGGCAAAATTGGAAGATGTGATCCAGCAGATTGCAGCAGGAGCCAACCGATATGTGAACGAATCGTCTCCAATCGTAGATGCGAGGCTGGAAGACGGTTCCCGTGTAAACGTGGTGCTGCGGCCGGTGGCATTAAATGGTCCGATCATGACGATCCGTAAATTTCCAAAAGAGGCAGTGACTATGAAGCAGCTGATCGCCTGGGGAAGTATCAGCCAGGAGGCAGTGCAGTTCTTAAAAATTCTGGTAGTATCAAAATACAATATCTTTGTCAGCGGAGGCACAGGCTCCGGTAAGACGACATTTCTAAACGCATTATCTGATTATATTCCAAAAGATGAGCGAATCATTACAATTGAAGACAACGCAGAGCTGCAGATCAAAGGAGTCGATAATCTGGTCAGACTGGAGGCAAGGAATGCCAATCTGGAGGGAGAAGGAGCGGTTACGATCCGTGATCTGATCAAGTCGGCACTTCGTATGAGACCTGACCGGATCATTGTAGGAGAGGTCCGGGGAGAAGAAACCGTGGATATGATCTCATCAGCAATGTTGAACGGGCACAGTGGATCCATGTCTACCGGACATGCGAATAATCCTATGGACATGCTTCACAGACTGGAGACGATGATGCTGATGGGAATTGAACTGCCGCTGATCGCAATCCAGCAGCAGATTGCTTCGGCATTGGACATTATCGTTCATCTGGGCAGGCTGCGGGATAAAAGCAGAAAGGTACTGGAAATTACAGAGGTGTTGGGATACGAAAATGGAAGGATCCAGCTTCAGACACTTTATAAATTTCAAGAGGAGGGAATGGAAGATGGAAAAATTAAAGGAAAACTTGTGAAGGAAAGTGAGATCGTACAAAGAGAAAAGCTGCTGGCAGCAGGATATACAGAAGAAGGAATATCTGGCGTCAGCAGGCAGGGGGATCTTGATCACGGGGATGACGGCATATTTGTTTTATGATCACTGGGCAGCATGGATCTTGATGCTTCCATTGTGCGTGATTTATTTGAAAGTATGGGAAGGAGACTGTTGTAAAAAGAAAAAAGAAGAATTTCGGGAACAGTTTCGAGAAAGTATACAGACCTTATCGGCGATGTTAAAAGTTGGATATTCGGTAGAAAATGCAATCCGGGAGACAGGAAAAGAGCTTCGGTCACTTTATAAGAAAAAGACGAGGATTCTAAGAGAGTATGAAACTATGATCCATCAGCTGGACTTAAATATGACAGCAGAAGAAGTTATGCAGCAGTTTGCAGGGCGGATCCGTGAGGAAGATGTAGAAAATTTTGTGACGGTGTTCGGAGCTGCAAAACGGCTTGGTGGAGACAGCATTGCGATCATCCGGCACGCGGCAGATGCCATTGGAGAAAAGATGGAGGTGGAACGTGAGATTCAGATCATGCTGGCGTCGAAGAAGTTGGAATTTAAGATCATGTGTATGATACCATTTGTCATTATTTTTTATATGAGAGGCGCATTTCCGGAGTTTATGGAAGTGCTGTACGGGAATCTGGCAGGCGGTATTTTTATGACGATCTGTCTGATGATATATCTGACAGCGTATCAGCTGGGGAGAAAGATGACACAGATAGAAGTATAGGGTGAATGGAATGAAGACAGAAAAAAGTGTATATCAGAAAGCAATTCTCGTCGTGATCATATCTGCGGTTTTGTCCATGGCATTATATGCATCAGACAATTTTAAAAAACTTCCGGAAAATAAAGCCGGAAACAGTATGGTGGAGAGAAATGCTCATGGAAGAGGAGAGAAAAATCAGGAACTGATCGCCGGGACAAAGGGTCAGAAGGCAAAAGTTACCGTAAAGATACAGGAGGAAATGTATACAGGGGAAGAGTTACAGAATGTATTTGAAGCGTCCGGAAAACAGTTGGAAACGCTGGTTTTGGGTGAGAACCAGAGTCTGGATGAAGTGAGAAACAATCTGAATCTGGTGAAAACCATACCGGATACCGGAATTGAAGTGACCTGGGAGCTCAGTGACTATAATGTGATGAATATTCTGGGAGAAATTCAGCTGAAAAAACTGAAAGAAGAAGGCACGATGATCGAACTGAAAGCGTTACTTTCTTATGGGGAAGAAAAAGCAGAGCACAGCTTCTTTGCCAGAGTTTTTCCACCGAAACTGGACGATGAGGGACAGTTTCAGAAAATGGTGGAAGGGAAGGTACAGGAGGCAGATGAAGAACAAAGAGAGTCCAGATATCTGGTTTTGCCAAAGGAAATCGAAGGAAAAGAAATTACATGGAAATATGTAAAAGATTTTCGGGGACTTGGGCTTTTGGCACTCGGAGTCGTTGCGGCAGCGTTGTTGTTTGCGCTGGAAAAACAAAATGAAACCCAGAAACAGAAAGCACGCAGACATCAGTTAGCCATGGACTACCCGGAGTTTATCAGTACATTTACGCTTTATCTGGGGGCAGGGATGCCGGTCAGACGCGCCTGGTTTCAAATTGCTTCTTCGTATCAGAAACAGAATTCTCCCAGATATGTTTATGAAGAAATGGTGTATACCATGAGAGAAATGCAGAGGGGAACACCAGAAAATGAATGCTATGAACATTTTGGAGCCAGATGCGGGCTTCCTGCATATCGGAAATTTGCAGTAATGTTATCTCAAAATCTGCGGAAGGGAACAAAAGGGCTGTCAGAATTATTGCAAAGAGAGGCGGCCGGAGCTTTTGAAGAGCGAAAAACAGCGGCGCGGAAGGTTGGAGAAGAAACCAGTACGAAGTTACTTGGTCCCATGTTTCTGATGTTGGGAGTTGTATTGATGATTATTGTAGTACCGGCATTTCTGACGATTCAGATTTAGCCGGAAGAAAAGGAGGACACAGGCATGTTGCGGAGAGTTACAAATAAAATAAAAGACAGAATCCGGGATTTTGCAGAAGAAATGCAGGCGGAAACAGGGTTGTCAGTGGTAGAAATGATTTTGATACTGGTTGTGATTATTGCATTGGTATTGATTTTCAAAACACAGCTGACGACACTGGTCAATGATATTTTCGATAAGATTACAAGTGAAAGTGCAGGAATCTGATTTGAAAAAAGGAGAAATCACGGCATTTTTAAGCTTGATCTTTGTACTGATGGTTTCCTTTGTGACAGCAATTTTAGAAAGTGCGGTGATTCAGGTCACGAAAAATGAAAAGCGCCTGGAAATGGATGCGGCAATTTATTCAGTATTTGGAGAATATCAAAAAGAATTATTGGAAGATTACGGAGTCTTTGCTTTAGAAGGAAGTTATGAGACCGGAAATTTTTCAGAGAAACAACTGATCGACAAGATGCATTATTACGGGGCGGCGGGAATAGAACCGGAAATTATGGGGCTTCAGTTGTTGACGGATCAAAATGGACAGGCATTTCGGGAAGCGGCAGTAAAATATATGGAAGACTTATATGGTCTGTCAATCATCCAGGATCTGGGTGGTCTGGCAGCCCAGTGGGAAGAGCAGGAAATTACGGGAGATCAGACTCAGGAAGAGAGTAATCAAAGTCTGGAAGAACTGGATAAAATCCTGCAGGATAATCAAAGTTCGCTTCCGGTGGAAGGAAATCCTCTTCCACATTTGGAAGAACTGCGGAAATCAGGACTTGTAAAACTTGTTTTGCCAAAAGAAAAACAAGTTTCGGGAAAACGGGTTGAAATGCAGGATCAGCCTTCACAAAGACAACTTCGTACAGGAAGAGGAAGTTTTCCGGTTCGAAGTGATATGGACGGCATTACAAAGAAGTTATTATTTCATGAATATCTATTAGAAAAATTTGGAAATGTAGTAAAGAAAAGCGGACAAAACCGGTCATTAGAATATGAGATTGAATATTTTTTGGAAGGAAAAGTGCAGGATCAGGAAAATCTGGAAGGGGTGCTGAAAAAGTTATTATTAATTCGGATGGGGCTCAATTTTGTTTATCTGCAGACGGATGCGGCAAAACAGGCCGAGGCAGAGGCAATGGCGCTGACATTGACATCGGTGATCGCTCTTCCGATGCTGGCACCTGTAGTGAAGCAAGTATTGCTTGCTGCATGGGCGTTTGGAGAAAGTATTATGGATCTGAGATCTCTGATGGCAGGGAAAAAAGCGGCATTGGTCAAAACCGCTCAGAACTGGCAGCTTTCCTTGTCTGCACTTTTAAAGCTTGGGACAGAAAAGGATACACAGGAGGGGGCGGACAATCCGGATGGATGGGATTATAAAAGTTATCTGAGAATGTTATTGTTTCTGGAACATGCAGATGCGGTATCTATGAGGACCATAGACCGGGTGGAGCAAAATTTAAGATATGAAAAAGGTCTTTCTTTTTTCCATGCAGATGCATGTGTTACAAAAATCCGATCAAAGAATAGGGTCGAGATCCGAAAAGGACTGACTTATGAATTCCCGCTTTACTTTGGCTATGAATAAAAACATCAGGCTCCCGTGCCTGATACAGGTGCCCTGGAGTATGTTGTGGAACATACTTTGATCTACTGCCGAATCAGTCCCCTCTGGCAGAAATACTCACAAATTTAAAGAAAGGAAACATGATGACACAATCAAATCAAAAAACACCCAGTTACAATCTGAAAAGGGCATCTGTACCAAGTGCGGGAGCAAGCATTACCATAGAAGCGGCATTTGTGATTCCTGTTTTTTTCTTTGCAGTCTTATGTCTTGTTTATTTTATTGAGATTCAAACGGTACGGATGACAGTGAGGTCAGCAGCAGTGCACGCATCGAAGATCTGTACAGAAGATCTGGCAGTACTTCCGATTCTAAATACATCCAGACTGGAAGGGGAGATTGTGAAAAGTATTGGTGCAGAACAGCTGGAAAACAGTATTGTAAGTGGTGGGAGCAGTGGGATAAAATGCGGTGGTTCTTATTACAGTCCAACCAGAAATGAATTGAAAGTAGTCGTAAACTATGGAGTCAGACTTCCGTTTCTGCAATTTGGAAATCTGGATGCGAAGTTTCGGGAAGAGTTAAAGTTGAGTGGTTGGAATGGATTTCAAAAAAGAGGACTGGAATCAGAGGATGAGAAAATTGTGTATATTACAAAGACAGGAATAGTGTACCATGAAAACTATCAATGTACTTATTTACAATTGTCAGTCCGTTTTATTCCATATGCCCAGTTAGGCGGGATCCGCAATGAAGACGGCGGAAAATATTATAAATGTGAGAAGTGTGTGCATGGAAGTGCAATGGCAGGGGTATATATTACCAATACAGGAAATAAGTATCATAATTCGCTCAGCTGCAGTGGATTGAGCCGTACAATTTATGCAATTCCAAAGTCACAGGCAATGGGAAGAGGAGGATGTTCCAGATGCGCGAATTAGGAGAACTTTGTTTTGGATGGTATCTGTGTATTGTTTCTGTGTGGGATATAAAAAATCGGGAAATCCCGATGTGGCTGATTGCAGCAGGAGGGATTCTGTCAGCCAGTCTTGGATGCTTAAGCAGTGAGACATCTGCGGTTTTAATGGGAGCCGGAGCTTTGGTTGGTATGTTGTTTTTGCTGATCAGTCGGATGACGAGAGAAGCTTTTGGTTATGGAGACAGCCTGATGATCGCAGTGACAGGAATTTATCTGGGATTTTGGAATCTGTTATATATGTTGGTGTGGGCATATGTACTGGCAGCAATTTTTGCCGGATATGTACTGATACAAAAAGGCTTCTGCAAAAAAGAAGCATTCCCGTTTGTTCCATTTTTATTGCTTGCCTATATGGGGATCATGTGTCTGGGAGGATTGTAAATGAGACGGGTAAAGGGAAGTACAACTGTAGAGATGGCACTTTTGATGCCTATGATATTTTTGGTATTTTTGCTGGTGGTCCGTACTACATTTTATTATCATGATAAAAGTATTCTAAATGGGATTGCATATGAAACGCTTACAGTGGCAGTACAGACAGCAAGAAATCCGAAACCAGAAGAAGCAGATGTAGAAGCATTTTGCAGGGAGAAAGCACAGGGGAAGTTGATTTATTTTTCATCTCCGGAAGTTTCTCTGGAATCTACAAAAGAAATGGCGAAGATCCAAATTACTGCTTCCCGTGGGAAAATGAAGATCCGGGTATTACGGCAGGCGAAAGTACCGCATCCGGAGAAAAAAATCCGTCTGAAGAAAAAAGTGGAGTTGAGCAAATAACAGGAGAAATGAACTATGAATACAAATTATGAAAAAGAGCTAAACAGAATTTGCCTGCATGTCCATAAGCCAGAGATTTATGAAGAAGATTATCAGATGTCGATGTTACGTCAGAATGATATTCCGGGACTTTTGGAAGTGAATGGCTGTGGGATTGATGGGGAGAGCCGGTATACTTATGAAGTGACAGGGTTGGTGTCTATGGCAGTTCTGTTTGAAAATAAGCAGGTGAGAAAAAGTGATATTGAACAATTTGTTTATTGCCTTTTGGAAACAACACGAGAACTGAGAAATTATATGTTGAATCCAGGATGCCTTTTGTTAGATCCGGAGTATATTTTCTGCAAAAAACAGACCTATTTTTTCTGCTATCTGCCGGGAAAAACACAGGAGCTTTGCGAATCTTTTCATCATATGACAGAGTACTTTGTAAAAAAACTGGATTATGAAGATGAGCAGGGAATCACACTTGCCTATGAACTGCATAAGGCAACGCTGCAGGAAAATTATGATCTATATGAAATTATGCAGGAATATCGGGAAGAATATGAAGCAGAGGATGAGGAAGAGATACTGGAAGAGACACAGGAATGGGACGAGCAGGAGGATACATTTTCAGATATGGCATTTCAGTTGGAGTCAGAAGAAGACTATGAACCAATGAAAGATACAGAGGTGATCAAGGAATCAGGCGGTGTGTGGAGTGCGTGGAAAAAGGCAGCTCACAAGATCGGGCGTGGAAGACTTGGAAGATGGGGAAGCTGGGATGATCTGATTTTGGAAACAGATGGACAAGACGAATCTTCTCACTTATAATGGCAGTATCAAACGAACAGAGTTCTATTTGAAATCTGTTGTAGGAAATGAGGAATCGAATTGCAAAAAAACAAACCGGCAATATGTACTGTAGGATTGATCGTGATCAATATGGGAATCTTCTTTCTGCTCTCGTTTATCGGGAATCCGGAGGATGCCGTTTTCATGTTGGAACATGGCGCCATGTATCCACCACTGGTATTGGTACAGAAAGAATTTTATCGGCTTTTGACTTGTATATTTTTACATTTTGGAATCGATCATTTAATGAATAATATGGTCATGTTAGGAGCCATCGGATGGAATCTGGAACAGGAGATCGGACGGTTTCGATTTCTTGCAATTTATTTGATCAGTGGGATCGGAGGTAATCTGATGTCCCTTGCGAATGATATTCATACCCAGAGTATGGCGGTGTCTGCAGGTGCATCCGGCGCAGTGTTTGGACTTCTTGGAGCATTGGTCTGGGTCGTACTTCGTAATAAAGGCAGAGTGGGAAGACTGACCGGACGGGGAATGGTATTTATGGTAATTTTAAGTCTTTATTTTGGGTTTACCAGTGCAGGTGTGGACAACGCCGCACACATTGGAGGCTTGGTATGTGGTTTTTTGTCTGCTATGATCTTCTATCATGGGCGCAGAACCGTCAGACCGGAAGCTGAATGGTAAAAACAGTCGGCTTTTGTGGAGTGGAGGAGACGGTCAGTGTTCCTTCATGAGCTTCGATAATCTTACGGCAAAGAGGCAGTCCAAGTCCGGTTCCTCCAGGTTTGTTGTAAGTGACAAATGGCTGGAAGATGTAATCTTGCTGTTCTTCTGTGAGACCGCATCCCGTATCTTCGAAAGTAATGGTGATCCACTCTTCACTCCGGGAGGCGGTAAGGCGGATGGAACCGGAATCTGAAATGGCTTCTTCAGCATTTTTCAGAAGATTTAAAAATACTTCCTGTAATTTGACTTTATCTCCGCTAAAAGAGCCGATCGAATCTGGGATTGAAGAAGAAAATTCAATATCTGTATCATTTGTATCTAAGGAAATCGCAAAGGATACTGCAACATCCTTCAGAAGTTGTTCCATAGAAAACATGGAATAATACAGGGAGTTGCTGTTATTGAAAGTAGACAATTCTTCTAAAAGCTGAATGATATATTTCACATCATTCACAACATGATTCCAGTGCGACAGTTCTTTCACTTCTGGATTCTGTACTTCCATAACCTGCAAGGCTGAGAAGATCAGGGTCAGAGGATTTCGGATTTCATGGGAGATGGTAGAGATTGTATTGCGGTGATTTTGCAGCAGCTGAGGGATGATCTGCCGTGCATCGAGATCCCGTTCCATCAGTTTATTCATTTTATTGATATCAATATTGCATAACATAATATATCATGTCTCCTTTTGTATGTATTTGTCTGTTAAGTGTAGTCTAGCATGACAAAAAGCATGGTTCAACAAAATGCGCCCGACAAATTTCGACAGAAAAAGGGAAGCTGTGAAGGTAAAAATTTCTTCTATTTTCTGGAAAAATGTTTTATACTTAAATGAAAAAGAAAAAGGAGATGCATATTTATGAGAGATGATAACTGTATTTTTTGCAAACTGGCATCCGGAGAGATTCCGTCTGCAACGCTTTATGATGATGATGATTTTCGTGTGATCCTGGATCTGAGCCCAGCATCAAAAGGACATGCATTGATCATACCGAAAGAACACTATCGAAATCTGTATGATTTGGATGAAGTGTTGGCATCGAAAGCACTTGTATTGGCGAAAAAGATGATCTGTAAGATGAAAGATGTCCTTGGATGTGATGGATATAATATTGTTCAGAATAATGAGGAAGTTGCTGGACAGACGGTATTTCATTTCCATATGCATCTGATTCCACGTTATAAAGACGATCAGGTAGGTCTTGGATGGAAGATGGGAGAGCTGACTGAGGCAGATAAAGAAGAGATTTTAAGGAAAATGAAGTAATTACTGGAGAAAGCATGTTGACGGATAAACAAGATTATGATGAGATATACGAAAAATATAAAAATCTCGTTATGAAGGCAGCATATCAATATTCAGAGAATTACGACGTTGCAGAAGATATTACACAAAATACATTCCTGCAATTATATGTGTATATTGACGAACTGGAAGATAACAATATCAAATCATGGATGTATACGACAGCCAAACATATGGCATTGAATTACAGAAAACGGTCTGAAAGAGAAATTCTGCCGGATACAGAAGATGGCATACCGGAAATCTCAGAATTGGCAGACAGTGCAGAAGAGGCATATATGGAAAAATGTCTGCAAGAAGATAAGAGCAGATTGCATGAAGAAATATTTACGGAGTTATATGATAAGAATCCCCGTTGGTATACGGCAGTTCGTCTGGTATATTATTTGGAAATTCCACAGTCTGTGGTTGCAGAAAAGATGGGAATACGAATAGAAGTGCTGCACAGTTTATTATATCGGGCAAAAATCTGGATAAAAAAGAGATTTGGCGCTGAGTATGAAGAACTGAAGCAGTTATAAGCAAACAGGTGTCAATTTGACACCTGTTTATCTGCCTCTGTGTTGAATTGTAACTTATTTGTGAACTTTTTCAATTAGCTCGATGATTGTATCGATGGAATTTTGCTGATTAGAATCGCGCATAGCATCCATAAAACGACTGCGGTTTTTATATAATTCACGTACAGATTCCAGAAGAGATTCTTTGGTAAGTTCTTCTTCTTCCAATACCATGCTGAAGCCCTGACGTTCGAAAGAGCGGGCATTTAAAATCTGATCTCCACGGCTGGCATTGGCAGAAAGCGGAATCAGCAGATTCGGTTTTCTTAAAGCCAGAAGTTCGCAGATCGCATTTGCTCCGGCTCTGGAAATGACGATATCAGCAAGTGCAAAAATGTCACGAAGCTCTTCTTTGATATATTCAAACTGAGTATAACCGGTCATAGAAGTCAGAGATTCATCGACCTTGCCTTTTCCACAGAGATGAACGATCTGGAAGTGCTCCAGAAGTTCCGGAAGTGCAAGGCGGACCGCATTGTTGACTGCAACGGAGCCAAGACTTCCGCCAATGACAAGGATTACCGGTTTGTCCGCAGAAAAATGACAAAGATCCATAGCAGCAATCTTATTGCCGGATAATAATTCCTGTCGGATCGGGGAACCTGTTAATACGGCTTTTTCCTTAGGAAGATGTTCCAGTGTTTCCGGGAAGTTACAACATACTTTGGTTGCAGATGGAATTGCAATTTTATTTGCAAGTCCCGGGGTCATGTCCGATTCGTGGATAATGGTTGGGACTTTGTTGTGTTTGCCTGCAAGGACAACCGGTACGGATACAAATCCGCCTTTAGAAAAAATAACATCCGGCTGCAGTTCCTTGATCAGTTTTTTTGCTTCGCTGAAGCCTTTCAATACACGGAAAGGGTCAGTAAAGTTCTGAACACTAAAGTAACGGCGTAGTTTTCCGGAAGAAATTCCGTGGTAAGGGATATGGAAAGGTTCGATCAGTTCTTTTTCAATTCCCTGATAAGAGCCAATATAGTGAATATCATAGCCAAGTTCCAAAAGTCGGGGAAGCAAGGCAATATTAGGAGTAACATGACCGGCGGTACCACCTCCGGTAAGTATGATTCGTTTCATATAAAAACCTCCAGAAAAATTGTGTTAGTTAGTCGGCTATAGCGATGTAGCCGAGAAAACATATAATTTCATATTAACCTTATTTAATAAAATGTCAAGACAAAAGTAGGAACCACGAATAGAATCGTATAAGGAGTAGAAAGATGAAGAAAAAAAGCGTGCTTTCACTTCGTGAAGAAACAGAAAAAGAGGCAGCAAAAATAGAAAAAGAAATTGCCGGAAATCCTCGGCTGGATCAGATACAGGTTTCCGATGAAATGGAAAAAAGGCTGGCAAAACAGATAGAGGATTATGAAAAGAAACACGGTCATGGCAGAAAAATAGAATATAGACGGAAATCCATTTTCAGGAAAAGAGCGCTGGTGGCAGCGGCTGTTCTTATGGTTGCGCTTGTCGCAACAAGTGTTACTGCTGTTGGAAGCAAGTCTTATTTGAAAGAGATTATTGAGAAAATTACAGGGGATAATGAACAGGCATCGGTGATCAATGTTGAAGATATGGAGACGCAGCCAAGTGATAGTGCGGATGAGACACAAATATATAGAAAGATTGAAGATAAGCTGGGAATCCAGGTTGTAAGAATGCGGTATAAGCCAGAAGATATGTATTTACAGAGATATACTTTAGATGAAGTTCAAAAAAGAGCACAGTTATTTTATGAATATAAAGGAGAAATAGTATCCTATTCTATTTACGTGAACAATGAAGATTCTTCATTTGGTCAGAAAGAAACAGATAAAATTGTGGATGAGTTTGTCATCGAAAATAATAATAGAAAAATTCAAGTGACAGAATATAATGTTTCCGGTTATGATACACACCGATTAATAGCAGAATTTGAGGATTATGGGATGCATTATCAGCTTAGAGCTATAATGGAAAAGGCAGAATTTAAAAAAATTTTAAAAAATTTAGAATTTTATTAAAAAATCGCGTTAGTTTTTCTGAGTTCGATTGTTTACTTAGTGTCTGCTGAGCAAACTGAAAACACTTGATTTTACTGACTTTTGCCCCATTT
>Snoopy_p1__coassemble_259_pt1 | contig 42564 bp, 42 predicted proteins | sample Snoopy_p1__metabat2_high_PE_024 | metagenome-assembled genome bin Snoopy_p1
TATTCATCCGTTCCGGCAAAGGCGGGGACGGACACTGCAGCTTCCGCCGGGAACTCTATGTGCCAAACGGAGGCCCGGATGGCGGAGACGGCGGAAGAGGCGGTGATCTGATTTTTGAAGTAGACGAAGGTCTCAACACACTGGTAGACTATCGTCACAAACGGAAATATGCTGCCGGGGACGGAGAAGAAGGCGGCAAACGAAAATGCCACGGAAAAGACGGCAAGGATCTGATCCTGCGCGTTCCGGAAGGCACTGTGATCAAAGAATCCACAACCGGAAAAGTCATTGCAGATATGTCCGGTGACAACCGCAGACAGGTCGTCTTAAAAGGCGGAAAAGGTGGCCTTGGAAATCAGCATTTTGCCACTTCTACCATGCAGGTGCCAAAATATGCACAGCCGGGTCAGCCTGCCATGGAACTGGAAGTCAATCTGGAATTGAAAGTCATTGCAGATGTGGGACTGATCGGTTTTCCAAATGTTGGAAAATCTACCTTCCTTTCCAGAGTCACAAATGCACAGCCCAAAATTGCAAACTACCATTTCACCACATTGAATCCGAATCTTGGAGTGGTCGATCTGGATGGTGCAAAAGGATTTGTGATCGCAGATATTCCGGGACTGATCGAAGGGGCTTCTGAAGGAGTCGGTCTGGGGCATGAATTTTTACGTCACATCGAACGCACGAAGATGATGATCCACGTTGTGGATGCCGCAGGAACAGAAGGACGTGATCCGGTGGATGATATTTATAAGATCAATGCCGAACTTCAGGCATACAATCCGGAAATTGCCAAGCGACCACAGGTGATCGCCGCAAATAAGACGGATTTGATCTACAGTGAAGAGGAAGATCCGATCCAGCGTTTAAAAGAGGAATTTGAGCCTCAGGGGATCAAAGTATTCCCGATTTCCGGTGTATCCGGTCAGGGATTAAAAGAACTGCTTTATTACGTAAGCGAACAAATCCAGCATATGGATGTGGCTCCGATCGTATTTGAACAGGAGTATTTCCCGGAGGATGAACTGATCTATGAGGAGCTTCCGTTTACCGTAGAGAAAGAAAAAGACATCTATGTGGTAGAAGGTCCGAAGATTGAAAAAATGCTCGGTTATACGAATCTGGATTCAGAAAAAGGATTTGCATTCTTCCAGAAATTCTTAAAAGAAACCGGTATTTTAGATCAGCTGGAAGCCGCCGGCATTGAAGAAGGCGATACGGTGAAGATGTATGGCCTGCAGTTTGATTACTATAAATAAATTTCATATAGTTAACAGGAGATTGAACAGAATGACAACAAAACAAAGAGCTTATTTAAAAAGCCTTGCCATGACTATGGATCCCATTTTCCAGATTGGAAAATCCAGCATGACTCCAAGTCTTACACAAGCCATCAGCGAGGCTTTGGAGGCACGCGAACTGATCAAGATCAGTGTGCTCCAAAATTGTGCTGATGATCCAAGAGCGCTGGCCGAAATGGTGGCAGAACGTACCCATTCTCAGGTAGTACAAGTCATCGGCAAAAAAATCGTATTATACAAAGAAGGAAAAGACGATAAGAAAAAAATCGTACTTCCATAGGAGATATTTATGAGAATCGGAATTATGGGCGGTACGTTTGATCCCATCCATATCGGACATCTGTTGTTGGGAGAATTTGCATATGAGCAGTTCCATCTGGACGAAATCTGGTTTCTGCCAAACGGAAACCCTCCTCACAAAGAGATGACTGACGGAAAGGACGCTTTGAAGCACCGGATCGAAATGGTCAGACTAGCTGTTCAGGAAACTCCACATTTCAGGCTTTCGCTTCATGAAGCCAGGAAACGTGCCCATTCCTATACGTATCAGACCTTGCAAGAACTGCGGATCCTGCATCCGGAACATGAATACTTTTTCATCCTTGGAGCAGATTCTTTATTTTCCATCGAACAATGGAAAAACTTTGAACAGATTTTTCCATCCTGTACGATTCTTGCTGCCATGCGGGATGAAAAAGATAGCAACGATATGAAACAACAAATCCAGTATCTGACAGACCGATATCGTGCGTCTGTTAAGCTTCTAAAAGCACCCTTTCTTGAGATTTCATCCACAACGATCCGGGAAAGGGTGGCAAAAGGAGAGACCATCCGCTACATGGTTCCTGATTCTGTTGCGGAATATATCCAAAAGCTGCAATTATATCACAAAAGAAAAGAGGAAACGTCATGACAACTGAATTAACGGTTATCCGAAAACAGCTGGAAAAGAAGCTGAAAGAAGAACGCTACATCCACACTCTCGGCGTCATGTACACTGCTGCATCTATGGCTATGCGCCATGGAGCGGATGTTCAAAAAGCCATGACAGCCGGTCTTTTGCATGATTGTGGAAAGTATTGCGATATCAGCGAACAAATCCGTCTCTGCAAGAAGCACCATATTTCATTGTCTGAGGCAGAACTGGAAGTCCCAGCATTAATCCATGCAAGACTTGGTGCTTATTTTGCAGAACATAAATATGGTATCACAGATCCTGAAATACTGGATGCCATCACCTATCACACCACCGGACGTCCGGGCATGACTATGATCGAAAAGATCGTATATCTCGCTGATTATATAGAGCCCGGACGCAAAAAAATCCCGGGATTAAACGAAGTACGCAGTGCAGCATTTGATCATATTGACGATGCAGTCCATATGACGGCAGAATCAACTCTGGCTTTTCTCAAAAGAGCCGGAAGAAAAGTAGATCCTATGACAGAAAGAACCTGTCAATATTATAAAAGCAATTCCAAAGCTTCCTCATAAAATGGAAGCAGTCTTAAAAGGAGGGAACAGAATGGAACAGTCAAAAAATATGATGCGCCTTGCATACCAGGCATTAGATGACAAAAAAGGGGAAGATATCCAGGTGATCGATATTTCTCAGGTTTCCGTACTTGCTGATTATTTTATCATTGCAAACGGAAATAGTGAAAGTCAGGTACGTGCATTGGTAGACAATGTAGAAGAAGAACTTGGAAAAGCCGGATACGATATGAAACAACGAGAAGGCTACGGTTCCGGAAACTGGGTATTGATGGATTTTGGTGAGATCATTGTCCATGTCTTTGACAAAGAAAACCGTCTGTTTTATGATCTGGAAAGAATCTGGAGAGATGGAAAACATGTAGACATGTCCGAACTGAACGAAAGATAGCAGAAGAGCAGCAAAAAGGGAATCTGGCATGTATGGCCGGATTCCCTTTTTGACTGTTTTAGCGGAAAAATCGGAATACACCAATTACTTTTCCTACAATGGACACATCTTTCACAATGATCGGATCCATAAAATCATTCTCTGGCTGCAGACGGATGATCCCTTCTTCGCGATAAAACCTCTTCACTGTTGCGCCGTCTTCCACCAGTGCAACAACCATATCTCCGTTCTCAGCAGTATGTTCTTCCTGTACAAGAACCAGATCTCCATCCAGAATACCGGCATTGATCATACTTTCTCCATTGACTTCCAGAAGAAACGTCTGCTTATTTGGCATCATCTCTACCGGTATCGGAAAATAATTCTCGATATTCTCCTGTGCCAGAAGCGGTTCGCCTGCGGCTACACGCCCGATCAGAGGCACGTTCACGACCTCTCTTCTAAGAAGATTGAAATCTTCATCTAAAATCTCGATCGCTCTTGGCTTTGTCGGGTCTCTGTGAATATATCCATTCCGCTCCAGAGTTTCCAGATGAGAATGTACCGAGGAAGTAGATTTCAAATGTACTGCCTCACATATCTCGCGCACTGCCGGTGGAAATCCCCGTTCCAGGATCTGAGCCTTGATATATTCCAAAATTTCTCTTTGCTTGTCTGTAATCTTTCCTTTTGACATAATTCCTCCTGCGAATCCGTATCGCGTTCATCCTTATAATTTAATCTATTTTATCATAGCAAGTAATAAAAATCAAACATTCGTTTGAGAAAATACGTTCGAATTTCATATTTTCTTATATTTTAGCCATCTTTTTTCATTTTTCTATTGACCATAGACCCACTCTATAGTTTACTGTAAATAAGATGAGGAATGAATGACCAAATCATTATGTTACAGGAGGTTATGACTTATGAAACTTATTCTTCACTATCTGAAGCGATACAAGGGACTTTTTGCTTTGAATATCCTGTCTGTCTTTGGATTTGCATTGGTTGAATTAGGAATTCCCACCATCGTATCGGATATGATCGACAATGGGATCATGTATCAGGACAAGCCTTATCTGCTTCGCATGGGCGCTGTCATCGTTGTGATTTCTGTGATCGGTGTAGCCGGAACGATCCTACTTGGATATTGCTGTGCCAAGATCTCAACATCCGTCACCCGTGATATTCGGGAAGATGTCTTCCAGAAAGTACAGTCTTTCTCACACAATGAGATGAATCAGTTTGGTGTTGCATCTTTGATCACACGTACAAACAATGACGTTTTTCAGATCATGATGTTTTTGAATGTGATCCTTCGTACCGCGCTTCTGACCCCCATCATGATCATTGTCAGCTTTACACTGACGATCTGCTCATCCTTCAGTCTGTCTCTAATCATCGCATCCACCGTTCCTTTGATCATTTTGGGAGTGGTAATCATCGGAAAAGTGTCCGGGCCCTTAAGTGACAGACAGCAGGGTTCCCTGGATCGGATCAACCGGATCTTTCGGGAAAATCTGACAGGAATCCGAGTGATCCGTTCTTTTAATAACGATTCCTACGAGTCGAAACGTTTTGATGAGGAAAACAGTTATTTTATGAGACAGTCTCAAAATTTGTTTAAGCTGATGTCTTCCACAGAACCGGTATTCTTTCTTTTGATGAACCTTGCAGCACTTTGCATTTATTTTACAGCAGCAACTATGATCGATGCCCAGACTCTGCAGGTTGGAAAACTGGTTGCTTTTATGGAATATCTGTTTCATGCCATGTTTTCTGTGATGCTGTTTTGCATGGTATTTATGCTGTACCCAAGAGCCAATATCTCTGCAAAACGAATCCTGGCCGTACTCAATACAGAAACCTCTGTGGAAAACCATCCGAAGGCTTCGAATCCAGATTCTGTTTCGGATAGCCACAGTGTTGTATTTGACCACGTAGATTTTGTCTACCCGGACGGAGAGGAGGCTGTTTTAAAAGATATTTCTTTTTCCGCCAGAAGTGGTGAAACCGTTGCCTTTATCGGAAGCACCGGATCGGGCAAAAGCTCCCTAATCCAGCTGATTCCTAGGTTTTATGACCGGACTTCCGGAAATATTTATATCGATGGAGAAAAGATCGAAGATCTCGATATCGATCTGCTTCGAAGTAAGATCGGATTCGTCCCACAAAAAGCACACCTGTTTTCCGGAACAATCGAAGAGAATATCCGCGTTGGAAAATCAGATGCCACTATGGAAGAGATCATTCATGCTGCAAAGATCGCACAGGCATATGACTTTATCATGGAGAAGCCGCATCAGTTCCAGGAACTGATTACAGAGGGGGCGACCAATGTCTCCGGCGGTCAAAAACAGCGATTGTCCATTGCCCGTGCATTGATCCGCAAACCGCAGATCTATATTTACGATGATTCTTTTTCTGCCCTGGATTTTAAGACCGATGCCAGACTGCGTCGCGCGCTCAAGCCGGAGATCCAAAATGCCATTGTATTTGTGGTGGCTCAGCGAGTTTCCACGATCCTGGATGCAGACCGGATCATTGTACTGGATGAAGGACGGATCGCCGGTATGGGGATCCATCGGGAATTACTGGAATCCTGTCCGATTTATTATGAAATCGCAGCTTCTCAGCTGAGTGAGGAGGAATTGACTTATGCATGAACATAAACTAACATTTCGCAAATGCATCCATGAACTGCTTGTATTTGTCCGTCCGTATCGCGTCAAGCTGTCGATCGCACTGCTCATGGTGGTGGTTACAAACCTGACTTTTGCTCTCAATCCTATGATGGAGGGAAAGATCACAACCCAGCTTGCCAGTGACGGTGCAGATATCCTCAAAGGCGTGCCAGGCGCCCACGTTCAATTTCCGATCCTGTTTCGGTTTATGGGTGTTTTGCTTGTACTTTATCTCATAAAAACAGTGTCTCAGCTGGTCACATCTTTCTTTCTGACCGATGCGATCCAAAAGACCATGCACGACATTCGAAATGCCCTGCAAAAAAAGATCCAGAAACTCCCGGTAAAATATTTCGACGACCATGCCTTTGGCGATATTTTAAGCAGTGTCACAAACGATGTCGATACCTTAAGCAATGCGCTCCAGCAGACACTTTCCCGTGTATTTGCAGCCATTCTTACCTTTTTATTCGTGATCATTATGATGTTTTCCATCAATGTCTGGATGGCGCTGACGGCACTGTTGATCATCCCTCTGACGGCATTGATCACTTTTGGATTTGTCAAACATTCTCAAAAGATGTTCGACCTGCAGCAGGAGATGGTAGGAGAGTTGAATGGAACCATCACAGAATTATACAGCGGATTTAATGAAATTCTGCTCTTTAACCGTCAGAAGGATTCCTGCAGACGGTTTTCCGATGTAAACCAAAAAATGGCAGATGCTGCATTTAAGGCGCAGTTTCTCTCTTCTTTGATCTCACCGTTCGTTTCCCTTGTCACCTATCTGACAATCGGAAGCATTGCAGTCATGGGCAGTTTTTTCGTGATAAACGGAACCGTCACTGTAGGAAATCTGCAGGCATTTATCCGCTATATCTGGCAGATCAATGATCCACTTTCGCAGGTGTCCCAGCTTTCTTCTCAAGTACAGTCGGCATATTCTGCCATGAACCGTATTTTCACACTTCTAAATGAAGAAGAGGAAGTTCAAAATGGAAGTGTTGCATTCCATATGGAAGATATGAGAGGAAATGTCTCATTTGAACATGTACAATTTGGATATGAAGAAGAACTGTTGATGAAAGATGTCAGCTTCCAGGTAAAAGCCGGACAGATGGTTGCGATCGTAGGTCCTACAGGCGCCGGAAAGACCACCTTAATGAATCTGCTCCTTCGCTTCTATGATGTAAACGGAGGCACCATTAAAATTGACGGTATAGATATCCGGGATATGGACCGCAATGATCTTCGCAGTCTGTTTTCCCTTGTTTTACAGGATACCTGGCTGTTTTCAGGCAGTATCTTTGAGAATATCCGATACGGTTCTCTGAACGCAAGAAAAGACGAGGTCGTAGACGCTGCAAAAATGTCCAATATCCATCACTATATTTCTACCTTGAGCCATGGCTATGATTCTTTGATCAACGAAGAATCCAATAACATTTCCCAGGGAGAAAAACAATTACTTACCATTGCAAGAGCTGTGCTGAAAAATCCACGGATTCTGATCCTGGATGAAGCCACATCTGCAGTTGATACCCGGATCGAAAAAATGCTGCAGGAGGCCATGCAAAAAGTCATGAAAGGGCGTACTTCGTTTGTCATCGCCCACCGACTTTCTACCATCCGCAATGCAGACCTTATCCTTGTCGTGGATAATGGGGATATTATTGAACAGGGAACACATGACGAGCTTCTGAAAAAGCACGGAGCTTACAACAGGCTGTATTATTCCCAGTTTGCAAACCAGGAAATGACCGGGGCAGAAGAGTAATATTTTGAAAAAGCAAAAAATGTCTCTCTAAAAATAGAGGAATAAGCATTGACAAACATATGTTCTGATGATATACTTCATATTGTAGTTAGAACATATGTTCCTTTGTTTGTTTTATATTATTAGGGGGATTTACAAATGAGGAGAAAAAAGAAGATAACCATTGTTATTACATTATTTCTGTTTTTTGAATGCTTTTTATTTGGCAGTTTTCTGTCTCTGGCGCAGAATACACGGGCAGAAGAGCCTGTCATGTTTAAATGCTACAAAAGCATTGTGATCCAGCCTGGTGATTCTCTATGGAGTCTTGCCGAAGACTATGCAGATTCCGAATCTAGATCCAAGATCAAAAGCTACATCCGGGAATTAAAAGAGATCAATCAGCTGGATTCCGAAAAAATACAGACAGGAGAACATTTGATTGTTTCTTATTACACAACTGAATTTACAGAATAAATTTTTAGTTATATGACCGATATCATTTACACCCCATGTAATTGATATAAATTCACTCCTAGAAAAAGCCGCATTACAGATGGCAAATCATCTATATGCGACTTTTTCTTTTGTCTTCAAAAACAGTTCTGAAATAGACATAAACCTAATGAAAAATATGATGTAAATGATTTTTATTTTATGATAGAATGAAATGTATCAAATCCAAAACAGAAAGAAGGAATACAAATGTTGATAGAATGTCCAGCAAACACACGATTGCAAGAATATTTATTAAAACAAAAGATCTACCTCCTGACAGCCTGCGGCGGCCGTGGAAACTGCGCCAAATGCGTGGTGAAAATTGTAAAAGGAAATGCCGCAGTCAATACCATGGATCAAATCTGGTTTTCCAAAGAACAGTTAGAAGAAGGGTATCGATTAGGATGTCATGTATATGCAAAAGAGCCACTTACTGTAGAAATACCTGATAATACGCCAGAACCGTAAAAACAGCAGTGTTTTTACGGATTTCAATCTATACGACAAATACCGATTTTTCCAAAAGATTGAAGTTTTTTCCATTTATACTTCCTCAGATCGGCTCCTGTATGCTATAATAATCTTCATCAATACATGAAAAATAAAGAGGCATTTTATGTTGGAATCAAATCAGACTACAGAACGAAAAACCTATCACGAACAAAATTATATTGACAATACGTTACGGTTACGGGAAATTTTAAAAACCCTTCCGCCTTTTGCGAAAGATTATTTCCGGGCGGCAGAGCCTACAACCTCTGCAAAGACAAGAATTTCTTATGCGTATGATATTCGTGTCTTCTTCCATTTTCTGATGGAAAACAATCCTGTATACAAAGACTATACGATAGACCAGTTTACACCACAGGATCTGGAGGCTCTCTCTCCTGTTGATATTGAAGAATATCAGGAATATTTAAAAGTATATCAGAATCCAGAGGAAAAACAGCTGACCAATGCGGAAAAAGGACTTGCCAGAAAAATGTCTGCACTGCGCAGTTTTTACGGGTACTATTTCAAACATCAGATCATCGAAAAAAATCCGACTCTGTTTGTCGATATGCCCAAGATGCATGAAAAGGCCATTGTCCGGCTGGATACAGACGAAGTTGCTTCCCTGTTAGACTTTGTGGAACACGGTGGCGACGAATTGACCGGACAAAAAAAAGCTTACTACGAAAAGACCAAAAACAGGGATCTTGCAATCATTACCCTGCTTCTTGGCACCGGGATCCGTGTGTCAGAATGTGTAGGGCTGGATCTCCAGGATGTGGATTTTAAAAATAATGGCATTACCGTTGTCCGAAAAGGTGGAAATCAAATGGTGATCTATTTCGGTGAAGAGGTCGAACATGCATTGAAGCAGTATCTCTATACCACACGGGAAGCCGCGACTCCTCTTCCGGGGCATGAGAATGCCCTGTTTTTATCTACACAGAGACGGCGGATGGGGGTTCAGGCAGTTGAAAATATGGTAAAAAAATATGCCAAACAAGTCACACCAAATAAAAAAATCACGCCTCATAAACTTCGGAGTACGTATGGAACCACGCTTTATAAAGAAACTGGCGATATTTATCTGGTTGCAGATGTGCTGGGGCACAAAGATGTAAATACGACCAAGAAACACTATGCGGCAATCGATGAAGACCGCCGTCGGATGGCTGCCAAAGCTGTCACACTAAGAGAACCGTAAACCAAGGATTCAAGAAAGGATAATTTGATTTATGCAAAAAGACCTGACGATCGGAACATCCGATCTTACAACACCTTATATCGGAATGGGCACATGGGCCATCGGCGGAGGAACCTGGTGGGGAGAAAATGATGATACACTCTCCATTCGGACAATCGAAGAAGCTATTGACCGAGGAATCCGCTGGTTTGATACTGCCCCTGTCTATGGAATCGGACACAGCGAGACAGTCGTCGGAACCGCATTAAAGCACAAGCGTTCCCAGGTCATACTCTCCACAAAGTGTGGACTGGAATGGGATCATGAGACTCCCTGTTTTCATAAGATCATGGAGGGGCGCCCGGTTTACCGTGATCTGTCTGCCGCTTCTATCCGCAAAAATCTGGAGGACAGTCTGCGCCGTCTTCAGACAGATTATATCGATATCTATTATACGCACTGGCAGACTCCTGATTTTTCCATCTATCCTCTGGAGGAAACTGTGGAGATACTTACGCAGCTCAAAAAAGAAGGAAAGATCCGCGCCATCGGTGCTTCCAATGTAACACCTGAAATCCTAGAGCGCTACTGTGAATTGGGACAGTTGGATGTGATCCAGGAAAAATACAGTCTTTTGGATACGCAGACTGTCAGAGCTCTCCTCCCGGTCTGTCAGAAGCATCAAGTTTCCATTCAGGCATACTCCCCTTTGGAACAAGGCCTTCTGACCGGGAAGGTTACCACGGATACTAGGCTTTCTCCTGGTGATGTCCGCCATAAAAACCGGTTCTGGGATTTCCAGTATCGAACACCAATTTTACATATTCTGGAACAATTGACCCCTTTTACAGACAAATATCAGTGTTCCATCAGCAATCTGATCATTGCTTTGACGGCATCCTCCGTCCCGGAACTGCATGTCCTTTGCGGAGCCCGCAGACCGGAACAGATCTGTGACAATGTACAGGCACTTTCACTGGATCTGGACGTCTCCGATCGAATTAAGTTGCAGGAATTATTTGCATCCTTACGAACCTCTATGAAATAAATTTCAATGTCCTGGAGTGGAATGTCACCTCACAGATCGTGCGGCACAATGACACATAGGTCTCTTTCCACTCCAGAGATACATATGGCAGGAACAGGCGGCAGATCCTTTCTGCTGCTTTATCTTGTGCCTTCTTCTCTCCTTCTGTTTCCGGCCAGAAATTCATAGTAAACAAAAGAACCTGTATCAGATTTTCATATTCTTCCCATTCCAAATCTCTCCGCAGAACTCTCCGTTCCCACAATTGTCTGATCAGTTCCTTATAGATCGTGGAAATGTTTTGATCCCAACTCCTGCTCATTTCAAAAAATGCAGGAATCTTTTTTTGCAGACAACGATAATTATCATATATCACTTTTGCATGCTGACAAAATACTCCCCATTCCCGGATAAACCAGAGCAATACAGCAACTAGTGTTCGATTCTCATATTCCCAATATGCTTTTCCTGCAATGGACTGCTGTGAAATATCTATTTGCATAGTTTCCGTGATTTTTTCGAATTCTCTTTGAAACTCTGAAAGAAGCTCTCTCATCAGATATTCCTTTTTTGAAAAATAGTACGTTAGATTTCCAACGGCCATCCCCATTGCCGATGCAATCTGACGCATAGAAACTTGATCGTATCCATACAGTTGAAATAATCCTGCAGCACAGTCACAGATCTTCTTTTGAATCTGCTCTCTGTTTTCCTTTTTCTCTGTCATATTTTTTCTCCTATCCTTCTTCTATTTTCACTATATCACATTCTCTTCTTCTTTTACAAATCCTATTTTTTATTATAGCACACTGTACTATAATATATTTTATGTATAGTACACTGTGCTAATTTGTTTTTTCATATGTTCAGAAAATTATTTTCATTGTAATTCTTCTTTTTGCCTTTTATAATAAACCTATATTACGTTCAACAAAGGAGTTTTTCTTATGGAATTGCAGAAACTGCTAAGTTATACGCGAAAAGCGGTAGATGAATATCAATTGATTGAAGAAGGGGATCATATCGCCGTTGGAATTTCCGGCGGAAAGGACAGCCTGACACTGCTCTATGCCCTGCATGGACTAAAGCGCTTTTATCCTAAAAAATTTACACTCAGTGCGATCACAGTAGATTTGGGATTTGAAAACTTCGATCTTACTCCGATCCAGAATCTCTGTCAAACACTGGACATTCCCTATCGAATCGTAACTACAGATATTTACGAGATTCTCTTCCAGAAACGGAAAGAATCAAATCCTTGTTCCCTTTGTGCAAAAATGAGGAAAGGTGCGCTGAACCAGGCAATTAAAGAAATGGGGTGTAATAAGATTGCTTATGCACATCACAAAGATGATATCATAGAGACCATGCTTCTTTCTCTGATTTTTGAAGGACGCTTCTATTCCTTCTCTCCCAAGACCTATTTAGACCGTACTGATCTGACGGTGATCCGTCCACTGATGTTTGTGGATGAAAAAGATGTGATCGGATTTAAAAATAAATATGAACTTCCCGTAGTCAAAAGCACTTGTCCTGTAGATGGATATACCAAGCGTCAATATGCAAAAGAACTGCTTCGTCAATTAAATTATGAAAACCCAGGAGCTCGGGAACGCCTGTTTCATGCTATTTTGGATGGAAATATTGAAGGCTGGCCAGAACGTATCCTTCGTCCCCGAACCTGAAAACTCCCCAGCAGCAAAAAGGTTGGTTTGCTGCTGGGGAGTTTCATTCTCTTACTTTTTACAACATTTTATCAGCTCTGCTGATCTGTTCCTTCATCATTACATACTGTTCGATTGCCTGAGCTGTTCCATCAATTCCCAATTCTGAACTGGACAGACATAATTCGTAGCTTTCGGAATCCGACCATTTCTTATTGGTATAATAATTGTAATAGCTTGCACGCTTTTTATCTGTCTTAATGATCATATCCTTTGCCTTGGCATCTGTCAGATCGTAAATCCGTGCAATCCGTCGGATACGTGCATCCAGATCCGCATGAATGAACACATTCACTACATTATCATAAGACTCCAGTGCATAATCTGCACAGCGTCCTACCAGAATACACGGCCCTTCATCTGCAATCTTTTTGATCGCATCAAACTGTGCCAGAAATACCTTATGATTGATCGGCATATCGGAATAAGCACCTCCCGAGTATCCCATGGAATAAGTATCCATTACCAGAGAATATAAGAAACTGTTAGTTGGCTTTTCATCATGTGTTTCAAAAATCTCTTCACAAATCCCGCTTTCTTTTGCCGCTCTGCTGAGCATCTCTTTATCATAAAGTTTAATTCCGAAGTAATCCGCAACCTGATACCCGATTTCCCGTCCTGCACTTCCAAATTGTCTTCCTATTGTAATAATCGTGTTTGTCTTCATATTACTCCACGCTCCTTTTGCCTGTATGTTCTTGAAGTTTCTATGGACTCATTATACAACAATTTGTATGAAATAACAATAAAAATCCTGGTCTCTTTCGTGATTTGACACAATAATTTCCGCGGTTTATGGATTGCAGCGACTGCAAGGGGAATGCCCCTGCTGGATCAGAGTCTCACGGTCATCTGTAGTTTCTTTTCTGTTTTTTTGCTTTGTATCCGACACACTGCTGCAATCCGGTCTATGAAATTTTCTGGTATTGCTATTGATCACATAGGTATTGGACGAAGCATCTTCCTGATTTTCAGGTTTTGCTCCTTCCCAGCTTTCTCCGGTGGCATAATCAATCTCAATTCCAGGCTGTACATTATACACATACACATGGAACCGAATTTCCTCGTCTTCCACAGATGCTGCCTCCATTGTCACACCGCTTGCCACAAGATTGTCTCCTTCATAGACAGGTGTCACCCGATACAGCACATGATGATCGGTCCGATGTACATACTCTGCAACCTGATCTTCAAATGGCAGCATGCCTTCCACGTTAAAGTATCTGGTCCCTGTGATCAAATTCTTTTCATTGGCATTTTCCCCTGCCAGCTGAAATCCAATCAGATGGGCACGATTATACAAATACTTTCCATCTACACCGTCATATTTGACCGTATGCCAGCCTGTAGGTTTTACCATACCGATCTTTCCTCTTTTCTCTGTGGGCATGATTTCCTGACAGATATTTGCATACGCACTCTGGCAGCGTCCAAGAGCATCCAGTTCACTGTATGTTTCAAATGGATCCGTTGTATACGCATCCTCTGAAAAATCCGGTACATTTCCGTTTAATTCTACATAAGGAGTTCCGGAATATTCCGGAATGGTTTGTAGTGTATAGGCAGATTGTTCTGTATTTGCAGCCGCAGATGGATGATTTCCCACCGTATTATCAGAAGCCTGACATCCGCATAGGAGCAATACCAGGGTGAATGCTAACGATACTAATAACCTTTTTTTCTTCATCACGTGTGCTCCTTCTTTCTATCCTATGGTAAGCTGATTGAATCCGATCCGTTTGCTGACTGCTTCTTTTGCCAGGCTGTCTGCCCGTTCATTCCCTTCCACACCGGTATGTCCTTTCACTTTTACAAAATGGATTTTTACAGGAATAGCAGTCATCACCTCTCGATACTTCTGTGTTCCTGCCTGTTTTGCCGCCCAGTCTCCGGTTACCCAGGATTCAATTCCCTGGTAATCATAATAGAGATGCAATTCTGTAAGTCCTTGTGTCTGTGCTTCTTTTGCTGCCTTGATGCATCCCAGAAGTTCTCCTGCTACATTATGCATTTTAGCCAACTCTTTCTCATTTCCGGAACCCTGCAGTATCATTTCTTCCTCTTCGGATATCTTCAGAAAACCTCCAAATCCATAAACCCCCTGAAAATACGATCCATCTACGTATGCGTACGGATACAGGAGCATTGTTTCTGCTGTTTCTAAAGCCTCGGACATTTTTTTCTCAGGAGATAGAAATGCATTTGCCTCTTCTTTTGTGACAAATCCCTTGAACATGGCTCCCGGATATCCCGTCACCTGTTTCTGGCATTCTGCCCAGGTGCGATAAATTCCGGGGACACGTCCTTTTTTCACTGCGTAATACTTATTTTTTGCCATGTTTCATTTCCTCGTTTTTCATTTTTTTAAATACCGGAATATACATACACAATGTGATTCCCATTACGATCATCATTCCAAATATAATCCCATTCACAAAAACCATTGGGATCTCCGGGAATAAAAAGAGCACGAACAATCCTGCAAACAAAATTGCAGTGCACACTTTTCCAAACCACATAGCTCCATTTAACATCTTTCCTTTTCTGAGAAAAATCAGCCCCATAATCCCCATATATCCCTCTTTCACTGCTAAAAGTGCGATCAGCACCCACATCAGCGGATAACGGGTTGCCAGGCAGATTGCCAGCGCTGCATGAGTCAGTTTATCTGCGATCGGATCCAGTGCTTTTCCAAGTTCTGTTACCATGTGAAACCGGCGTGCAATTTTACCATCGAACAAATCCGTCAAACTAGATATCAAAACAACCAGAGCCGCCAGAAAATATTCGTGTTCGTTCTCTGCTGTAAGATACAGGTAACAAAAAACCGGAATCAGAAGAATACGAAAATATCCCATCAGATTCGGAATGGAAAAGATTTCTTTTTTACTAAAGTGTTTCATCGTGATCTTCCTCCTGTACATTTATTTTTTATTATATAATACATCTTCCCTTTTGTCTGCTAAAAAGAAAAGGAATCGGTATCTGTGTCTTTCCACATATCCGTTTCCTCTCTTCTTAACTTGCCGTCTGCTTTCTCAATTTTGCTAAAAGTTCTGTAAAATATTCCGGCAGCGGAGCATCAAACTCCATGTATTCTCCTGTCGATGGATGTGTAAATCCCAAAATCCTGGCGTGCAACGTCTGTCCCTGCAGCTTATAGGGACACTTTGCCGGTCCATACACCAGATCTCCCAGAATCGGGTGTCCGATGCTTGCCATATGAACACGAATCTGATGTGTTCTGCCCGTTTCCAGTTCGCACTCAATATGTGTATAATTTCCAAATCGCTCCAACACCTGATAATGAGTCACAGCCTCTCTTCCATGAAGTGCATGTACGCTCATTTTCTTTCGGTCAACCGGGTGTCTTCCGATGGGTGCGTTGACCGTCCCGGTATCCTCTTTTAAATTTCCATACACGATCGCTTCATATTTTCTGGTGATGGAATGATCTTTCAACTGTTGAGCCAAAATCTGATGCGCCCTGTCATTCTTACAGATCAGCAAGGATCCTGTCGTGTCCATATCGATCCGATGCACGATTCCCGGACGCATGACTCCATTGATCCCGGAAAGATTCTCCCTGCAATGATACATCAGAGCATTGACCAGTGTCCCCGTATAATGTCCCGGAGCAGGATGCACAACCATTTGCTTTGGTTTATTTACGATCATCAAATCCTCATCTTCATAAAGCACATCAATGGGAATGTTCTCCGGTAAAATATCCGGGATCTCAAGCTCCGGGATCTCAAGTTTTACTTCATCTTCCCTGTCCAGCTTATAATTGGCTTTCACCTGTTTGCCATTCACTTGTACCAGACCATCCTTGATCAACTTCTGAATATACGAACGGGATCTGTCAGGCAGCTGTTCCGACAAAAATTTATCGATTCGTTGTGTACCATCTGTTTCTTCTGCTGTAAAAAACAATTCCTCTCTCATGCCTTTTGCCCCTTCTTTGGCATCAGCCAGTCAAATTCGTGATCCTGATAGTAAAAAAGAAGCAAAATACCAAATAATATACACCCAACAACTACATAACAATCCGCTACATTAAAAATCGGAAAATCAATCAGGTTAAAATAGCAGAAATCAACTACATAATTCAATGCCAGACGATCGATCAGATTGCCTACTGCACCGGATGCCAACAGGACTGCGCAGATCTTCAGCGGTATAAATCTCCTGGTACCCGGAATCCTGCCATATACCCAGATCACTCCGATCAGGATCAAAACAGCTCCAATCGCAAAAATATACTGATGATTCTGCAGAATCCCAAAAGCCGCTCCTCTGTTTTCCAGATACTGAAACTGAAAAACTCCTGGAATGACAACCACGGGATCTTGATCTTTTAAATAAGTCACTGCCAGCCATTTTGTAAACTGATCTGCCGCAACTGCTATAAAAAAAGCACAGCATGCGATCAGATAGCTTTTGCTTTTCTTCTTTTTCTTATTTTCCATTGCATCTTCCTTTGTCTGTTTGTTTAAATATATTTGTAAATAGATACATAAATTCGATTTTTTCTTGTTCTGGATCCGGTTCCATTGTAGCGGAACTTCCCATATCCTCTGACAGAAATTACATCCTGGTCTTTCAGCTGATAACTATTTGTTATGATCAGCTTTCCGTTTACAAAAACTTTTCCGCCCTCGATCAATCCGGATAGTTTTGTGCGGGAAGAAGAAAACGCCAGCGACAGCAAACTGTCCAGACGGACAGATGCCACCGTCCCCTGTATTTCCTCATACTTTGGTTCATATGAAAACTCTTCTTTGGAGATCTCTTCCACAAAAACCTGGGTATGTCTGACGCGAGTCAGCTCTTCCATCAGAAAATCTTTCAATTTTGCATGGACAAAAACAATGGCTTCTTTCCCTGTCACTAGAATATCTCCAAGTTTTGCCCGCTCAATTCCCAAGCCCAGGATCGTACCGAGATAATCTCGATGGGTCAGTTTTTCTGCATATTTTGCATGTAGTGGTGAAATGCGCAGGATCTGAAACGGACATGGAATCTCTTCTTTCAGCTCCGGATCAAATGTTTCTCCACGCAAAGAAAGAGCATCAGGGAGAAATGCTGCCATCTGACGCTCTGCCAAGCGATATCCGCCAAAGGTCATGAACTTTGTAGAAAGTCTGTCCTTTGGCATTGAATGCAAAATATTCAGTTCGTTCAGATTCAGAAAATCCGAATATGTAATGATATCACGGTTGTATGCCAGATTTGACAATTCTGACAACCGCTTTTCTAACTGCTGTTCTTCCTTTTGCATATAAGTAATCCCTAGTATCTGCCTCTCATGCTCGGTTTTTCCATGGAGCCGCCTAAAAGATCCTGCAGATCACCGGAAATGTCTACATTCGTCGGTGTTACAAGAAAGATATAATTTGAAATCTTCTGGAGATTTCCGCTGATCGCAAATGTTGCTCCGGAAATAAAATCTATGATCCGCTGAGCGATCTCCAGATCCATTCCTTCCAGATTTAAAATTACAGTACGGCCTGCAAGCAACGTCTCTGTAATCTCGCGGGAATCATCAACGGAAGTCGGTTTTACGACACATACCTCCATATTCACTCCTCTTCTTGTAGCCGGCTGACGCATCGGTGTTACCTTGTTGCCGGAAGATGGAGCCGGATGCTTGTCGTCATCCATATCAAAATCGTCATACTCTTCACTTCTGCTCTTCTTACTTCCAAAAATTGAACGATGCGGCTTCTCTTCAAACTCATCATCCTCAAAGTCGTCATCGTAAAAATCATCATCATCGTATTCGTCATCATTCAGCTTCATAATATCCAGGAATTTATCAAATACACCCATGTTTACACTCCTATCTTCTTATGCCATTTTTGCATAAAGTATTTTAAAATTGAAAACCTGCTTTCTTATCCAGACACTATTTTGCATAATCTCTGGCACCAAAAATTCCGGTACCGATCCGTACCATAGTCGCACCTTCTTCAATCGCAACTTCATAATCATTGGTCATCCCCATTGAAAGCATGCTCACATTAACATTATCAATGTTTTTATTCATAATGTCAACAGATAATTTATGTAAATTTGCAAAAACAGCCCGATTATCCTCTGGATTTTCTACAAAAGGCGCAATTGTCATCAGCCCTTTTACCCGAATATGAGGGAATACTGAAACTTTTTCAAGAAACGGGATCACTTCCTGCATTTTTAATCCAAACTTGCTTTCTTCTTCTGCAACATTCACTTCTATCAAGATATCTGCTGTACAGTGTTTCTTTGCCGCCTCTTTTTCTATCGTTTCTGCCAGTTTCATGGAATCTACAGAGTGGATCAGCGCGGTTTTTCCTATGATATATTTTACCTTATTTGTCTGCAGATGTCCGATCATATGCCACTGGATATCTTTTGGCAGATGTTCGTATTTTTCCGTCAGTTCCTGCACTTTATTTTCTCCGTATACATGTATACCAAGTTCGTATGCTTCCCGTATCATGGATTCCGGCTTGGTCTTGCTGACAGCGATCAGTGTCACCTCCTCCCGTTTCCTTCCTGCCCGGTCACAGGCCGCCTGGATCCGGCGCTCTACTTCTTCTAACTGTTCTCTGATCATTTTTACGCGACTCCTTTCTAAAATACAACTTCTGCTTCTTTTACATCTTTTCCATTTTGGACGATATGATCATAATTAGACAACCCATAATCATTTCCTTCTTTGATAATATAATACTCGTCACTTTCACATAGGATTTCGACTGCAGAAAATACAGCGTATCCCTTATTAATATTATAAACACCGTTCAGATCTGTCATACGATCCACGGTCATCGTCTCCGACGATTCTGGTTTGATCAGGGTTGTGCCTGTTTTTAATTCTTTTGGGTTGATATAGGCTATTCCTTCTTCTGTCATATAGCAGATCTCCACCGGCTGAAATTTTGCACTGTCTCCATCTTGTATCATCACGCCCTGGTCAGAGCTGTTGCCGCCCGTGGTCAGATAATCTTGCGGGATTGCATAACAAGGCTTTTTCACAACCGCACTTTTCGGAATTTTCAATCCACTTTGATCTTCCAGGATCAACTCTACATTCAAATGTCTTTTGTCTGCATAACGGATCATGGCTTCCTTAAATTCCAGACAGCCATAATACTGTTTTTCTTTCTTTAACACTGAGAAGTCTGCCCATGTTGTTTCATTGCTTTTATCCAGTCTTACCTTAACTGTCTCCGTTTCCGCAAGTTCTTTTGCAGTCTCATCTTCCAGCGGAATCATTACAGACCACTCTTCACTGGTCACCAGTTTATATATGGGATCTCCCTTTTGAATCTGCATATTATCTTCCAGATTTGTGCTTGTATATTCACTTTTATCGAAATCGTCTGCTGAAAAATTCTCTCTGGTAAGCCCTTCATCTCCGTCATAAGTCAATACCATAATTCCGTCTCTGGATACAGGATATGCCTTTACTGTCTGTCCGCTCTCTGCGATCATGGCATCCAATTGTGCGGTTCGTGTCTGGTCTGATGCATTCTGCAGGATCTCTTCCACTTCTCGTTTTAGACTGTATACAGACGTAAATTTCTGAGGCACAAAATTTTCATTAAAATTTTGCGCTTCCCTTACAACATCATCTCTGTCTTCCTGGCTGAGTGTACCTTCTTTCTGTGCTGTATCTCCCAATTCCAGCTTTTTGGGTGAGATCGCACAGAGATTCATCCCTGTCTTCACTTTGCTCTGCCCGCTCTGATAATAGTTGATATACCCGTCATTTTCTGCAGTTACAACGGACTCTTCTCTTAAAATAAGACCGGTATAGGAGTTGTCTCGAAGAATACTGCCTTCTCTCACCTCATAAATATTGATTTTTTTATCTGTTGCGTAAGCAACCACTGCCACTACCAAATAAATAAAAACCAATGCAAAAATCACGGTTCCGATATTTAATTCCCGTTTTGTTTTATATTGATTGATGCTGATCGAATTTTGTTTCTTTTTTCCTGCCAACTGATTTCCTCCTAAAATCTGTTCCATATGCTGTCTTAATAACTTGTTAATTATAACATTTCTACATGTATATTTCCAGTTTTTGCGGCAATAATAAGATTATCAAAAGCAAAAAAGGAGGAACTCACTATGAAATGGCTCGATAATACAGCTCTTGTGCTTGTCATCATCGGAGCAGTCAACTGGCTGCTTATCGGAATCTTCCGATTTGATCTGGTCGCATTTCTCTTTGGAAATTTAAGTTGGCTTTCCAGGATCATCTATACCCTGGTGGGTCTGTGCGGACTCTATCTGATCAGTTTTTTCGGCAGGATCAGCGATTCCGCCAGCGATATGTAAAAATCAAAATTTGATATAAAAACGGCAGCTCACTGTGAACTGCCGCTTTCTCTTTTTCCTTTTTACTTTTTGATTCCCTGTTCCATCAATCTGCTCATATTATCATACAGGATCGGTTTTTGTGATGCTCCCATCACAATGGATATATAAGGACGACCCTGCATATCCTGATCATACAAGATCAAACAGGATCCGGCCTGATCTGTAGTTCCCGTCTTTCCTCCGATCACTTTGATACCTTCCGGTACCAGAGCCTCTCCCAAAGAGTAATAATTCGTTGGCTCCCATGTCATCGTATAAGGTGTACCCACAGCAGAGATAAGATGTGCGGTATAAGACGACTGTGAGATCATCTCCACGAATCTTTCATCCTGCAGACATGCCTGAAAGATCAGGTACAGATCGTAGGCTGTTGTGTAATGATCTTCATCATGCAGACCATGTGGATTAACGAAATGTGATCTGGTTGCCCCTAACCGTCTGGCCTCTTCATTCATCTTCTCTACAAAAGCCTCTGTATTGCCTGAAATATGTTCGGCGATCGCAACTGCACAGTCATTTCCGGAATATAATAAAAGTCCGTTCAGCAGATCCTTCAGAGACAACTGATCTCCGGTCTGAAGACCACAGACTTGTTCATCTGCTGCAAAATTGGTTGCCTGAGGACTGACCGTTACCATATCATCCAGATTCCCATATTTTAGAGCTACATAAGCCGTTAGTACCTTTGTCGTACTCGCTGGATACAGGGGCTGAAACAGCTGATTTCCATACAGTACTTCCTTTCCTTGTATATCAAACAGCCCGACTGCATGAAGCGTTGGATCCTGCATGTATCCAGTTAACGCGACATCCTGATCTGTAACACACAATGACTGGGCAAACATATCTGCCCGATACAAATCTTTTTCATATTGTGCTTTCTCGTAATCCATCACAACTGGTTTTTGACTGTCATACACGGTCAATGCACAGGTACCTGCAAATACCAGAACCAGACAAACTGCCAGGACAATACCCGATACAGCCAGTTTCCCGATACCTGCTGTTTTCTTTTTCCTTTTATGTCTATTTGTAGATTTCACGCCAGTCCAGATCTCCTCTATCCAAAGCCAGGACAAGTGCCTCCGCTGTGGCAATGTTCGTAGCCATCGGAATATTATACATATCACAAAGTTTCACAATATCATTCACATTGGGCTCATGCTTTTTCGGTGCCAGCGGATCCCTAAAAAAGATGAGCAGATCAATCTCATTGTGCTCGATCTGTGCTCCTAACTGCTGGTTTCCACCAAGATGCCCCGGCAAAAATTTGTGAATGCTCAGATTGGTAACACTCTCTACCAGTCTTCCAGTTGTCTCTGTTGCACACAAATGGTGTTTGCACAATATCCCTCTATATGCGATGCAGAAATTCTGCATCAGTTTCTTTTTTGCATCATGTGCCACTAATCCTATGTTCATACGCTTTCGTCTCCTCTATTGATATTTTTTCGGCTGCAGACCGACATTTAAAACAAATCCAATCCCCATGAAAAAACAGATCAGGGATGTCAATCCGTAACTTACAAACGGCAGCGAAATCCCTGTATTAGGGAAAATCCCTGTCGCTACACTGATATTGATAAATGTCTGGATCCCAATCAGTGCGCCGACACCGCCGCATATGATCCGCCCGCCGGCATCTTTGGCCTTCAAGCCGATCACAATACATTCTATCACAATCAATAATAACAAAATTATGACCACACAACAACCCACAAATCCTAATTCTTCACCAATAATCGCAAAAATAAAATCTGTCTGCGGTTCCAGAATAAAATTTCCGTTCTTTACAGAAGTGGTGGCATCACTGTTATATCCTTTTCCATCTAACTGTCCGGATCCGATCGCCATCACAGAATTCAGCTGCTGATAGGCTTCTTCGGTTGCATATGCTTCCGGCTCCAGCCACGCCAGAATACGCTTCTGCTGATACTCCTTCAGAAATGGCTGATTTGGCTGCACAACAATCCCGATCAAAAGCGCAACGGTCGGAATGGTAATCACAAGGACTGTTCCAATAAATTTATAACTCAGCCCTGCCATAAACATGATCACACAGAATAATGCTGCAATACAGATCGTGGCAGAAAGGCTTGGCTGCTTATATACCAGGATCAGGGAAGGGATCATCAGGCCAATGGCTTCTAGAATGGTTTTCTTATCATTGATCATCTCTTCTTTCTTTGACAGAAATCGTGCAAAAAAAAGAATCGTGATCAGTTTTGTCAGATCTGACGGCTGAAACTGTATAAAGCCAAGATCCAGCCAGCGAGTCGCTCCATTTGCATTCGTGCCGAAAAAAACAACTGCCAGCAACAGCAAAAGATTCACAATATACATCAACCAGTAAAAATTCAGGATCCATTTATAATCGATCAGGGAAATTATCACCATGGCGATCAGTCCAAGCACAACCCCCATGATCTGTTTCGGCTGGTATTCTGCGTTCGCGCTCCCTACCATAAAGATACCGATCATCGAAATTGCCAGCACAAGCAATACAAGGCTGAATTTATAATCTTTAAAATTGTATCGTTGTTTCAGATTTAAAAATGGAATTTTCAATTCTCTTCTCCTGTTATTTTGATATGTATTTCTGAATGTGTTATCTGTATCCGAAAATCTTCCGGCTTTAATTCAATATATTTTGAAATCGTATGGTAAATATCCGACGTCATCCTCTCGGACATATCTGGTGTACACGTAAGCCGATCTGCTGTCAGCAGATTTCTGAGCCTGTCTTTTGCCACATAAACAGATGGTACACGCATAAGATACGCCTCCTAATTCTTCCGGAACAGTCCGGCAAACTTAGAGAACAGTCCTTCTGACTTTCCAAATTCTGTGATTGGGATCTCTTCTCCCAGAATCCTGCGGCAGACATTCTCATATGCTTTTCCAGAAAGACAGTCCGTTCCCACGATCGGTTCCCCCTGGTTCGTAGCAATAACGACCTGTTCATCATCTGGTATCACACCCAGCAGATTGATCGCCAGGATCTCCGTCACATCTTCTACGGACATCATGTCCCCTCGTCTGACCATATCGATCCTGAGCCGATTGATAATCAGATCATTCTGCCTGACCCCATTCGTCTCCAGAAGACCTATGATCCTATCTGCATCCCGGATGGCAGATACTTCCGGCGTAGTCACTACAATTCCTCTGGTAGCTCCGGCAATAGCATTCTGGAATCCCTGCTCGATCCCTGCCGGACAATCCAGCAGGATATAATCAAATTCTGTCTGCAGTTCCGAGATCAGTTTTTTCATCTGCTCCGGAGAGACTGCTGTCTTATCTTTGGTCTGGGCTGACGGGAGCAGATACAGTTCCGAAAACCGCTTATCTTTGATCAATGCTTGTTTCAGCCGGCAACTTCCTTCAATCACGTCTACCAGATTGTATACGATCCTGTTCTCCAGTCCCATCACAACATCCAAATTCCGAAGTCCCAAATCTGTATCAATGACTACTACCTTTTTCTGAAGCTGCGAGAGCCCAATCCCTATATTTGCTGTCGTAGTCGTCTTTCCGACTCCGCCTTTTCCTGATGTAATGACAATTACTTCTCCCATGTCCATTCTTCCTTTCCAACTCATGTTCATAATTTGTCTACAGTGTATGCAACAAAAGTCTCCTGTCATCTGCAACTGCTATCTGCGGACCATCCGGAAACTGACGGCATCTCAAAAGCTGAGAGTGAGTCGCCTTCTTTGTGTTGATCCGAAGCCTTCCCGGCTGCATTGAAAGCGCTGCCACATATGCCTGCGGATCTCCGCAGATTCCTGCATATGCCGTTCCTTCCAACCTGCCAAGCACAACAATACTGCCTTTGGCAATTACTTTTGCTCCACATTCCACATCGCCAAGGATGAGAATACTGGCATCTGATTCCAGAACCTGTCTTTTTCTGAGAGTACCCCGATAGAACTGTCCTTCTTTTTTTCGAAGACTGGACATCGTACGCTCTATTACGCTTTTGTATGTCATTTCCTTTGTCTGGTCATGTTCGATCACACAGAAGACTTGTACGCCGCCTGTTTTTTCAATCAGATCTAAGATCTGTTCTTCTTCGTTTGGAGAAAGATGGCGATTTTTAAATTCTACCGCCATCTTTGCACCCTGAAAAAACTTTGCGGCATCCTCCAGTTTTTGCTCCAGCTCCTTTTGAAGCTCCAGAAATTCTGCCTGTGGATCCAAATGAATTTCCAGACCATACCGGCTGCTTTTTAACAGCACCAGTTTGTCCACACATCTCACATCCTTTTTTAGTCACCGGATACTGCTGCACCCAACTGTGCTGCTTTTCCTGTGATCAGTTTATCGGAATCCGATGTCTGATAATAAGTCTTCACGATATCTCTTCCGATTTCTGCTGTATAAGCGGAATTATATCCATTTGCAATACGCACGGCAATTGCGATCTCCGGTTTCTCTGCCGGTGCAAATCCAACAAACAGTACGTGGTCGGGATGGACTTCGCTTTGCTGAGCCGTTCCGGTCTTGCCTGCCATAGAAACCTCCATTCCATTGAACTGTGGCATATCCTGGACCATGGCGATCATACCTTGATGGATCAGATTCCAGGTATGATCGCTGACCGCCTCGATCGTATTGGTCACTTCCGGCTCATACTCCTTGATGACTTTTCCATTTACATCAGTAGTCTTGTCAAGCAGAGTCAGCTTGTGTACTGTTCCTCTGTCTGCCACTGCCGCAACGTAGCGGTTCAGCTGACTGACAGTATAGTTGTTGGTCCCCTGTCCGATCGCACTTTGTACCGAATATTCATCTGAGATCTGTGGTTCACTTTCCGGAATCTCAACTCCGGATTTTTCACCCAGCCCAAATTCTTTTGCGTATTTTGCAAGTGTATCTGTGCCTTTATCACTGTCATACTCTTCCCCTGACATGCCCATGGCATATCCGATATTGTAAAAATAATCGTTGCAGGAATCCCGAAGTGCAGTTACCACATTTTCATAACCATGTGCACCTGGATATATCCAGCATTTCGGGTTTGGTGTAATTTTATCGAAAACTCCAGTACAGTAGAAAGTCGTATCACCTGTCACCGTTCCTTCCGTCAGTCCGGCTACTGCTGTCAGCATCTTATATGTCGATCCCGGAGCAGTACGCTCCTGTGTAGCATTATTGTAGAATGGACGGGACAGACCGGTCACAAGCTGATTGTAGTAGTTCGAATCCATGATATTGGACAACCGGTTGTTATCATATCCCGGATACGAAACACATGCCAGCACTTCCCCTGTATTTGGATCACTGACAACAGCAGAACCGGTACACGGCTCCAGAGCCAGCTGACCCGGAGTGATCTCTAGATTTTCAATTTTCTGACACAGCCAGGTATATGGGTTCACACTTCCATTATTCAGCCCATTGTAAGCGGCCTCATCCATAGGAAGAACTCCCTGCTCATATACCATGGCACAGATCTGTGCCCCACTGATACCCTCTGATTTTATAAGATATTTGTAGAGAAGTTTGTCGAAATTTACGTCAGAGCGCAAATATTCTTCTAAAAACTTCAAAATTCCCTGATAAATCTCTCCGGAATCCGAATATTTCTGGGAAGAAACATCAGAAGAGAGTTTGGAAGTACTGATCCAGTTCCTGGAAATGGCATAATTCAAATACTGATTGATATTGATGGTCTCTTCTTTTGCCCATGCAAGATAAATCTCATCTGATGTATCCACCGCACTCATATTCAAGATTCCTGTGTTTTTCGTCAGCACGGTATCACATACATAGTCCATATATGCCTGCATCTCTTTGGAAAGCTCTTTATATGGAACGGCCGATGGATTGTTCATCTCTGCCAGAATCTCCTGGGTGGCACTTTCCTTGCGGCTGACAAAAATCTCATGCACTGCCTTTTCTACCGGCTTGGCATCTTCTGCTCCGAAATGCGTTTCATCCAGGATCTCATTTGCAATAAATGCATTGTAAGCATCGTCCACCGGAATGATAATCTCACTGGCATCATTGGTCGTACTCGGATCATAATTCATCACATTACGCAGTTTTGATCTTACAATCCCTGCCAGCTTTTCCTCCAGCAGTTTATAAGTCTGTACCTGCAGATTTTTATCAATGGTCAGATACACATCATTTCCTGCTCCCGGATCCTTTTTGCTCACCGTATCTGTAACCTTTCCCACACTGTCTACGTAATAGCTGATCTCGCCTTTGGTGCCCTGCAGAACTTCATCCATTGTCTGTTCCAATCCTGCTTTTCCCACAGTATCAGACAGAGAATATTTCTTTTTCTGATCTTTGCCAAGGGCATCATACTCTTCCTGAGAGATCTTTCCCGTATAACCGAGAATGGATGCAAAATATTTGCTGTCCGTATAACGGCGCAAAGAATCTTCTGCAACGTCAACCCCTTCCATCTGATCCAGATTTTCCATAATGGCAGCGACGGTCTCGTCACTGACATCCGACGCAAGCACGGTTGGAATATATTTCTGAAAGCTGTTAAGACCAATCGCATAACGCATCGTCACCAGCTTCAATACCTGTATTTTATCCAGATTTTTATCATCAATCCCATATCCGTAGTTGTCATCCGTACAAAGGTAATGGATCACCACCTCGGCCGACTGCTGCTTCTGTTCCGCGGAAAGTTCTTCGATCGTGGCCTTTCCATATACATCTGCGACAAATCTCAATCGGAGAGTCTCATCCGTCTGCAAAAACTGATAATTACCGGCAGAATCCAGTACAATCCCAAAATCACTGATCACAGAATCCCCATGAGCCTCGACAATCTCTATCACCTTCTTCAAGATTCCATTAATCGTATCATTTTTTTTTGAGCCGCTGGCAATGTTATCTTCAAATGTAACGGAATATGCCAGCTCATTGTATGCCAGAAGATTTCCATTCCGGTCGTAGATATTTCCTCTTGTCCCGGAAAGCTCCCTTGTCTTCTGAATTTTCAGTTTATAGTTATTCAGGTAATAATCCCCTTTTACGATCTGCAGATAGAACAAACGGTTTACCAGAACGGCAAACAACACGCAGAATGCAAGGATCAAAACGATCAGTCTTGAATTTACTACCCGACGAAATACTTCTTTGATTTTTTCAAACAAATTTACCTGCACTCCTTTTTTCTTCTGCTTCCAGTTTTTTGTTGATCCATAAGATCCACTGATACATCAGTACTGTCACTCCAACGGTATAGATCAATTCCGGAATGATCACGTGCATCAGATAATAGAAAAAGTCAAATTCACTTCTCAGCAGGAACATCAGAAAATAAATGGCCAATCCATATACAAATTCACTGCCTGCGATCAAAAGCAGGGGCAGTTTGACATCTTCCTCAAAATATCGTTCTCCAATGATTCCATTTACAGATCCAATCAGAAGATAGATCCATGCATAGAGTCCCAGTACGCTTCCAAATTGGATATCCATGAAAAGACCGGAAAAGAATCCAATCCACATCCCGGTCTTCGGACCACGCATAAATCCAAAGGCTGCTGTGACGATTAGCATCAGGTTTGGACGAACTGATGCAAGCTCCAGATATGGGAACACCGTACACTGAAGGAGGTAGCAGAGGATCACGATTACAGCGGTAATCACAAACCGCTTGATTTTATTTTTCATCTCTACGGGACTCCTTCCTTATGAATCTTCTTGTGTGGTTCCTGTCATCTCTGCCTTTGTTGTAGTAATCACAAGAACTTCCTGCAGATTTTTAAAGTCCACGACCGGTGTGATATATCCGGAACGTGTCAGATTGTTGGCATCTACATTGATCTCACTGACATATCCAATGAGCAGTCCCTGCAGATACTTGTCACTGATATGTGAGGTAACGATCTGTTCCCCAACTTCTACTTCATGGTCATTGTTTTCCATCTGCTCAAACCGGATCTTTCCTTCTCCAATCAAAGTAAGATCTCCCCGGACCATACACTTATCCGATGTAGACAACGCGGTGGCGCTGACATTGCTTGCATCGTCAATGATCGCTCTGACGGTAGCCCAGGTAGGTCCTACTTTCGTTACGATCCCTACCAGACCGCTTCCTGCCAGCACATTCTGATCCACTTTGATCCCATCGTTGCTTCCTTTGTCAATGGTAAACGTACTGAACCAGTTTCCGGAATCTTTTCCGATCACGTGTGCCCCGACCTTTGGATATTCTGCATAGGTCTGATCCAGTTTATACAGATCCTGCAGACGCTCCAGTTCATACTTTTCTTCCTGAAGATTACTGTTCTCTGTGGTCAGCTGCTCCACCTGTTCTTTTAATTTTTTATTTTCCGCTTTTACCTCTTGTAATGTGTCGAAATTCTCACTGATATCTCGAATCCAGATACCGATCTGATTGATCCCTTTCTGCATCGGAATGACTGTAATATCTGCCACCCCCCGGAAAGGACCTTCGATCTTTTCTGCAAACACAGAAAAAATCATCAGTAAGATACAACACAGGCTCAAGCCCACAACCCAGTACTTGTTCGACCGGGATCTCTGATTTTTTTTCTTCATACTATCTCAACCACCTATAATCTTCATCTGATATTCCATGTGCCAGGTCTCTGTAATATGGATCGGAAAGGATCTGTCGGATCCCCTGGATCGCGCTCAACCTGGAATTTGCTGTTTTGTGCACAAAAAGCCCGGTCTGTGCTTCCAGATATGCATCCAGACCGGACAACTTTGCCAGACCGCCTGTCAGACAGATCCCACGCTTTTTGACCTGCCTGTATACATCCAGAGGAATCCTCTCCTGTATTCTCTCCACTTCTACTATGGTCTGGAGCAGAACTTTTTTGAGAGCTCTTCGAATCAATGAACTGGAAACAGAGGTCTTCCCCGCCATCCCTGTCACAAGATCACGTCCTGCGACGGACAGAGGGCGTTCTTTTCTGTCCCCCGCAATTCCAAACTGCATCCGCAGCTGCCCAGCAGTCGGCCGCCCAATGAGAAATTCACAGTGACTGCGAACTGCTTCGATCACTGCATCGTCCAGACACCGTCCACCCACAGGAAGAAGGCGGCTCACCAGAACCTTTCCTTTCGAGATCACAGACAGTTCTGTAGTCTCTCCGCCAAAATTGGCGACCAGAATTCCCTTTTCCTGATGCACATCCACACCCATACCCACTGCATCTGCAAGCCCACGCTCTACCACCCGGACTGTTTTTGCTCTTGCCATGGAATGACAGACCAAATCGTAAAACGCTTTTTTGTCCACCGCTGTCACATCCGTAGGAATGGCCAGCAGATACTCTGTATGGAAAGATGTCTTTCCCGGCAGCAGTTCACACAGAAGAAATTGCATCTCCCGAAATTGTGCGATCACACCACCTCGCATCGGAAAAACCACCCGGATATCGGCCGGTGCACGTTCCTCCATCAGATACGCGCGGCTTCCAACTGCAAGCACTTCCGTTTCATGCTGCATGGCAATCACAGTTTTCGCGCTTCGGATCCGGTCTCTTTTTTTGTCATATATTTTAATCTCATATGTGCCCAAATCCAGACCATATACCTTTCGAAACATAGTTGTCATCCCCTTATCTCTTATCGAATCAGCCCCTTTTCTCTGAGACTGACATAACAGTTATCCCCGATCACAATATGATCTAACAGCTCTACCCCGATCAGAAGACCTGCCTCCTGGATCCGTCTGGTGATCAGCACATCTTCTTTGCTCGGTGTAGGATCCCCGCTGGGATGATTGTGTAAAAGCACAATGGACACTGCATTCTTCTGCAGTGCCTCCACAAATAACTCTCTTGGAGAGATCACGGCTGCATTCACGGTTCCTTTCGAAATATCCGTCTCCCCGATCAGCCGGGATTTTGTATTTAAAAGCAACAGTTTCATCTGTTCCTGATTGGCATGCCTCAAATCTTCCATATAGTATCTGGCGATGGATGCTGGATTGGAAAAATTCAGTCCTTCCTGTGCCGTTGCCTTTGCAAGACGCCGACTGAGTTCTGAAAGACATAAGATCTGGATCGCTTTCACTTTTCCAATCCCTTTGATCTGTCTCAGTTGCTCGTATGTCCACTGATGAAGATTCAGTACTCCCTTCTGTGAAAACACAGGATGAAGGATCTTCTCTGCCAACTGCAATGCATTCTCTCCTCTGGTACCGGTGCGCAGTAAAACTGCAAGCAGCTCACAGTCTGTCAGATTGCTCGCTCCAAACTGTTCACATCGTTCATAAGGACGCTCCTCACATGCCATTTCTCGGATCAAATTTGTTTTTTCCATATCGTAACATTTAAATGACAACACAATACAGTGATTCATTTTAGCACAATTTAAAAATCATGTATAGGGCTGACCCCTTAAATTTTTATGAAGATTCTATGACCTTTTCTCATTGTATTTCTGGATCACAGCTTCTGCCACTTTCATTCCATCCATGGCAGCCGAGGTAATCCCACCTGCAAATCCTGCTCCTTCTCCACAAGGATAAAACCCCTGGATCTCGCTTTCTAACTTCTCGTTTCTTGGCATTTTTACCGGCGAAGACGTGCGGCTCTCCACTCCGGAAAGAAGCGTATCTCCATCTGCAAACCCCTGGATCTTCTGATCAAACTTCCGGATTCCTTCTTCAATGGATTCAGCCAGTATTTCCGGAAAAATCCCCCTAACATCTCCAAATGTAAAATCCCCTTTCATCTGAGGCTGCACAGCTCCAAAGGCCGTACTCATCTGATCCTTGCAAAAATCTTCATACCGCTGGATCGGGATCTTTCCGCCTCCTGCCTGAAATGCCCGTTCTTCCAACTTCCGCTGAAACTGCATTCCCGCCAGAGGATGTCTACTTTCAAAATCATCCGGCGTAACCGTTACAATGATCGCACTGTTTGCATTTTCTCCTACACGGTCATGATAACTCATTCCATTGACTGCGAGGCGTCCCTCCTCGGAAGAGGCATTAACTACATACCCGCCCGGGCACATACAAAAGGAGTAGACCCCCCGATTGTTTTCCAGCTTCGCAGTCACTTTATAAGGTGCTGCAGAAAGTTTGGGATGTTCTTCGCAGCCATATTGGGAGACATTGATCATCTTCTGTGGGTGTTCTGCGCGAACTCCCACTGCAAAGGATTTTGCCTCCATAGGGATTCCCTTCTCATAGAGCATTTCAAAGGTATCTCTTGCGCTGTGTCCTACTGCAAAAATCAGGGTGTCGGTTTCCAGGATTTCAGATTCGTTCACACGCACTCCGGTTACTGCCTTATGTTCCTTGTCAACAAACACCTCTTTTACCTGGCGGTGAAAGCGAACCTCTCCTCCTGTCGCGCAGATGGCAAGCCTCATGTTTCTGACTACGGAAATCAAAATATCCGTTCCGATATGCGGCTTCTGTTCGTACAAAATCTCTTTTGGTGCTCCGAATTTCACAAAGGTTTCCAATACAAAGCGATTTCTGCCCTTTGTGTCTTTTACAAGGGTATTGAGTTTCCCGTCGGAAAATGTTCCGGCTCCGCCCTCTCCAAACTGTACGTTGGAAGCGGGATTTAGAACTCCGGTTCTCCAGAATTTTTCTACATCTTTCTGACGTTCCTCCACACAGGCTCCACGCTCCAGAAGAATCGGCCTGCATCCGGCACTGGCAAGAAGCCAGGTACAAAACAGTCCTGCCGGCCCGCTTCCTACTACGATGGGACGCTTTTTAGGCGTTTCCTTTTCCAGGCATGGGATCTGATAAGAAATTTCCTGTACTTTTTGTACATTCTTGAGTCGTTTTTTCAAAACTTCCGCTTCTTTTTTCACTTTTACATCTACACTGTATACAAAATAAAGTTCCGGCTTCTTTCTGGCATCCACAGACTGCCTGCGGATTTCGAACCCCTGCAGTTCTTCCGGGCGAATCCGCAATTCCCGAATCAACTTTTTCTTTAACTGCTCTTCGCTGTGGTCTATGTGTAGTTTTAGCTGACTAATTCGTAACATCTGCTGCCTCCCTTCCTGCGACCCATCCACTGGACCATGCCCACTGCAGGTTATATCCGCCGCAGATCCCATCTACATCCAGAATTTCTCCTGCAAAATATACTCCAGGCACGTAACATGATTCCAGTGTTTCTTCCCGGACTTCTTCTGTTGCAACTCCACCGCAGCAGATCTGGGCCTGCTCAAAGGAATTGGTTTCTTCTACATCCACTTCAAATTTCTGGATCAATCCAGCTAAACGCTTCATATCCTCTTTGGAATATGCACCAACCTGCTTTTCCTTTGGGATCCGGCTGTATTTTACCCAAAGTGTGATCAACTTTTTGTGGAACAGCCCTGTCAGAAATTCTTCGGCTGTTTTTTTCGGACGGGTCTGGGCCCGTTCCATCAAAAATTCCAGGAACTCTGTTTCCATCATCTGTGGCATAAAATTTAACACGGCTTTGACTTCCCGTTTTTGATAAAGTCCTTCTGCTGCAAAGCGACTGACCTGAAACACCGGAATTCCAGAAATCCCATATTGGGTCAGCTGGATTTCTCCGGTATCCTGACATACATTCTTTCCATCCACAAACAGGGAAACACTGCCCTGGATCCGCACACCAGAAATACCAGGAAAGAACTTGCCTCTGCATCTGAGCTGAACCAGTGCCGGAAGCACAGGCACGATCCGATGCCCCAGTTTTTTGGCCAGAGTATACCCGGAACCATCCGAGCCGGTGACAGGAGCAGCCTTGGAGCCTGCTGACAGAACCACCCGGTCTGCTGATACCATCTCACCGCCAGTACGAATCATGATCCCTTTCTTCTTTGGAAGGATCTCCAGCACTTCTGTCTCTGTGCGCACTTCAACACCAAGACGCTTCATTTCCATACGAAGAGCATCCAGCACTGCGCTGGCCTGATCCGAATTCGGATATAGATATCCATTTCTGTTTTTGGGATACACCCCAATGGTCTGAAAAAATGCCACTGTTTGTTTCTCATCAAATTGCCGGATGATCTTCCACGGAAACTGCGGATTTTCACTGCGGTAACAATCAGGTGTCTGAACCAGATTGGTAAAATTGCATCTTCCGTTTCCTGTGGAGAGGATCTTTTTCCCCACTCTGTCTTTATGCTCCAGCACAAGCACCTGGGCGCCATGTTCTGCTGCAGATATTGCCGCCATCATTCCGGCAGCTCCGCCGCCGATCACAACAACCTTTCTCATGGTCTCTCCTTTTATCCTACACATTCAATCTTTCGACATCGATCACTCCTGCATCGATCATACTCTGCAAAGATTTTAAAATTCCAAGTTTCGCATGGGGCCAGGTCAGTCCACCCTGAAAATAAACAGCATATGGCGGTTTGATCGGACCATCTGCACTCAATTCAATGGAGGAGCCCTGTACAAATGCGCCTGCTGCCATGATCACATCACTGTCATATCCTGGCATTGCCCATGGTTCTGGGCTGACATAGCTGTCCACAGGGGCCGCCGCCTGGATTCCTTTACAAAAGGCGATGACTCCCTTAGCACTGCCAAGTTCCACAGCCTGAATAATATCATGCCGGGACTCTGTTCCATTTGGGATCACTCCAAATCCCAGCTTTTCATAAATATTTGCTGCAAACACAGCTCCTTTTACCGCACTGTTAACCACTGTTGGAGCCAGGAAAAATCCCTGATAAAAGGACTGCATCACCCCAAGGGATGCCCCCACTTCTTTTCCCAGTCCCGGAGACGTCAGACGATATCCGCAATTTTCAATGAGATCCTCTCTTCCGGCAATATAGCCTCCGATCGGTGCCAGTCCGCCTCCCGGATTTTTAATCAGAGAGCCGACGATCATATCTGCCCCTACATCGCTTGGTTCGATGGTCTCCACAAATTCTCCATAGCAGTTATCCACCATACAGATCACATCCGGCTTGATGCCTTTGATAAAGGCGATCAGCTCTCCAATTTTCTCTACAGAATAACTTGGTCTCGTCTGGTATCCTTTGGAACGCTGGATGGTCACCAGTTTCGTACGTTCATTGATGGCTTCTTTGATGGCTGGATAATCAAAATATCCATCCTCCAGAAGTTCTACCTGACGATAGGTAATCCCATATTCCGCAAGAGAGCCTTTGGAAGGGCGGATCCCGATCACCTCTTCCAGGGTGTCGTATGGTTTTCCCACCGGTGAGAGCAACTCATCCCCAGGTCTTAAATTTGCTGCAAGGGCAAGTGCCAGGGCATGTGTTCCACAGGTGATCTGCGGGCGGACCAGAGCCGCTTCCGTATGAAACGTACTGGCATATACCTGCTCCAGCGTATCTCTTCCCATATCATTATACCCATATCCGCTGGCATAATTGAAACAACTTTCACTGACTTTATTTTCCTGCATAGCATGCAATACTTTCAACTGGTTGTATTCTGCCACTTCATCCATTTTGGCAAACCGTTCTTTTAATCCGTCTTCTATCTTCTGTCCAAACTCGAAGACTTCTTTTGAAATCCCCAGTTTTTCATACATGGTCTCTGTCTTACACTCTTTCATCTTGTTTCCTCTTCTTTCTGCGGAAAGATCCTGCGCTCTTTCATTTCTTCCAGTATCCTTTCCAGTATCTTTTCTTCTTCATATCCGTACGCCTGTTTCTCGATCCAGATTACATCCCGTTCCCGCTTAAACCAGGTAATCTGCCTCTTTGCAAAATGTCTGGTATCTCTCTGAATGATCTTTCTGGCTTCCTGCAGCGTACATTCTCCGTCCAGATAAGCAAAAATCTCTTTATAACCCAATCCCTGCATGGACACCATATCTCTTGTATATCCTTTGTTTTTTAATGCTCTTACTTCTTCCACAAGTCCCTCTTCAAACATCAGGTCTACTCTTCTGTTGATCCGGTCATAAAGATGGGACCGCTCATCATTCAGCACAAAATACGCGGAATTGTAGGCGGATTCTTTTTTGCGCTCCTCCTCATTGTGTTCGGAAATTTTCTGTCCAGTCTGATGATAAAATTCCAAGGCGCGGATCACACGTTTTACATTATTGGCATGGATTTCAAGTGCTGCCTTTTCATCCACCTTGGTCAGCATAGCATGCAGTGTTTCTGCGCCTTCTTTTTTTGCCAGTTCTTCCAGTTCTTTTCGATATGAAAGATCTTCTTCATTCTCTCCAAAAGCAATGTCATACAACAATGCCTGGATATAAAATCCGGTCCCGCCTACTACGATGGGAATTTTGCCTCTTTCATAAATGCCCTCCATGGCTTCTTTGGCCATCTGCTGAAACCGCACCACATGAAAGGCTTCTTCCGGTTCCAGTACATCGATCAGATGATGGGGCACTCCCTGCATCTCTTCCGGCCGGATCTTGGCAGATCCAATGTCCATATGGCGATACACCTGCATGGAATCTGCAGAAATGATCTCCCCTCCGATCGCCTGGGCAAGTCCGATGGATGCCGCCGTCTTCCCAACGGCAGTCGGTCCGGTCAATATAATCAATGGTTTCTTCATCTATACAATCCTCTTAAATTTCTTTTCCAGCTCCCGCTGTGTCATAGCTATGATCGTGGGCCGTCCGTGAGGACAGTGATATGGATTCTCCAGCAACAGCAGCTCCCCGATCAGCGCATCGGCTTCCTGGGCAGAAAGCCGGTTGTTCCCTTTCACCGCTGCCTTGCATGACATGGAAGCCACTTTCTCATCGATCAGTTCCGGTGTCATGGACGTACTGATCCCATCTGCCAGATCATCCAACATTTCCAACAAAAGTTCCTTTTTTGCAATTCCAAATAAATTGTCCGGAATGGCGCGAACTGCATATTCTTCTCCGCCAAATGGCTCGATTTCAAAACCGATACGCGTAAACCGTTCCATATTTTCCTGCAATACCTGTTCTTCCTGCATAGACAGACTTAAGATGATCGGCGGACTGATATATTGGGAGGTGAATTCTCTGGTTTTCATCTCCTTTAAGGTTCGCTCATACAACACTCTCTCATGCGCTGCGTGTTGATCGATGATATACAGACTGTTCTCAAATTCTACCAGCCAGTAAGTCTCAAACACCTGCCCGATCAGTTTGTACTGGGCTTTCTCCTCCTGTTTCAGGAGATGCTCTTCGAACAGATTTAACTGTTCTGCCTGCTTCTTCTTTGCAGGCTCTGTCTCATACGTGGCCGTTTCCCGGATCAGATTCGGCTGTGTTTCTTCTGGTTTCCGTGGCGTTCTTTCCATCTCTCTGGCACGGGAAAGAGCTGATTTGATCCGGTCTGTCTGTTCTTCCGGGCGAAAAACCTGTTCTTTTTGGGCGACTTCTGCTGACGAATTTCTCTGATGATATGATAGAACCCTCTCTTTCATTTTTTTCATAAAATAGGCTTCATCATGTGGTTCTTCTGCCTGTACGCTCTGCTTGAACTCCACCGGCTTGATCTCTGTTTTGGGTTTCAGCAAAAAGGGACTTTCTTTCTTCTCCTGTGGAAGGACTTTTGGCACAGGGGCCTCTACCTGAGGAATCAGCTCCGGCTCCAGAAGGGTTCTGTGGATTCCTTCGTACACGATATTGTAGACATCCTGCTGCCGCTGAAACCGCATCTCCATTTTCGTAGGATGCACGTTCACATCGATTTTTTCACCATCCACCTGAAAGTGAATGACGACAAATGGAAATTTATGCTGCATCAGAAAATCTTTATAAGCGTCTTCAATGGCTTTGGAAAGCATTGCATTTTTTACATACCGACCATTCACAAAATAATTTTCAAAATTCCGGTTTCCTCTGGTGATCACTGGTTTTCCAAGATACCCTTTCATCACCAGCCCTTCCATGGAGTAATCCAGCTCAATCAGATTGGCGGCTGCTTCCCGCCCATAAATGCTGTAGATCACATCTTTGAGTTTTCCATTTCCAGAGGTACGCATCCGGGTCTGTCCATTATTGATCAGGGTAAAGGATACTTCCGGATGGGAAAGCGCCAGCCGCATCAGAAGATCCTGTACATGACCTGCCTCTGTCATTGGTGTTTTTAAAAACTTCCGCCTGGCCGGCACATTGTAAAATAACTGACGGACAAAAAAAGTCGTCCCTTCCGGCGCTCCGGCATCTTCCAGGCTCTGCTCCACCCCGCCTTCGATCACATAACGACTCCCAATGGGATCCTCTTTGGTCTTGGTCATCACTTCGGTTTTTGTGACTGCCGAAATACTGGAGAGAGCTTCGCCCCGAAATCCAAGCGATGCAATATGCGCAAGATCCTCCACTTTCCGGATCTTGCTTGTGGAATGACGCAAAAATGCATTGCGGATATCTTCCCGTTCGATCCCGCTTCCATTATCTGTCACACGGATCAGAGAAATCCCCCCGTCCTGGATCTCCACAGTCACAGAGGACGCCTTTGCGTCAATGGAATTCTCCACCAGCTCTTTGACAATGGACGCCGGACGTTCGATCACTTCCCCTGCGGCGATCTTATCAATTGTAATCTGATCTAAAACCTGAATCTGCGGCATCTGTCTTCTCCTTTACTTTTCTACCAGCGGTTCTTTAGTTTATTCTGCAGGCGGTAAATGGTATTGAGTGCATCGATCGGGGTCAGATTTCCGACGTCAATGCTCTTTAATTCTTCCAGAACATCATCATCCTTTACGGTATCAAACAATGACATCTGTGCCATATCCACCTCATCATATTTCTTTGTTTTTGATTTTTTCTTCTGTTCTTTTTCCCGGGATGCGATCTCACTGACTCTGGTCGTAATATCCTCATCACTTAATTCCTCCACGATCTCTTTTGCACGGCTGATGACCACTTCTGGAACTCCTGCCAGTTTTGCAACCTGGATCCCATAGCTTTTATCTGCCCCTCCTTTGACGATCTTGCGGAGAAATACGATATCGTCTCCCTTTTCTTTGACTGCAATGCAATAGTTATTGACATTGTGGATCTTTCCTTCCAGCTCTGTCAGTTCATGATAATGGGTGGCAAAGAGTGTCTTGGCACCTAACAGCTTATTGTCACTGATATATTCTACAACCGCCCACGCAATGGACAGCCCGTCGAAAGTACTGGTTCCCCTTCCGATCTCATCCAGAATCAGAAGGCTTTTGGATGTGGCGTTTCTGAGAATATTGGCCACCTCTGTCATTTCCACCATAAACGTACTCTGCCCGGATGCCAGATCATCGGATGCCCCCACACGGGTAAAGATCCGATCCACCAGACCGATATTGGCAAAAGAGGCTGGGACAAAGGATCCAATCTGTGCCATCAAAACGATCAACGCAGCCTGTCTCATATAAGTAGATTTTCCCGCCATATTAGGTCCGGTGATGATCGAGATCCGCTGTTTCTTATCATCCAGATAAGTATCATTGCTGATAAACATCTCATTGGGTATCATCTTTTCCACCACCGGATGCCGTCCGTCTTTGATGTCGATCACACCCTGCTCATTGACCTTTGGACGCACATAGTTATTACGCTCTGCGATCAGCGCCAGAGATGCCAGCACATCCACCTGTGCGATGGCCCTTGCCGTCATCTGAATCCGCTCTACCTGGTCTGCGATCTGCTCCCGCACTTCACAGTAGATTTCATATTCCAGCGCATACAATTTATCTTCCGCGCCAAGGATCGTATCTTCCAGTTCTTTCAATTCTGGAATGATGTAGCGTTCCGCATTTGCAAGTGTCTGCTTTCTTGTGTAATAGTCCGGAACCAGTTCTTTGAAAGAATTGGTCACTTCCAGATAATATCCAAACACCTTATTGTATTTAATCTTCAGATTCTTAATTCCCGTTTTTTCCCGCTCCTGGACTTCCAGTTTTGCAAGCCAGTCCTTTCCTTCTGATTTTGCACGGCGCAGGGTATCCACTTCTTCGCTGTACCCATCCCGGATGATCCCGCCTTCTTTCATGGCAAGAGGTGGCTCCTCTGCAATGGCAGCCTGGATCAGTCCGAAAATATCTTCTAGTGGATCCAGTGTTTCTCTTATTTCCTGCAAAAGAGGAGCTTTCAGATCTTCCATAATGCATCGGATCGGCGGAAGCATGGCCAAAGAACTTCCAAATGCAGTCAGATCTCTTGGATTGGCAGAACCATATGTAATCTTTGTGACCAGACGCTCCAGATCATAGACCGGTGTTAAATACTCCCGGATCTCTTCCCTACAGATGGCCTCATGTTTTAACTCTTCCACTGCATCCAGACGCCGGAGGATCTCCTGCTTCTCAATGAGCGGCTGTTCCACAAATTTTCTCAGCATCCGGGCACCCATTGCCGTCTTTGTCTTATCCAGAACCCAGAGAAGGGATCCCCGTTTTTGTTTTTCCCGCAGTGTCTCACACAGTTCCAGATTTCTTCTGGTAGAACTGTCAAGCATCATGTATTTTCCGGTGGTATACGCGGTGATATGAGTCAGTTGTGTCAGGGAATTCTTCTGTGTCTCATACAAGTACTGCAAAAGTGCTCCGGCACTGATGATCCCACAGTCATAGTCTTCCAGGCCAAGCCCAGCAAACGATGCTACTTTAAAATGTTCTAATAATTTTTGCCTGCACACTTCATCATCAAAATACCAGGAATCCAGAGAATAGATCGTAATTCCCAGCCTGTCTTTCAAATCGTCTAAATCCATCCCGCTCATATAATAAGATTCATTGCAGATAATCTCAGACGGCATAAAACGGTAAATCTCATCCAGAAGTTTTGCACTCTCTTCCAGCTCTGTCACAAAATAGTCCCCGGTGCTAACATCTGCAATGGAAAGCCCATATCGATCCGCAATATAGACGATGCACATAATATAATTGTTCTTTGTCTCATCCAGCGCCTGGGTATCTAGATTGGTCCCCGGCGTCACGATCCGTACCACGTCCCGCTTTACGATCCCTTTGGCCTGTTTGGGATCTTCCACCTGTTCACAGATGGCTACTTTGTAGCCTTTGGATACCAGCTTGTTCAGATATCCTTCAACCGCGTGATAGGGAACCCCACACATGGGAGCACGCTCTTCCTGTCCACAGTTCTTTCCGGTCAGGGTAATCTCCAGTTCCCGGGATGCTGTCAGAGCATCCTCAAAAAACATTTCATAAAAATCGCCTAATCTATAAAATAAGATGCAGTCCTGATATTGCTTTTTGGTTTCCATATACTGCTGCATCATCGGTGTTAATTCAGCCACACGTTTTTCTCCTTTGTGTAAATTTTCCTTTGCCATTATAGCATCTTTGGAAATCCAGTTCAATGGTGACAGGTTCGATTTTCTCCACTGTTTTTCTTTCTAAAACACATGAAATTGTGGTTTTTCCTCTCCATACACCCAATATAACAGATATCCGGAAAGCAGGATCCCAAGCAGACACAGCGCAGAAAAAATGATAGCAAATGGAAGGCAGATCTGTCCGAACAACTGCCATTTCTGTCCCGTATAGTCCCACACATTCCACCCCAGCCATTGGTTGACAATGATCCCGGTGATAAATTCTGCTGCCGTCACAAATATGGTACACCAGAGTACCTGTTTCCACAAGGGTTCTCGCCATCCGGTCCAAAGCCCCTGTTTGGCACAAAACAACAGACAGAGTCCTCCCAGTACAAACATGGTCCAATGAGAGAATCCGCGAAACACTACTTCAAACCCATAATACAAACAGCCTCCCAGTACCCACAAAAATACATTTTCACTCCATTTTTTCACAAAAAGCGCCCTCCCTGTCCGCAGGTCTTGTCGACTCCTACGAATAGTTTGGGCGTTTTGGTTTAAATTATGTCTGGAATTCTCTTCCGGATGATCTACACCATTTCTCCGAGATAATAGAAGCCTTTGCAGGTATCCAGACGGACATCCACCAGTTTACCGATCAAATGCGCCTCTCCCGGGAAATGCACCAGAAGATTATTGCTCATTCTTCCGGTTACCAGTGTATCATCATGATCGTTTACGGATTCCACCAATACACGCTGGACACTTCCTGTATGTACGCTGCACACTTCGGCAGAAATACTCTGCACTTCTTTTAACAGACGGTCAAACCGGTCTTTGACCACCTCTTCCGGAACCTGTTCTTCCATCACTGCTGCCGGAGTTCCGGTCCGTTTGGAATAAATAAAGGTAAAAGCGCTGTCATAACGGACTTTTCGCACCACATCCAGTGTCTCCTGAAAGTCTTCTTCCGTCTCTCCCGGGAATCCCACAATAATATCTGTTGTCAGGGAAATCCCCGGCACAGCCGCTTTGATCTTTTCTACCAGTCCCAGATAATGCTCCTTGGTATAACGTCGGTTCATCTTTTCCAGGATCCTGCTACTTCCGGACTGTACCGGAAGATGGAGATGCTTGCAGATTTTCTTCGAATGCGCCATAACCTGGATCAGTTCGTCTGAAAGATCCTTCGGATGAGACGTCATAAACCGGATACGCTCCAATCCTTCAATCTGTTCGATCTCCTGCAAAAGCTGTGCAAATGTCATCGGCTCTTCCAGAGTTTTTCCATAAGAATTGACATTCTGTCCCAGAAGCATCACTTCCACCACGCCGTCTGCAACCAGACTCTCGATCTCCCGAATGATATCTTTCGGATTCCGGCTGCGCTCCCGTCCGCGCACATACGGCACGATACAATAACTGCAGAAATTGTTGCAGCCAAACATGATATTGACCCCTGATTTGAATGAGAACTTCCGCTCACT
>Snoopy_p1__coassemble_274_pt1 | contig 39926 bp, 40 predicted proteins | sample Snoopy_p1__metabat2_high_PE_024 | metagenome-assembled genome bin Snoopy_p1
GGATATACTTCCAAGAAATTTGTATCAAACAGAAAAGTGGTGCTGGAACTAAGTTCCAACACCAACTTTGTCTACAGTCTGAAACGAAGCTGCATGGCAGCTTCGTTTTTCTGATCCAAATTTTGCAAAATAAAAAAGCCCCGAAAATCAAGGCTTCTTCATCAGTCTGCGGATGACAGGACTTGAACCTGCACGGGATGCCCACTGGACCCTAAAACCAGCGCGTCTGCCAATTCCGCCACATCCGCATATACAATTTTGGAAAAAATAAAACAAGCAAATCTGCTTGTTCTACAATGAGCGTGCGGGGATTCGAACCCCGGACAACTTGATTAAAAGTCAAGTGCTCTACCAACTGAGCTACACGCCCTTATTTTCTTATAATACCCGCTAATCCAGGTAAACTGGGCTAGCTGGATTCGAACCAGCGAATGCAGGAGTCAAAGTCCTGTGCCTTACCGCTTGGCGATAGCCCATTAGTAAACTCAACTATGACACTGCTTAGCTAGTGCTTTCCTATAAAAGAAAAGGGTGGGTAATGGGACTCGAACCCATGATATCCAGAACCACAATCTGGCGCGCTAACCAACTGCACCATACCCACCATAACGAGCCTGGGGGGATTCGAACCCTCGACCTACGGCTTAGAAGGCCGTTGCTCTATCCAGCTGAGCTACAGACTCGTATAAACTTTATCCCCGTTTATAGGCTCCTTACAGAAATTCTGTAAGAAAGCGGGTGATGGGAATCGAACCCACGTATCCAGCTTGGAAGGCTGGTGTTCTACCATTGAACTACACCCGCGAAGTCGGGGTGACAGGATTCGAACCTGCGACCTCCTGGTCCCAAACCAGGCGCTCTAGCCAAGCTGAGCCACACCCCGTTATTCGCTTCTGTGTCGTTTCCTCCGTGACACAATAGCTATTATACATAAGGGTACCCCAATTGTCAACAATAAATTTAAATTTTTTTCAAAAAATTTTTGAACGGGGTTTTCACCTATGCGAAAGCCAGTAAATACGGTATAATATTTCTATTCTAAAAGAAAGCAGAGGTACTTATTTATGTGGGCTTACAACGAAACATTTTACCAAATCTATCCCATCGGATTTTGTGGTGCCCCGACACACAATGACGGTATCTGCGTTCCGCGTATTCTAAAATTAAAAGACTGGAGCGACTATCTGGAACAGCTACAGATCGGTTCTGTCATTTTGAATCCAATCTTTGAATCCGACAATCACGGTTACGATACCCGGGATTTCAAAAAAATAGACTGCCGCCTGGGAACCAACAAAAATTTTCTGGATGTCTGTGATACATTACACAAGCATCACATCAAGATTATTCTGGATGGTGTATTTAACCACGTTGGACGGGGATTCTGGGCATTCCGCGATGTGCAGGAAAAAAAGTGGGACTCTCCATATAAAGACTGGTTTTATCTGAATTTTGACGGTGACAGCTGCTATCAGGATGGTTTCTGGTATGAAGGATGGGAAGGACATTTTGAACTGGTCAAACTGAATCTGCAAAATCCGGCAGTTACCGATTATCTGCTGGAATGTGTACAATTCTGGATCCAGACATTTGATATTGACGGTCTCCGTCTGGATGTGGCATACAGTCTGGATCACAACTTTATGAAAAGGCTTCGTACATTCTGCGAAGAACAAAAGCCTGGTTTTGCACTGATCGGAGAAGTTTTATTCGGAGATTATAATCTGATCGTCAATGAAGAAATGCTGCACAGCTGCACTAATTACGAATGCTACAAAGGGATTTATTCCAGCCTCAACAGCATGAATCTATTCGAGATCGCACATTCTCTAAATCGCCAGTATGGTCCGGAACAATGGTGCATCTACCGTGGCAAACATCTTATGAATTTCGTTGACAATCATGACGTAACTAGGATCGCCAGTATTCTGACCAATCCGGCACATGTGCCGCTTGCATATGGTATTTTATTCGGCATGCCCGGGATCCCATGTATCTACTATGGAAGTGAGTGGGGCGAAAAAGGAGTCAAAGCACCGGATAACGACTATTCGCTGCGTCCGTGTTTTGAAAAGCCTGAACCAAATGAACTGACAGAATTTATTTCCCGTCTGATCACCCTTCGAAGAGACAGCGATACTCTTTGCAATGGAGGCTATCGGAATCTTTCAATCACCAATCATCAGCTGGTCTTTGAGCGCCGTACCAAACAGGAACGCATTCTCGTTGCTGTCAACGCCTCAGACAGCGATTTTACCATGTATCATGGGGAACTTCAGGGCACATTTACAGATCTTCTAAAAAGCGACCCTGACAGCTCTGTACAGACACTGGATGGTTCTTTAGAGCTCCCGGCATATTGTATACAATATTTAAAAGAAACCCGATAAATCAACCAGGGGATTTCCAAAAACGGAAATCCCCTGTCTTTTTTATTTTACAACTACCTTACGGAAGTTTTTCTTTCCTTTTTTGAGAACAATGCCGTCTCCTGATAACGCATCTTTTGTAAAGACTACATGAATGTCAGCAACTTTCTCACCGTCTGCTGCAACACCGCCCTGCTGTACTGCACGCCTTGCCTCGGATTTGGATGGAACCAGACCGCTCTTTAAGAGCAGAGTCAGAATATCAATTTCTCCGTTTTCGAAGTCTTCTTCTGTCAGCTCTGCTGTCGGCATCTGCGCCGCATTCCCCTGGCTGAACAACGCTCTTGCGCTTTCCTGTGCCTTCTGTGCTTCTTCCTCTCCATGCACCAGTTTTGTCAGTTCAAATGCAAGGATTTCTTTTGCTGTATTGAGCTGTGCGCCTTCCCAAGAATCCATCTTGTCGATTTCTTCCAACGGAAGAAACGTCAGCATACGAATACATTTCAGAACATCTGCATCTGCCACGTTTCTCCAGTACTGGTAGAAATCAAACGGAGACGTCTTATTTGGATCTAGCCATACCGCACCTGACTGTGTTTTTCCCATTTTCTTTCCTTCAGAATTCAGAAGCAATGTGATCGTCATAGCACTTGCATCTTCTCCCAGTTTGCGGCGGATCAGCTCGGTTCCTGCCAGCATATTGCTCCACTGATCATCCCCGCCAAACTGCAGATTACATCCGTATTTCTGGTACAGTGCATAAAAGTCATATGCCTGCATGATCATATAGTTGAATTCCAGGAAACTTAAACCTTTCTCCATTCTCTGTTTGTAGCACTCTGCAGTCAGCATACGGTTGACACTGAAATGCGCCCCCACTTCACGGAGCAGTTCTACATAATTCAGATCCAGCAGCCAGTCTGCATTGTTTACCATCAGCGCTTTTCCTTCTGAGAAATCAATAAATTTACTCATCTGCTCTTTGAAACAGTCACAGTTGTGCTGGATCTGTTCCGGTGTCATCATGGAACGCATATCGGTTCTTCCGGAAGGATCTCCGATGTATCCTGTTCCTCCTCCGATCAGCGCGATTGGTTTATTCCCTGCCATCTGCAGACGTTTCATCAGGCAGAGCGCCATAAAGTGTCCCACATGAAGGCTGTCTGCAGTCGGATCAAATCCAATATAAAAGGTTGCTTTCCCTTCATTGACAAGTTTTGAAATTCTCTCCTCGTCTGTCACCTGCGCGATCAGACCTCTTGCTTTCAGTTCGTCATAAATTTTCATGTTTCACATTTCCTCACTTTCTTCATTTACAAAAAAAGAGCCTTCATCCGAAAGGACGAGGGCTCATAAGCTCGTGGTACCACCTTTTTTCGCAGACAACTCGCATCGTCTGCCTCCGTGAGTTGATCTCGCACCTTCCGATACTCAATCACTCAGTGCGGTAACGTGCACCAATCCGTCACAGCCTACTTTCCTGGTAAGAGTTCGGTGTGAAGCTCTGAGATGTATTCATACAAACTGTCCTCATGCGCCTCTCATCACCCGGCTGCTTTCTGTCTTCGTCCAATCCTGTACTACTTGTTCTCTTCTTTGCCTGTTTCATATCTATCGCAATCTTATCCCATTCTTTTGGATTTGTCAAGGTCGTTCTGTGATTTTCCACAGCTGTCTTAAAATGCCTTGGGATGCATCTACAGTTCCTGCAGCACCTGCGCTGCCTTACGGATATTTTCTGCGGAGGTCTGCCAGATTTCAAACTCACTGAATCCAGGAATTCCCATCGGCACGCCTTCTCTGCGAAATTCCATACGGCTGTCGATCACAACTTTCCCGGACATATGATATGCCTTTCCTTTTGTGTAAGGTGCCAGCTTTGCGATACTTTCCGGATTGATTCCTGCTCCTGCCAGAATCTCAATCCTTCCCTCACTTTTTTTCACCAGATCTGCTAAAAGATCTCGCCCTTCCCATGCAGAACTCTTCTGTCCACTGGTCAGGATCGTGTCGATTCCCAGATCAATACACTGCTCCATGGTCTCGTATGGATCACGGCATACATCAAAGGCACGATGCAGTGTGATTCCCATATCCCCTGCTTCCTCTGTCAAAATCTTCATCTGCTCCATATTCAAGGTTCCATCTGGATTCAAAATTCCGATCACAACTCCGTCAGCCCCCAGTCTGCGGAACATTCTGACCTCATCCAAAATCATCTGAAACTCATATCGATCATAACAGAAATCTCCAAATCTCGGACGCAGTAAGGTACGCACCTTTAATCCGGTATGTTCTCTCACCTGCCGAAACAAAGATTCACTTGGAGATGTCCCTCCGATCACCAGATTCGAACAAAGTTCGATTCTGTTTGCCCCGCCTCTTTCTGCTTCGATTGCAGACTGCACACTGTCTGCACATGTCTCTAAAATGTAATTCATGTTCGTCTACCTCTCTTTCCAGGTAAATCCTCCCTCTGTATTCCGGATACCTTGTTTTCCTTACGTTCAGAAGTTTTCCCTGTCCTGGATATTTTCTCGTCTAAGAGTCTATCATAGTTTTTCCGTGATTTCAATCAGCAGTAATGGTTGGATTCCTCTTTTCTCCCACTCAAAAAGGCCGCTGAAAAGCGGCCTCTCATGAGTAAAGGGATTTGATTTTAATTCTTATTTACACAGTTTTTTGAACTCGTCAGCTACGAACTGAACTTTTGTTCCGATGATTACCTGTACAGATGTTTTTCCAGGACGGATCACGCCTGCAACACCTGCAGATTTGATTTTCTTCTCATCTACTTTTGTGTAATCTTTGATTTCAAGACGAAGTCTTGTGATGCAGTTGTCGATGGATGTTACGTTTTCTTTTCCGCCGACACCTTCCAGAACAATCTTAGCAACTTCTGTGAAGTCATTGTTTGCAAGTTTTACTGTTGTCTCATCTACATCATCATCTTCACGTCCTGGAGTCTTTAAGTTGAACTTCACGATCGCAAAACGGAATACTACATAGAATACGATGAATGCTGCGATTCCAAGAGGAATAATCATCCATGTCTTCTGTGCAGCCGGTAAGGAAGCAGAGAAGATCAAGTCAGTTGCACCCGCTGAGAAACTGAATCCTGCACGGAATCCAACCCATGTTGTAACTGCTACGAAAATACCATACAGTAAAGCATAGATCACATACAGTACTGGAGCAAGGAACATGAATCCGAACTCGAATGGCTCTGTAACACCACAAACAAATGCTGCGATAGCTGCAGATGTAACAAGACCGATTGCAACTTTCTTTTTACCAGGTTTTGCTGTATGTACCATCGCAAGTGCAGCACCAGGAATACCAAACATCATACATGGGAAGAATCCTGACATGTACATTCCAAGGCTCCAGCCTACATCTGCGGATGTCTCTCCAGCCCAGAAGTGTGTCAGATCTCCAAGTCCGATTGTTTCAAACCAGAATACGTTGTTCAACGCATGGTGCAGACCGAATGGAATGAGCAATCTGTTGAAGAATGCATAAATACCAGCTCCAATTGCATCCAGGCTTACAATACCTTTTCCAAGTGCAACCAGTGCTCCGAAGATTACCGGCCATACAAACAGTAATACAACAGATGCAAGAATAGAAACCACACCCGCTACAATTGCCACACAACGTTTACCACTGAAGAATGACAACCAGTCCGGAAGCTGTGTGTTTTTAAATCTATTGTAGCACATAGCACCAATCAGACCAGCAATGATACCGATGAATGGGTTTGCGATCTTATCGAATGCAATAGTTGTTGTCTCGTTTAATGTTCTGATAACAGATACGTTTGCTGTAGCAAGCAGGTTTGTAATCATCAGCCAGGAAGCCAATGCAGCAAGACCCGCTGTACCATCGTTATCGTCAGACATACCAACACCGATACCGATTGCAAACAGGATTGCCATGTTGTCGATCAAAGCTCCGCCTGCTTTTACCAGATAGAACCCGATCTGCTGAACGATACCATTGATTTCTCCACCCTGCATAGTCGCTGGACACATCCAATATCCAAGTCCCATTAAAATACCGCAGATAGGCAGACATGCTACTGGCAGCATTAGGGATTTACCTAATTTTTGTAAAAATTTCATTTGTTTTCCTCCTTCTCAAAATCCTTTTCCTGATTTGGAACAATCCCTTTATTTATTTTAATTCAGCGATACCGCTGATTTAAAACCATAGTTTTATTTTTCTTCGATTGTCAGCACACTGTCTCCTGCGTTGACTTCCTTTCCGAATTCCGGTGTAACGGCTGCGTAATCGGCTGTATTACAGATCAGCATTGGTGTGATGATATCATATCCTGCTGCTTTGACTTTTTCCAGATCCACTGTCAGAAGCAGATCTCCTTTTTTTACAGTATCTCCGGCTTTGACATGGCCTTCGAACCCTTCTCCTTTTAACTGTACCGTATCCAGTCCTACATGGATCAGAACTTCTGCTCCGAACTCTGTTGTGAGGCTAATCGCATGAAGCGTATCAAACACCATCCCAATAGTACCATCTGCAGGTGCATAAATCTTTCCTTCGGATGGAATCACCGCCACTCCGTCTCCCAGAATCCCTTCGCTAAATGTAGGATCGTTGACTTCTTTAATGGAAACAGCCTTTCCCTTTGCCGGCGCTCCCAGCACATGTACCTTATCTTTTTTCTTCTTAAAAAGTCCAAACATCTTTCTTCCTCCTATTCTTCTGCCGCAGTTACTCTGCGGATATGAATCGCGAGATACATGATCTCTTCTCCCGACAGACTGCATTCTGTCTCTTTTTCTATATATGATGCCACCTGTTTGCTGCAGGCATACTCTTTTTGGTACTTCTTCTGCATCAGTTCTGCCAGTTCAGACTCCTCATCCGGAAGAAGTTCTTTTCTGTAAACACGCTGCAGCAAAAACTTGATATGGGTTACAAATCTCTCGTAATGAAGAGATGATTCATCCAATTTGATCTTGAGTTCTTCTTCCACGATCTCCAAGATCTTCCTGACCAGATTCGGAAACTTTACTGCATCCCGTATGTCTGTTCCATATTCTGCATTTAAAAAATGAAGTGCAATAAATCCTGCCTCATCCTCTGGAAGTCGGATTTGAAGTTTCTCCTCGATCGTCTTGATCGCATACATCCCCAACTCATATTCTCTGGAGTAAAACCTTTTGATCTCCCATAACAATGCATTCTGCGGTTTGATCCCCTGCTGATACCTTGTGATCGCAAAATTAATATGATCTGTCAGAGTTACATAAATGCTCTGATTCAATTTCAACTTAAGATTTTCTTTTGCATAAGCAATGATATCGCTGGATACCTTGACATGCTCCAGAGGCATATCTTCCAGAAGGTCTTTAAACTGTTCTGCAATCGTCTGGCTTTTGATACGGAATATCTTTTCAATCTTAGATTCCGCAATGGATTTCCCAGGCTTCATTCCAAATCCAAGTCCTCGTCCCATGACAACAACTTCTCTTCCTTCGCCATCCACAGCAGATACAATGTTATTATTTATAATTTTCTGAATTACCATTTTTATGCGAATCCTCTTTTCATTCCATCAAGCCTTGAAATTCTCTGTTTTAAAAACAAAAAACCAGTATTTACAAGAGAATAGACCTGTGGTATTACTCTCTTGTAAAACTGGTTTTGCCTGCCTGACAGTAACAATCCAATCTGATTCAATTCGTTATATCAACTATAACAGAGGTGGTATATCAAGTCAACCGCCCAGAAGCCTCAAATTTAGATTTTGGTAATATTGTTTATATTTTTTTAATATTTTCGTACAAATGTACCAATACTATTTTTATCTAGGAATTTTAGACAATGCCGCTTCATCTGCTACCAGTGTCACATCACTGTGCATCTGAAGGATAGAAGCTGGTACCTGTGGTGTCACTGGTCCGAAAAATGCATCTCTTACGATATCTGCTTTGTCTTCTCCGCTGACAATGATCAGGATCTTCTTTGCCTGCATGATCGTTCCGATTCCCATGGTATATGCCTGTCTCGGAACATCGTCTGCGGATGCGAAGAAACGCTTGTTTGCTTCGATCGTGCTTTCTGTCAAATCTACACAGTGTGTAGTCTTGTCAAATGCATCTGCCGGTTCGTTGAACCCGATATGTCCATTGTGTCCCAGTCCAAGAAGCTGAAGATCTACACCACCAAGAGAACGGATCAGTTCCTCATATCTTGCACACTCTTTGTCTGCATCTGGTTCCATACCATTTGGCACGTTTGTATTTTCTTCTTTGATATTTACATGGTTAAACAAATGCTCATGCATAAAGTAATAATAACTCTGGTCATTCGCACGATCCAGTCCTTTGTACTCGTCCAGATTTACGGAAGTTACCTTGGAGAAATCCAGATCTCCCTTTTCATACCACTCTACCAGTTTCTCATAAGTACCGATCGGTGTAGAACCTGTTGCAAGTCCCAATACACAATCTGGTTTCATGATTACCTGTGCAGACAAAATATTCGCTGCTTTTCTGCTCATATCTTTGTAGTCTTTTGCTTCAATAATTTTCATGTTGATTCCTCCTCGATTCCATGTAAGCCTGCGAACTTCCAAATGCGGCTCTTTTCTTTTCTATCCTGTATGAATAGAACATATTTTATTATATACTTGTTTTAGAATTTGTACAATGAAAAAGTTTACTTTTCATACTCGATCCCCACCAGATACAACCCCTGTGGCGGCGCTGTCACTCCGGCAGCTTTTCGATTTCTCGCTTCCAAGATTTCTTTTACCTGCTCCGGGCTATAGAACCCTCTCCCTACACGCACCAAAGTTCCCACTATGATCCGTACCATATTGTACAAAAATCCGTTCCCCCTGATCCGGATCGTGATTTCGTCTCCTTTGGGCAGGATTTCCAGACTGTAGATCGTCCGCACTGTGTCCTCCACATCAGTCCTCACATTGCAAAAACTTACAAAATCATGAGTCCCCACCAGATACTGTGCAGCCTCTTTCATTTTCTCAATATCCAGATCGAAGGAGACAAAATAGCGGGTCAGGCGCCTCGTTGGATCCGGTATCTTTGCATTCAGAATATGATATTCATATGTTTTTGTAGAATTGCAATATCTCGGATGCCAGTCCACTGAAACCTCTTCTGACCGGATCACAACGATATCTTCCGGAAGTCTCTGGTTCAGTGCATAGGAGATCCTTTCCGTTGGAATGGAGGTCTCCGAATCAAATACTGCCACATTTCCAAGCGCATGTACACCCGAATCTGTACGGCTTGCACCGATCACTGCAATCTCTTCTCCGGTCAGCTTTTGAATGGCACGATTGAGTACTTCTTCTACAGTAATCCCATTCGGCTGGATCTGCCAGCCACAATAATTCGTCCCGTCATATGCAACGGTCAGTTTGATTCTCTTCATAAACGTTTTTATTCCTTTATTTTAGAATATCCAGATGTGAAACGGCACCATTCTGCCAAGCACAAGGATCGCTGCCAGATAACATACCAGCACACCATATGCCATCCGATCTCGATTGTGATATACCAGAGGTTTCATTTTCGTCCTGCCGTCACCGCCCCGATAGCACCGTGCCTCCATTGCCATGGCAAGGTCGTTGGCACGCCGGAATGCTGAGACAAATAGTGGCACCAGGATCGGGATCATTGCTTTCGCCCTCTGGATGATATTTCCACTTTCCAGATCCGCTCCTCTCGCAATCTGAGCTTTCATGATCTTGTCCGTCTCTTCCAAAAGAATCGGGATAAACCGAAGTGCAATAGACATCATCATTGCCACCTCATGTACCGGAACCTTCACCTTATTGAGAGGACGCAGTAATTTCTCAATCCCATCTGTGAGCGCATTTGGCGTGGTTGTAAAGGTCATAAGAGAAGATCCTGCAATCAGATAAATCAGACGGATCGCCATATATACGGAAATTTCCACACCCGCCTCGGTGATCTTAAAAATCCAAAAATGTACCAGTACTTTTCCTCCAGTATTTAAGAACAGATTGAATCCCACGGTGATCAACAGCAGGATCATGATCGGCTTTAATCCTTTCATAATAAACTTAAACGGCACTTTACTCAGATGAATGACACCTACCAGAAACAGCGTTGCCACCAGATAACCCAGCACACTTTTCTGCACAAACAGCGAGATCAGAAATAACAACGTGCCCACGATCTTGACTCTTGGGTCCAGGCGGTGAAGTACACTGTTTGCCGGATAGTACTGCCCGATTGTAATATCTCGAATCATAATTTTATTTCCTCCGGATGTTTTTCTGCAAAATAACGCATGATCTTATCTGCCGCTTCCTGTACTGTAGTAACGTCCTGCCCTACATCCAGTCCGTTCTGGCGCAATTCATGCATGATATAAGTCACCTGTGGCGCTGCAAGTCCTACTTTTTCCAACTCCTGATAATGAGAAAATACCTCTCGAGGAGTTCCATCCAGAAACTTCTCTCCTCGGTTCATCACGACAATGCGCTCGACATACCTGGCAATATCTTCCATGCTATGGGAAACCAACACAACTGTGATCCCTGTCTTTTTGTGCAATTCTTCAATCTGATCCAGGATCTCATCCCTTCCCCTTGGATCCAGTCCCGCTGTTGGTTCATCCAACACCAGTACCTTGGGACGCATTGCCAGAACCCCTGCGATCGCAGCTCTTCTCTTCTGTCCGCCGGACAGTTCAAAGGGGGACTGCAAATAAGATTCTTCCGGGAATCCCACCAGCTTCAGCGCCTCTCTTGCCCGTTTCTCGCATTCTTCTTTGGGAAGCCCCTGATTCTTCGGTCCAAAACAGACATCGGTCAGAACATCCACCTCGAACAACTGATGCTCCGGATACTGAAAGACCAGTCCCACCTGACTTCGCAGTTCTTTCATATCATATCCTTCTGCGTATACATCTTTTCCTTCATAATACATCTCACCGGATGTAGCCTTCATCAGTCCGTTGAAATGCTGAATCAAGGTCGATTTCCCGGATCCTGTATGGCCGATGATCCCCAGAAACTGCCCCTGGGGGATTTCTAAACTTACATCTTTCAATGCTTCTTTTTCATATGCGGTTCCCTGACCGTAAACATAATGAATGTGTTTTAATTCAATTGACATAATGCCTCCACCAGTTCTTCTCTTTTCAGGATTCCCTTTGGGATATCCAGCCCTCTTTTTCTCAGTTCATCTGCCAGCATCGTCACCTGCGGTACATCCAGACGGTACTGTTTTAATTTATCCTCCTGGGAGAACACCTCTTTTGGTGTACCATGCATGACCACATGCCCTTGATCCATCACAAACACCTGATCCGCATCAATCACTTCTTCCATATAATGTGTGATCAGGATCACGGTTACTTTCTTTGTCTTCTGCAGTCTTCGGACAGTCTTGATCACTTCTTTTCTTCCGTTCGGATCCAGCATTGCTGTCGGTTCATCCAGCACAATGCACTTTGGTTCCATGGCGATCACTCCCGCAATGGCAACCCTCTGCTTCTGCCCACCGGAAAGCTTGTTCGGAGAAGACTTCCGGTATTCCAGCATTCCTACATCTTTTAAGCTTTCTTCCACCCGTCTCCATATATCATCTGACGGCACTCCCAGATTCTCCGGCCCAAATCCTACATCTTCTTCCACCACGGTTCCGATGATCTGGTTGTCCGGATTCTGGAACACCATTCCCGCAGACTGTCTTACATCCCACAGATTCTCCGGCTCTTTGGTGTCTCTTCCATTCACCCACATAGTTCCGCCTGACGGCACCAGGATCGCATTCATATGCTTTGCCAGTGTAGATTTTCCAGAACCATTGTGTCCCAGAATTGCTACAAAAGAACCTTCCTTTATCTCAATATCGACTCCGTCAATGGCACGTTTCATCCCGATCACATTGCCTTCTTCGTCTCTTTTTTCATATTCATAGATCAGCTTTTCCGTCTGTATCATCGTTCGACTCCTTCTCTATATGAGATTCCCTTCCTTCTACCGATTTCTTAGTATAGCACACTTTTATAGAAGAAAAAAGTAGAGCCGATGGATTCTTTTCAAAAGAAAAAGCAGCCAAATGACTGCTTTTTCTCCCTCTTTTTATGCCAACTCCGGCTCGCCGTATTCTTCTCCAAACGTCTCGACTGTCACCTTTTTCATCACCTGTGGCTCCAGCGGCTTGTCACTGTAATCTGTAGCTGTCTCTGCGATTTTATTGACAACATCCATTCCCTCTGTGATCTTTCCAAATGCAGCGTAAGCTCCATCCAAATGAGGTGCTTTTTTGTGCATGATAAAGAACTGGCTTCCTGCAGAATCCGGATGCATTGCACGTGCCATCGACAGCACGCCTGCATCGTGCGCAAGATGATTGGTCACACCGTTCTGAAGGAATTCTCCTTTGATCGTATACCCCGGGCCGCCCATACCGGTTCCGTCCGGGCATCCTCCCTGGATCATGAATCCACTGATCACGCGGTGGAATGTCAGTCCGTCATAAAATCCTTTTTTTACAAGAGACACAAAATTCTTCACTGTGTTCGGTGCAATTTCCGGATATAACTCTGCTTTCATAATATCGCCGTTTTCCATTTCAAATGTAACAACTGGATTTGCCATATATTTTCTCCTCTTTTCTATCAGACTTCGGCTTTTGTAAAGCCGTACATGAGGTTATTGTAGCGGATTTGCACGATTTCGTCAACGTATTGTGTTTTTCTGGAATTTTCTGAAAACTTTCGCAAAACCTCTTGAATTTCCCCTTTAATCGCAGTATTTTTAAATCGTAAGTAGTAAGTAATAAGTAATCACTAATTTTCTCATCCAAAAGGAGGGACTTCTTATGACGAATTTATCATTACAAGACCGATTTGCACTAATCGCACTAAATGCTTTAAACAGCACCCGAAATTCCACTGCCAAAAAGGCGGCTATGCGCTGTATTTCAGCTGCTGATGTACTAGACCGGTTTTTAAATGAAACAGAAGAGCAGACAGTGGATTCTTCGGAATGTCTTTCTCATCTTCATGAATTGCCCACTTCTTTAAAAGAAGCTGCTCACCTGTCTTCCTCTGATTCAAAAGAACTGGAACGTACTGTTTATACGCGTCTTCACGATCTAGGGCTGATGACACAGGCTTCTGCTTTGGTCAGCTGTGACCTGGAATTTGCTTCTGCCGGCAACAAGATTCTGGAATACCGGACAACCCTCGAAGAATATTCCCGCCAGACAGAAAGTATCCGGGCAGAATTGATGGAAGAAGGCAATGTAACAGATGAAACCGTTTGCCTGCTCTGGCTGCTGCGTGAGAGCAGCTGCTTTTATGATCTATTCTCCAAAGAAGAACGTCAGTATCTTTCTACCCGCATCAATGAACTGTACTTAAATTCCCTGTTAGCCAAAACATTGCTTCCACTTTCCATTCACAGTGCCCTTGACAGTGCCACGCTTGGACTGTTTTCCAAAAAGAAAGCTATCTTTTCTACACAACTTGGCACCGGAGTTTTATTTCAGGTTCCCTTTATGGAGCGTTCCAGCGCTGTTTTTATCGAATCGGAAGAATTGTACTGCAACGCTGAAAAACGCCTGGAAGATGTCGTTGCCAGACTGGAAGCAAACGGAAATGAGGTTCATATCATCCGGACGGGCAGTGTGCCTCTTTTGCAGATTGATAATCTTTATTATGAATGTATCCCCACACAGCGCCAGTATTACCGGGCTCCGGTCTTTGGGGTTCAGCTGCGAAGATATGTAATGTAAAATAAAAATAAAGGAGTATTCTTATGTCCAGACAACGTTCTATGGAGAAAATACTGGCTTCGGAGTATGTTTCAATCGGTGAACTGGTTCGTATCACCGGCTGCCGGTACAGCACTTTAAAATTCTATACAGAAGAAGGGATGCTGCCATTTGAACAAGCAGAAGAAAATCTGACCCGCCGTTTTCCACGTGAAGCGGCGGTCGAAAGAATTGAACAGATTCGCTCCCTTCGGCAGAACGGACTTTCCATTCCTGAGATCAAAAAGCTCCTATAGTCACTTTGTACACCATTATCTGTTTTTTTTAGTCACTCGTAACATTGTCCATTTGAACCTCTGACGGTATACTTAATTACAGAAAACAACGAAACAATGATTTTAAGGAGGCTATTTCAAATGGCAAGTTTATCATTAAAAGGAATTCAGAAAATTTATCCAAACGGATTTCATGCAGTAAAAGATTTCAACCTGGACATCGAAGATAAAGAGTTCATCATTTTCGTAGGACCTTCCGGATGTGGTAAATCCACAACACTTCGTATGATCGCAGGTCTGGAAGACATTTCTGGCGGTACACTGGAGATCGACGGAAAAGTTATGAACGATGTAGAGCCAAAAGACAGAGATATCGCAATGGTATTCCAGAACTACGCTCTGTATCCGCATATGACAGTATATGACAACATGGCATTCGGACTGAAACTTCGTAAAGTTCCAAAAGATGAGATTGATAAAAAAGTAAAAGAAGCAGCTAGAATCCTTGACCTGGAAAAACTGCTTGACCGTAAACCAAAAGCTCTTTCCGGTGGACAAAGACAGCGTGTTGCTATGGGACGTGCGATCGTTCGTAATCCAAAGGTATTCCTTATGGATGAGCCACTTTCCAACCTGGATGCAAAACTGAGAGTTCAGATGCGTATCGAGATTTCCAAACTTCATGAAAATCTGGGCGCTACGATCATCTACGTAACACATGACCAGACAGAGGCTATGACTCTTGGTACAAGAATCGTTGTTATGAAAGACGGAGTTGTTCAGCAGGTAGATACACCTCAGAACCTTTACAATACACCTTGCAACCTGTTCGTAGCAGGATTCATCGGATCTCCTCAGATGAACTTCATGGATGCAGTGGTAGACATCAAAGGAAATGATGTAACTCTGACAGTTGGTGAACACGTACTGAAAGTTCCTGCTTCTAAAAAACAGGCGCTGATCGACGGAGGATACAATGGAAAAACTGTTGTTCTTGGTATCCGTCCTGAAGACGTACATGACTCACAGGCATTTATCAGCAATTCACCTGACAGTGTTATCGAATCTACAATTAAAGTTTACGAGCTGCTCGGAGCAGAAGTATATCTGTACTTCGATGTAGAAGGTACACAGATGACAGCCCGCGTAAATCCTCGCACAACACTGAGAACTGGAGATCATGCTGTATTCGCTCTTGATATGGAAAAAATCCATATCTTTGATAAAGAAACAGAGTTGACGATTACAAACTAATGTTTTAGAATAACTATAATTAAAAATGACAGGGGGCTGTACAGTTTGTGCAGCTCCTTCTCTGTCTACCGGGAGAACGATTATGGATCATACAGCTGAATTAGAGAAAACATTGACAGAACTAAAACGTATTACAGGCATTTCACTGGAAATTCATGCCCAGACAGATGAAGAGACTCTTCAGGCACTAGAACAGCTAAAGCTTCTGGCATCTGCTTATAAAGAAAAATATAACCGGACGCATTTTCTTCAGAGCCTGATGACTGACAGCATCCCAACTTATAATGTATATGACCGGGCTGCCCGTCTTCATATCGCACCGGAAGAGCCTCGCGTTCTTTACCTGTTGGAAACAGGATACGGTATGGATGAGACGATCTCTGAGATTTTAAAAAATCTTTTTCCCTCACAGTCCGGAATATTTCGCATCCCTCTCACTGAGAATTCCCATGCGATCCTTTATCCGGTCAGATTATTGGCAGATCCTTCTCCGGAAACGGTACATCACACCGCCCGTATGATCGTGGATACACTCAATGCAGAAGCTCTGGCACGGGTTCGTGTTTCCTATAGTAAGACCCTGCACAGCCTGCTGGATCTTTCTTCTGCTTTCCGGGAGACAAGCCTTGCATTAAAAGTCGGAAAATTATTTTATTCTGAACAGACAGTGTTTCCGTACAACAGACTTGGTATCGGTCGTTTGATCTATCGGCTTCCGACTTCTTTATGCGAAAATTTTCTGCATGAGATTTTTGGTGACGAAATCCCACAATCTTTGGATGAAGAGACGGCTGCTACTTTGAACAAATTTCTTCAGAACAATCTGAATATTGCAGAAACCTCCCGACAGCTTCATATGCACCGAAATACTCTGATCTATCGCTTAGAGCAGATTGAAAAACGAACCGGTCTGGATCTTCGACAATTTGAGGATGCCATGACATTTAAGATTGCCTCTATGGTAATGAACTATTTATATACTGAAAGGAACACATCAAATGAATGACGCACTTTATGAACAATTAGTTACCCGTAAATCCCGCCCCATCGATCTCGTGATCCGTATCGTGAGCATTGCATTCCTGGCACTCGTCCTCTGCGGCGGTATGCTCTTCTTCGGTTTTCTTGCAGTTCCGATCACTGTATTACTTGGCGTTCTGGTGTATTATTTCGTATTTCCAAAACTGGATGTGGAATATGAGTACACCCTGTTAAACCATGATCTGGAAATCGATGCGATCTACAGCAAATCCAAACGAAAAAAACTCATGACCCTGGATATTCAGCAGGCTGAAATCATCGCACCAAAGAATTCTCACCGCCTAAACTCAATCCATCCTGAAAAGATAAAAGACTTTTCTTCTGGAACCGGAAATGGGACTTATGCAATTGTGATCCCTTCCGAGCAAACGATCACCTGTGTCCTGATCGATCCGGATGAAAAAATGCTGGATCATATGCAGCAATGGATGGGAATGAAAATGTTCCGTGACTAGCAGATAGTAGAGACACCGTAAAACAATGAAATGCAAGTTGTTTTACGGTGTTTTTTATTGATATTTCTTTGCCAATAGTTGTACGGCTTTCTGTATTTCCACTATTGTCTCATGTACTTCTATTTCAGAATCCAATAATTTATATAACCATTTACAAACTACATCATCAACTTCCCACTGTGGAATCACTTTATTATTACATAGCTTCGGTGGAGTAATTGGTTTTGTATACTGATAAATAGAATAATATAATGGAAGCCATGGGTATAAAGACAGCGTGCAATTTATGAAAATGGTGCAGAATATGAAGGGCTTTATTTCTTCCAATATTTCTCCACAACCTCCTCTCCCTTTTCTTTTTCAAATGCTTGTTTTAATATTGTTTCCGAATGTAGAAATTCTCGAAGTGCCTGATAAGTCTCTTCGTCCACATGCCGAAAGTATTGTTCTTTACGCTTTACATAATCCAGCAATCTTACTTTATCCTGCCTACATTGTAACACCCCATGAAGAGCATGACTCCCGTCCCAGGTATCTGGGTGATAATAAAACACCAGTGTGATCACCGGAACCAACCTGTCTTCCTTCCAAAACCGCGACAAAAACTCAGCTTCCGCAACTTTTTGTTTTTCTGTCGCTTCCAGGACTGTCGAATCTGCTCAACATAAGACTGGCTGTCATACAGCATATTTCTCACCGTCATGACATAAGGTACATTCCCTTAATTTTCACACGTCAACAGTACCAAATATGCCCACTGCTCCCATCGCATAATGATATCTCGATGTCGTTGAACCTCCTTTGCTTTTTCGTTTTTATCAGATACCAGAATATTCGGCGAAACTGCCTTTGAATTTGAACCGTTTAGAAACGATGCTCCAGACGTCTGAATTGTCACACAGACAACGTCTGAGAATTTGATGTGTTTCCATTATACTACTTAAATTTCTTTTTTCAAGTATGTTTTCAACAAAACAGCCTGTCCCATATCCACATTCTCCTACTATGGATACAAGACAGGCTGTCCTCTTCGTTCACTTATTTCATTTCAATTAAAAATTCATAGAAATATATTTACATGCTGCCAGAGCCGCCACACTTCCGTCTGCTGCCGCTGTTGTTAGCTGACGCACTTCTTTTGTCCGGCAGTCTCCCGCTGCAAAGATTCCCGGATGAGAGGTCATGCAATCCTCCGATGCCAGAATAAATCCATTTTCATCCAACCGTACCAGACCATCAAAAATCTCATTCTGCGGAATCTGTCCGATTGCCACAAATACACCGGATACCGGAATATGGAAGTCCTCCCCTGTTTTCTTATTGCGAAGGAACAGTCGCTCTACCATAAACTTTCCTTCAATATCTTTGACAATGGAATCCAGAACAAACTGGACATTGTCTTTTTCTTTCAGCACCTCTACCAGATTGCTTTCCCCACGGAATTCATCCCGACGATGTACCACATATACTTTATTGCAGTAATTAGAAAGGAATTCTGCATCCTGCAGAGCGGTATTTCCTCCACCGATCACGGCCACATCTTTCCCCCTGAAAAATGCTCCGTCACAGGTCGCACAATACGAAACTCCGGAACCTGCAAGCGCTTCCTCCTGTGGAATTCCCAGATGTCGATGGGACACTCCGGTTGCAATGATCACGGTCTTACACGGATATTCTTTCTGATCGGTTACAATCACTTTGATACCATCTTCTTCCCGTACAGCTTTTACCTTTTCGGACACTGTCTCCGCTCCCAGTTTCATTGCCTGATCCAGCAGATTCATAGAATACTGACTTCCACTGATGCTCTCCAGTCCTGGATAATTTTCTACTTTCGGTGAGTTCACGATCTGCCCTCCAAAATTCAGACCTTCCACCACCAGAGTACGCTTTCCGGCACGCTGTCCATAAATGGCCGCTGTTAATCCCGCAGTTCCTCCTCCGATAATTCCAATATCATACATAATAAGTTCCTCCATTTTCTATCTTCTATCGTTTCTCTGCAAAGGCCCGGATGTTGGACGCATTTGCAAGTTTCTGTACACCTTCTTCTTTGATCACGATCAGGGTCGGTGCCTGCATGACACCATATTTTCTGACCAGTTCTTCATTTTCTCCCGCATCAACCACTTCATAAGGAATGTGCGCTTTCTCCAGCGACTCTTTTGCCAGTCTGCAGTTTGGACAGGTCTTTGTGGTAAATAACAGTACTTTTTCCTGTTCTGACGAAATTTCTCCAAAGATCGCCTGCTCCTCAATTGAATCCTGCGCATGGCTTCCTCTTACATGTGACTGCTCTACGTCATATACTTTTCTTTCTTTAAATTCCTGCAGTTTTCCGTCATTCCAGTTCTTGACCGGACGATAGTAACCGGTAATCCTGCTGTAGACTTCTGTCTCTTCTCCACAAATCGGACAGGTATACTGCTCTCCGGAAAGATACCCGTGATTCTTACAAATAGAATAGGTCGGAGACATGGTATAATATGGCAGCTTGTAATTCTCTGCGATCTTTCGCACCAACGCTGCTGCCGACTTCCAATCCGGAAGCTTTTCCCCTAAAAATGTATGGAAGACCGTTCCTGAGGTATATAATGTCTGCAGTTCGTCCTGGATATCCAGTGCAGCAAACACATCTTCTGTATAACCAACCGGCAGATGCGAACTGTTCGTATAATACGGAGTTCCACAATCTTCTGCTGCTGTGATAATATCCGGGAACTGCTCCACGTCATGTTTGGCCAGACGATAAGTAGTGGATTCTGCAGGAGTTGCTTCCAGATTATACAGATCCCCATACTCTTCCTGATAATCTGACAGACGCTCTCTCATATGATTCAGCACATCTTTTGTAAACTGCTGTGTTTCCGGATGGGTCAGATCCTTTTGAAGCCAGTTTGCATTCAGCCCCGCCTCATTCATTCCGATCAGTCCGATGGTCGAAAAATGGTTGTCAAAGCTTCCCAGATATCTCTTCGTATATGGATACAGCCCTTCCTCCAGCAGTTTGGAAATCACCACACGCTTGATATGAAGTGACCTTGCTGCAATATCCATCATTTTATCAAGTCTCTGGTAAAATTCTTCCTCATTTTTCGATAAATATGCAATTCTCGGCATATTGATCGTCACAACGCCTACAGATCCTGTACTCTCACCGCTGCCGAAAAATCCACCGGATTTCTTACGCAGTTCCCGCAGATCCAGACGCAGACGGCAACACATACTGCGGACATCACTTGGTTCCATATCACTATTGATATAATTTGAAAAATACGGGGTTCCATATTTTGCTGTCATTTCAAACAGCAGTCGGTTGTTCTCTGTATCCGACCAGTCAAAATCTTTTGTAATGGAATAGGTCGGGATTGGATACTGGAATCCTCTTCCCTGTGCATCCCCTTCGATCATCGTCTCGATAAATGCCCGATTGATCATATCCATTTCTTCTTTACAATCCCCATAGGTAAAGTCCTGTTCTTTTCCACCAACGATCGCAGGCAGATTAGCCAGATCATTTGGGACCGTCCAATCCAGCGTAATATTGGAAAACGGCGCCTGTGTTCCCCATCTGGATGGAATATTAACTCCGAAAATGAAAGATTCAATGCATTTTTTCACGTCCCGATAGGTAAGGTGATCTGCTTTTACGAATGGCGCAAGGTAGGTATCAAAAGATGAAAATGCTTGTGCTCCTGCCCATTCATTCTGCATGATCCCCAGAAAGTTTACCATCTGATTGCACAGCACGCTCAAATGCTTTGCCGGAGCTGATGTAATCCTGCCCGTCACACCACCAAGCCCTTCCTGTATCAATTGTTTTAAAGACCAGCCGGCACAATATCCGGTCAACATCGACAGGTCATGAATATGGATATCTGCATTCTTATGTGCTTTTCCGATTTCATCGTCATAAATCTCAGACAGCCAGTAATTCGCTGTGATCGCCCCTGAGTTGCTCAGAATGAGTCCGCCTACTGAATATGTAACCGTAGAATTTTCTTTAACTCGCCAGTCCGTTACTTTCACGTAGCTGTCCACGATCTCTTTATAATCCAGAAGTGTGGAATTTAAATTCCGAATCTTTTCTCTCTGCTTGCGGTATAAAATATACCCCTTTGCTACATCGGCATATCCCGCCTTGATCAGAACCGATTCTACGCTGTCCTGAATGTCCTCTACTGCAATCTTATGTTCTTTTATCTTTGGTTCAAAATCTGCAGTCACCTTCAGCGCCAACAGATCGATAATATCCTGGTTGTATTCTTTCTCTCTGGCCTCAAATGCTTTTCGGATTGCTTCGCTGATCTTGGCCAGATTGAATTCTGCTATTTTCCCGTCCCTTTTTGTGACTTGATACATACTTTGTATCTCTCCTTTCTGCCGCTAAACGCTGTCTTTAGTTTATCACCCACATTTTTGAATGTCAATCCAAAACACCAATATCTAGTATGAAGGTTTCCATTTAAAACTAGATGTTGGTTTCTAATTTTTAGTTTGTAAACCAATCCGTCTCAATATGCCTGCAAATAAAAATTGCGGGGTATCTACACCCCGCGCAATTTCGCATTTGGAATATTTCTCTGCACAATCTCCAACGCCTGCTCCATGATCTCTTTCGTATACCCTTTCATTCCCGGACAGATCAGATCCCCGGAATCTACAAAGCTCTGCAGATAGTATCGCTTTGCCCCTTTGATCCATCTTCCGATCGCTGCAAAGTCTTCCCGCTTATGGAACTGCCGCACAACTGTTGTTCGAAATTCATAAGGAACTTCCCCACTCATCAGAAAGTCGACACTCTGAAAAATATTGGACATATCATACTCATCAATCCCGATCGTCATGCCATACTTATCCGGGGCATTCTTGATATCCATTGCCACATAATCCACAAGTCCGCTCTCCACCAACCGTTTCAGCATCAGAACATTGCTACCATTGGTGTCCAACTTCACAAGATATCCAAGTGCCTTCACATTTCGGATAAACACTTCAATATCCGGCTGTAGCAGAGGTTCTCCTCCTGTGATGCAAACTCCGTCTAAAATTCCCTGGCGCTTTCTTAAAAAAGAGAAGATTTCTTCCTCCGGAATCGCCTCTTCTGTATCCACATGGGTCACCAGAGACGCATTATGACAAAACGGGCAACGGAAATTACATCTTGCCGTAAAAATCGTACATGCTACTTTTTCCGGGTAATCTAACAGTGTCATTTTCTGAATTCCATGGATCTCCATCGCCGTTCCCCCTCATATTTGTTCTCTCACATTACATATTTCTGGATTTTTCCGCACACTCACGCATTGCCTCGATGATCGCACTGCGAAATCCCCGCTCTTCCAGCACACGAACCGCCTCGATCGTAGTGCCTGCCGGAGAACATACCATATCTTTCAGTTCTCCCGGATGCTTTCCCGTCTCAAGAACCATCTTGGCGCTTCCCATCACAGCCTGTGCCGCAAACTTATAAGCCTGAGGTCTTGGCATTCCGTCTGCTACTGCCGCATCTGCCATGGCCTCGATCATCAAAAATACATATGCCGGGGAGCTTCCGCTTGTGGATACGACCGCATCGATCAAATGCTCTGGAACCACTTCCACCTCTCCAAACGAACGTAAAATTGTCAGCACTTTTTCCAGTTCTTCTTTGGTAACCTCTGTGTTGGCACATACCGCTGTCATTCCTGCCCCAACCATAGCCGGCGTATTTGGCATGGTCCGCACAATCTTAACTGCCTTTCCAAACTGCTCTTTCAGCCATTCCAAAGTTTTTCCTGGCGCAAGTGTTACGATCACCTGATCCGCTGTGATCACATCCCGGATCTCGGCAATCGTCTGTGCATAATATTGTGGTTTTACTGAAAGTACGACAATCTCTGCATTTGCAGCTTCTTTATTATCCTCTGTCACATGAATTCCATACAGAGAATGTACCTTTTCTCTTCCTGCTTCCAAAATATCCGAACCGATGATCTCCTCCGGTTTTAATACCCCGTTTTTAATAATGCCTCCCATAATGGCGCCTGCCATATTTCCTGTTCCGATAAATCCTAATTTCATCTTGCTCCTCCTGTCTTTTCTATGCTATTTTCCAAGTTCTTCTTTCCTTCATTTCACAGTAAATGTCTTTTCCTCTTCCAACGGGATTTCTTTTGTATCGATCCATTCGATGGAGATGAACTGATTCTGATTCAATCCTACCAGAAGTTTATTGATTAGTGCTTCCCGTCCCTGTACTTCCATCGTCACAGTGCCATCCCATTCGTTTCTCGCCCAACCGGTTAGCCCCAGAGACAACGCAAGATATTTTGCAGTATAACGAAATCCTACGCCCTGAACCTTTCCATGGACGACAAAATGTTTTCTTACTTCCGACATTTCATCACCACTTTCTACTGTTTCTGTGTCCAACTTATCACACCGTATCACCCCTGTCAATATTTCAGACTGAAACAATAAACCTCTATGTTTAAAACTGTGCTATAATAAAAAAATATAGAAAAATTTTTCAGAAAGGAGTCAACCTGATGGATCCATATCTCTACTCCCTGATCGACCAGCTGGAACAGGAACATACTCTCAGCGCTTCCCAGTGGACACAGCTGCTGAACGGACGCACACCGGAACTTGCCGCATATCTCTTTGAAAAATCGCGCCGTGCACGGATCCGGTTCTACGGGCATACGGTCTACATCCGGGGACTCATTGAATTTACAAACTACTGCAAAAATAATTGCTATTACTGCGGAATCCGCAGCGGCAACACACATGCACACCGCTACCGGCTGACAAAAGAAGACATCCTCGCCTGCTGTGCGGATGGGTACAAACTTGGATTTCGTACCTTTGTCCTGCAAGGCGGAGAAGATCCATGGTATACAACGGATCGATTATCCGATCTGGTCCATACGATCCGTATGACGTATCCGGACTGTGCCATCACACTTTCCACCGGAGAAGCAACTAAGACAGAATATCAGCAGCTTTTTGATGCAGGCGCTGACCGTTTCCTTCTGCGCCATGAGACCTACAATGCAGACCACTATCAAAAACTGCATCCGCCACGTCTATTGGCATCGCACAGACAGCAGTGTCTCTGGAATCTGAAAGAAATTGGCTATCAGGTGGGCACAGGCTTTATGATCGGCTCTCCCGGGCAGACAACAGAACATCTGGCAGAAGATCTTTTATTTCTCAAAGAATTAAATCCTCAGATGGTGGGAATCGGACCGTTTATCCCGCATCACGATACCCCCTTTGCAAAGCAAAAAGCGGGAACCCTGGAGCTGACCTTATTTCTCCTGGGACTTATTCGCCTGATGCTCCCCAAAGTCCTGCTGCCGGCAACCACTGCTCTTGGAACCATTGCCCCAAATGGACGAGAGCTTGGTATTTTATCCGGTGCCAATGTGGTCATGCCGAATCTCTCCCCCAGATATGTCCGAGGCGATTATCTGCTGTATGATAATAAGATCAGTACCGATGCAGAAGCCGCCGAATGTCGAAAAGAACTGGAGCAGCGTATGCAGTCCATCGGTTATCAGGTGGTTACGGATCGCGGAGATTCTCTGAACACAGATTCCCAAAAACTGTGATATTGACGTTTATTTTACAAATTGGAGGAATAACTTATGTATGATGTATATTCAAAACACGCGGACGATTTTATCAATCACGAAGAAATTTTAGAAACTCTTGCCTATGCGGATGAAAACAAGGCCAATGAGGCGCTCATTGATTCAATTCTGGAAAAAGCACGTCTGAGAAAAGGACTTTCCCACAGAGAAGCGTCTGTTCTTCTTGCCTGCCAGATAGAAGAAAAAAATCAGGAAATCTACAAGCTGGCAGAGCAGATTAAAAAGGATTTCTACGGAAACCGGATTGTCATGTTTGCGCCACTCTATCTGTCCAACTATTGTGTAAATGGCTGTACTTATTGTCCTTATCACCTGAAAAATAAGCATATCGCAAGAAAACAGCTGACACAAGAGGAAATCCGAAAAGAAGTCATTGCCCTTCAGGACATGGGACACAAACGTCTGGCACTGGAAGCAGGCGAAGACCCAGTGCGTAATACCATGGACTACTATCTAGACAGCATCAACACCATTTACAGCATCAAACACAAAAACGGTGCCATTCGCCGGGTGAACATCAATATTGCAGCAACCACTGTGAACAACTACCGCCTGCTCAAAGAAGCCGGGATTGGAACTTATATCCTGTTTCAGGAGACGTATCATAAAGAAAGCTACCTGACCCTCCATCCCACCGGACCAAAACATGATTACAACTATCATACCGAAGCAATGGACCGCGCCATGGAAGGTGGCATTGACGATGTCGGGATTGGAGTGTTGTTCGGACTGGACAAATACCGGTATGAATTCGCAGGGCTTCTAATGCACGCAGAACATCTGGAAGCTGCTTTCGGTGTAGGTCCTCACACGATCAGCGTGCCGAGGCTCCGTCATGCAGACGATATCAATGCAGACGAATTTGACAACGGCATTGATGACGACACCTTTGCAAAGATTGTGGCATGTATCCGCATTGCTGTTCCTTACACCGGTATGATTATCTCCACACGAGAAAGTCAGAAATGCAGAGAACGGGTTCTGCATCTTGGTGTTTCCCAAATCAGCGGAGGATCCCGTACCAGCGTTGGCGGTTACTGCGAACCAGAACCAGATGACGCAAAATCTGAACAGTTTGACGTCAGTGACACCCGCACCCTGGATGAAATCGTACGCTGGCTGATGGAGATGGAGTACATTCCAAGTTTTTGTACTGCCTGCTATCGGGAAGGCCGAACAGGAGACCGTTTTATGTCTCTGTGCAAAAGCGGACAGATCCAGAACTGCTGCCACCCGAACGCACTAATGACCCTCAAAGAATATCTGATGGACTATGCCTCACCGGAGACAAAAGCCGTCGGAAACCGACTGATCGACAAAGAAGTGTTAAATGTACCAAATGAAAAAGCAAGAGCGGTCGTACTGGAAAATCTGCGCCTGATCGAACAGAATAACCGCCGGGATTTCCGCTTTTAACAGAAAGGAGCAGCTTTATGTCATTCCATCAAACACCTTCTGCCGAACGCATCCACATCGGAATTTTCGGCAGACGAAATGCCGGGAAGTCCAGCCTGATCAATGCTCTCGCCGGACAGCCAGTATCCATTGTCTCTAATTACAAAGGCACGACCACCGATCCGGTCAAAAAAGCAATGGAACTCCTTCCTCTGGGACCTGTCGTTCTCACAGATACACCTGGACTGGATGATACCGGAGAACTTGGAAGTCTGCGTATCGAAAAAACACAACAGATTTTAAATACAACAGATATCGCTCTGCTGGTTATCGACGGGCAAGTTGGCATGACCGGTGAAGATCACCATATTTTACATCAGATTCAGAAAAAACAGATTCCTTTCGTGATCGCTGTCAATAAAATGGATCTTGCCCCAGCTTCTCCTGTTCTTCCAAATGAGATTTCCCCAGAGCAAATCCTGTATATCAGTGCTACCGCAGGAACACAGATTCACGAACTAAAAGAATTACTTGCAAAACAGTTAAATCAGACGAAAAAAAACAGAACTATCCTCGGAGATCTGATCTCTCCCGGAGACTTTATTGTGCTGGTCATTCCCATTGACAAATCTGCTCCGAAAGGCCGCCTGATCCTGCCTCAGCAGCAAACCATCCGCGATATTCTCGATCACGGAGCAACCGCAATTGCAGTAAGAGACAGTGAGCTTTCAGAAACACTTAAGAACCTTGGAAGAGCACCTTCTCTTGTCATCACAGACAGCCAGGTCTTTGATGACGTTGCCAAAATCGTACCAAAAGAAATACCTCTGACCTCTTTTTCGATTTTATTTGCCAGATACAAAGGAAATTTAGAACTTGCCGCCCATGGTGCACAGGCTCTCAAGCGATTAAAAGACGGGGATCATGTGCTGATCTGTGAGGGCTGTACCCACCACAGACAATGTGAAGATATCGGAACTGTCAAACTGCCCCGTATGCTGAAACAGTTTACTCAAAAAGATTTACAGTTTACCTTTACAAGCGGAACAGACTTTCCATCCGATCTGTCCCCTTATCAGGTGATCATTCACTGCGGCGGATGCACACTGACAGAAAAAGAAATGCAGTACCGGTTAGATTGTGCCCGAGAGCAGGGCATTCCAATTACGAATTATGGAATCTCCATTGCCTGTATGAAAGGAATTTTGGAGAGAAGTATGGAAGTGTTTATTGACAGAACCTCTCATGATTGAAAGGAGCAACAAATGAACGAATTATATGATAAATTGGAGTATTTCATCAAAAACTCGGACAGTAACAAATCCATTATTGCGACAATAAAAGAAGAAAAAGCAATTGCTCCATTTACCACGGAAAATAAACTTATGGCTTATTTACTTTCCATCGGAGCTATGACCTTTCAAGATTATGAAAATCTAAGCCATGAATTTGCAAAGCGTTATCAAGAACAAAATAGATATCTTGATTTATTTGAAATGGCTCCACGTACTTTTGGACAAACCTGGGGAGAAAAACACATACATAAACTTTTCCCACAACTTCTTAAAGCAACGAAAAATGCCCTTGCTGCAGAATATCCTAACTTTAATGGTGAGTTTGACTTATGGTATTCCGGCATCCGCATTGAAGTTAAGGCATGCAGAGCAAACAGCAGCTTAACCAAAGGAAGTCTGTCAAGCCGCGCATACTCCTATGAAGAAGCACAAAAACACAATTTTAAATATCACTTTCAGCAGCTCAAACCTTCCTGTTGCGATATCTTCATATGGATTGGCGTCTGCAAAGATAAATTATTATATTGGATTCTCACAAGTGAAGAACTCCAGCAAACTGGAAAATTATGTCCTCAACATAGAAATGAAAATACTGGCAGAAAAAAGGATTATGTATTCGAAGGTCAGGTATTTATGACAGAACAAGAACTGGAAACATTTTTTACAGAAGAAAATGATATATTCAATGTCATACTTGCAAAAAGTAAAAATATCCCCTGAGCACTCAGCTCAGGAGATATTTTTCTTCATCAACACTTGAATATACCAACGAATATTCCTCCGCAGTAAGATTATATAATTTCGATATTTCCCTATCTATTTTATCATATATTTTTACTCTCTCATTTGATGAAGATGCAAGTAACTGGTCAATCTGTGCTATAATTTTTTTCTGTTTCCTTTCATTTACAAAAGGAATTGGTATTTGTTCAACATGTGAACGAAGCACTTTTACAGAATTAAATCGCTTTTTAAAATAGAATTGCGCAACTCTCGAATTTAAAATTGCCATAATGTATTTCATTGACAGACCTTCTATATGAGGAATCACAATATTACAGCTATTCAATGACAAAGTTTGCTTCTCATCATATGCAAAAACAAGTTGATCACAGATAAATCGATAGAATAATTTTTCTTTCGCACGATAGTGCACAGTAGGAGCAACCTGCTGAAATAATTGTGGTTGAAATGCAAGATAATTTTCTGCTTTACGAAACTCATATTTATAAATATCTGTTCCTTTAAGAACCATCTCATTGCCCTGACATTTCTCTGTTGAAATATATTTCTTATTATTTCCTGTCACAATCCCCAGCGCAAAATCCGCCTTACCGTCAAGCGTTGTTTTCCATTCCAACATATCCAGTTTATTTAAAATTGCATATTCTTCGTCTGAAATCATAAAAGAAAAGCATCCGGCATTCACAAATCTTTGCTCTTGTACTGTAAACTCCTGTGCTCCATCATTTACTACCATTCCAACAGTTGAGAGTGGTTCTCCTGTATGCAATATCTGAAGAATCACACAGGGACATTGCACCTTATCAAATGCATTTCCCAAAAACTCTATATATTGAACTGAACTGCACTTTGACATCACCTCTCGTATTGCCTTGTGCGCTTTTACATTCAAAATTGCTTCTGGTACAATAAAAGATAATACCCCGCCATCCTTTAACTGATAAAGCGACTTCTCACAAAATACATCGTAAGACTCTATATTTGCTGTAGTTGCTGATTTATACCGCTTTCTTAATTGCTTTTTATCAGATTCCAAAAACACATATCCCCACGGAGGATTTCCAATAATAAAATCATATTTTTTTTCATCTGTAAAATCAAGATAATCGCCATTTGTGATGTGATCTTCAATTATTTTCCTGTCGCTGATACAATACTTTAATGCATAATTGATCTGGGCGATTTTTACACTGACAGCATCAATTTCATTTCCATATACATTTCTGTAATCAATCTCCTTGGGAAGCTGAAGAATAAAATTCCCGGTTCCACAACATGGATCTAATACTGTACGATTTTTACATGCATTCATCGAAAACAACTTGCTGCAAAGTTTGTTTACCAAGACTGTTGGTGTATAATAAGAGCCGGTTGTCTTCCTGTTTCTCTGATTCTTGAGAGAAATATACAATAAACCAAGTATATCCTCTCCCTCTTCATATTGATAAGTATATCGAAAAAGTTCTGGATATTCCTCTATAACATCCGTTATCCTTTCCTTGTCAACAACCAGATTTTCCACCAAAAAAATATACGGATTCTCCCTGTATTTTCCACACAAAAAATCAAAAACGTTTCCTTTCTCATCTAAAGAAACTGTCCTTGCAATAATCAACTGCATGGCACAATCCGTGAGCAATCCCAGCATAATATCCTCTGTAATTCCAATTTCTTTTCTTTTTAATGTATCAATTACAGCTTCAACAACGGCAATATTGATTGAAGAATCCGAAACATATGAATTGTAAATATTATGACCGGAAACAAACTTCTTGTTTCTGCGACTTTTTAATGCCGGATTCTTTCCACTTTGAATCTCAGTTTTTATCTTGGAAACATATTCTTGTGAAAAATACAAAGTACGCCCCTTCTTCATTGTCGGCACTATTTTTCCCAATCTAATCCAGTTACGTCCGGTTGCAATAGAAATAGACAGTTCCTCACACAAACCAGAGAGCGCTACCATTTCCTCACTTTCTGATATTTGAAATCCATTTACCGTTTCTTTTACTGATTGTGATTTCATCGCATATCCTCCAAATATATTTGCACTATGGATTATATACGCATTCACAAATCAGGTCAACACAAGTGAAAAAATCACTCTACTTCGCCACTGGCAAAAATGGTGCGATCACCCCGGCTACATTCGAAACCGGCATGGTCTGCAGCCAGATATGTCCTGGTCCGCTGACGACCGTATTAAACACACCTTCTCCGCCAAACAGCATATTCTTCACTCCTGGAACACTCTGGATCTCCATACTGCAGGTTGCATCCATAGCAGCCAGATATCCGGTGTCTACCACGATCTGCTGCCCCGGCTTCAACTCATACTCTACCACATGACCATCAAATTCCAGAAATGCCATTCCCCGTCCAGAAAGCTTCTGCATGATAAATCCCTCACCGCCAAAGACACCGGATCCAATCCGCTTCTGGAAGAAAACCGACAGCTCTACACCGGATTCTGCCGCCAGAAATCCTGATTTCTGCACCACGATCTCTCTTCCCGGCGCAACCTCATGTGCAACGATCTTTCCCGGAAAGCTGGACGCAAAAGCAATCATCCCATGTCCGCCCTTCGCAGTATACGTGTTCTGAAAGATCGACTCTCCGGAAAACATCCTTCCAAATGCTTTGCCAATCCCGCCGTTCGTACTTGTCTCCATCTTCATATTCGGTGACATCCAGCTCATGGCGCCTTTTTCTGTGATCATGGTTTCGCCGTCTTCTAGTGTACAGATCACTGCTGGTAATGTCTCCCCTACGATTTCATATCTCATACGCATTCTCCTTATAGAATTGTATCATCAAGTTGGTGCAATTATAAACGCTTTTTTGAGCTCTGTCAATCTGTGATCACAACATTCGCCAGCCGTTTTTTAGCGTTCCATTCTTGTTTCCATTTCTCCATCCGGCATCTCCGCTCTCTTCGGAAACACAATTTCTGCTTTGAACAAATCTGCTTCTGTAGAAATCTGAAGCGTACCATGCTGCAATTCGACAAAACTCTTTACAATCGCCAGGCCAAGTCCGCTTCCTTCTGTATTTCTCGAAACATCTCCTCTTACAAAACGATCGGTGATCTCTTCTGTGTTGAAATTCAGTTCCGCAGAAGATACGTTCTTCATCGAGATCCGTACGTCCTGCTCCGTCTCTTTCATATCCATATATACTCTCGTATGCGGCATTGCATATTTGGTAATGTTAACAATCATATTTTCAAAGATCCGATAGGTTTTCTGGCTGTCCAGCCATAAGACGATCTTGTGCTCCGGAAGATTCCACTTCATTTCCAGATTTGCATTCTTAATATTGCTGTCATACTCCAGACCTACCTGCTTCAGCAAATCCACAATATCTACTTTCATATAATGAAGGGTCACATTTCTGCTGGTCGCCTTGCTGATCTCAAACAGATCCTCGATCAATACTTTCAGCCGCAGCGATTTTCGCTCCAGAACTCCAATGTATTCTTTTCTCTTTTCCTCATCGGTCTCGTTCTTTACCAGATCCACATACGTGATGATCGCTGTCAGAGGTGTCTTCAGATCATGGGAAACATTGGTGATCAGGTCGGTCTTCATCCGTTCACTTTTCACTTCTTCACTGACCGCCTTCTTAAATCCGGTCTGGATCCGTTTCAGCTCATTCTGAACCGGAGTAAAGATTCCCACATCACCTGTGATTGGAAAATCCAGATTTCCTTCTGCAAGCTGGTTCGTAGACTTTAAGAGTCCCTGATACTGCTCCTGCACTTTATTAAAATACTTTCTCAAAAAGATGAACAGTCCCACAGAATACAAAACCAGCATCCAGAATCCAAACATCCAGAACAGACTGATCACAAAGATCACTGCAAAGTTGATCAGCACGATCCGCAAAATCGCTTTGTTGCTGTTATCCCGAAAATCAATGTGCAATAGTGCTTCATATTGATGGCGGCAGAATGTTTTCAGTTTTTTCCAACATCCGAGAATCAGGTTTTTTATCTTATCTGTCACACTGTTCCCTCCATTCTTCAGCCACACCAAAAACTTCACACACAAGGACCGCTCTCGCAGATATGATTTTTTCAATACAAAAATCTCTCTGACACAGCCTGCCATCCAGTACACAGCTGCAAAATATACAAACCAGATCACTCCATTCGCGAGCAAAGAAATTGCATCATTCAAATTCTCTCCGTAACTTGCTGAAACAATCCGGATAAATTTGTGATTACAGGTATTCCAGATCATGATCCCCAGCGCCCTTACACATGGGATCAGGCAGCATCCGATGATCACGGCGATCTCCAGCGGACATTTCCTGCTGTCCACAACAACGTCTGTTCCCAGGGATTTCTTTTTATAATATGGAATCCAAAAGGCTGCTGCAGCGCTCAACGCCATAAACAGCAGAACAGCTCCCATAAAGACCGGCTGCTCCATCAATTCATCTACGTACATATATTCCGGCATTTCTTCCTGCTCCAGATAGGCTTCCAGATTCTTTTCCGTCATCGCATACACGATTTCTACATTCGTTGGTGCTGAAAGATACGTGTTGGTATAAAGACTATTGCTATATAAACTACGTTCTGCCGTAAACTGCTGCTCTTTATCATACGCCGTTCCTCCCACCTGGATCTCTGAAATTTCTCCTTCATAATCGAATGCAAAACGGATACACAGAGCATACTTGTCACTGTTAAACTCTTCCAGCAATTTCTCACTGGCTTCATCGGAAGTCACCAGCGCAATCCCGGATTCATCAAACATTCCATATTTCATATACTTTTTCATCAGTCCGAACTGGCTGTTCCGATATTCTTCCATTATATCCGAAGCATCCATCTCATTTGATACCTCGTTATACAGGAAGTAATTACCCTCCAGTACTGGATTGAGCATCTGGATTATCTGCTCTTCCTTTCGCATCTCTTTTCGGTCTTCATCTTTTATCGAAGCAGACAAAGAAGGATAGCAGGCCAGCATTCCGATCGAAGCAATCAGAAGCACAATGACTGCCAGCAGACTTCCTTTTTTACTGTTGTTTTTCAATTTTGTATCCAACGCCCCACACCACCTTCAAATATTTTGGATTTTTCGGATCCAGTTCAATTTTTTCCCGGATATTCCGAACATGTACCATGATCGTATCTGTATTGATCGCCTTTTCCTGCCATACCCGCTCATAGATTTCCTCTGCGGAAAATACTCTTCCCGGACTCTTGGCAAGAAGAAGCAGGATTTTATACTCGATCGGAGTCAGTTTTACCGGCTTTCCATCAATAGATACTTCTACGGTATCTTCATTGATCTCCAGGCCGCCGATCACATGCACGTTTTCACGCACCTCCAGTTTTTCCATGAATCTTCGATATCTGCGAAGCTGAGAATTCACCCTTGCCATCAGCTCCATGGGAGTAAATGGTTTGGTCACATAATCGTCTGCCCCGATATTCAGCCCCATGATCTTGTCTACTTCTTCCGATTTTGCCGACAGCATGATTACCGGAAAATCGTATTTTTCTCTCAGCTTCATGGTCATCCGTATTCCATCCATTCTCGGCATCATAATGTCCACGATCGCCAGATGGATTTCTTCTTTTTCCATCACTTCCAGCCCTTCCACGCCGTCTGCTGCCAGAAATACCTCATAACCCTGGCTCTGCAAATAAATTTTTACACCTTCTCTGATCTCTTTATCATCTTCCACAACTAAAATGTGATTCATTTCCATCTTTTTTTCTGTCTCCTTTTCTCGTCATTTGATTTCCCATGCATCTTTCAACAGTATACCACATTCTTCGGCTTCTGCCTTCGTTGGAAGCACTGGAATTTGTTTTTTATTTACTTCCCCATAATCATGGACTGCCACACTGACTCTGGAAAACGGAAGCGGGATCGCATAATGATCCCATCTCCAGAACAATCGAATGCATCCGTGATAAGAAACAGAAATTCCCACAAAAGACTCCTGTGCCTGTTCTGCCAGATAAAATGCCAGTTTTTTCGGCTCATGCCGTGGTCCCAGCGGTCCATCTAACGCTACTGCGATCGAGCGTGTGCTTTCATAAGAATCCTGCAGGATCTTTTTCAAGGCACCGAAAGCTGCAAATCCATCCGGTACCCGCAGCGCATGTCCGCCGCACGCCTGCAGCATATGTTCAATATAATCCCCTCTTGTATCCGCCGTTACGATCACATCCACCGGACTGGTCTGCCCGGATAACTTTTCCAGCACCAGATTCATAAAGAAACTGTCTTCGTGCCAGAAACCAAAAATCTGATTTCCCGTTGTAAACTGACTTTCCTGCCATTCAATCGTCACAGTCTTTTTAAGAAGTTTTAAATAGCCGGAGAATAGATGCTCCAGTATGTTCCTTCCGATTTGTATATTCCTCATCTCTCATTTCCTCTTTTCTTTCCACACATTGCTTATACAATAACTCTGCATATGCAGCAATCCTGGACGCCCGATAAGTTTCTGCCGTCTCTCTTGCTTTCGCACATACCTGACTGTAGTCTCTGCTTTGGATCAGCTCTGCTGCTTTCTCACTCCAGATTTCAATATCCTCTTCTGTCATATATCCATTGATGCCGTTTTTTACCACATCTTCCACACCGCTTGCCCGGACTGCCACAACCGGATTTCCTGCTGCCATTGCTTCTTCCAGGACAATTCCCTGAGTTTCTGATTTCGATGCAAATAAAAACAACTCGCTTGCATACAGATAATGTTTGATCTCATCATTTGGGATATTGCCGGAAAATACCACCGTATCTGACAATCCCATCTGCTCTGCCATCTTTTCCAATTCGCTTCTCATACTTCCCTCTCCAAGCAGCAATACTCGAAATGGATCCAGCAATTTTTGTTTCAGCCTCTGGATTCCTTTCAGCAGAAATACCGGATTTTTCTCTTCTTCCAGCCGGGATACCGAACAGAATAAATGCTCTGCTTTTGATCCTCCCAGATAGATTCTGCGGATTTCCTCTGTCTTTTCTTGTTCTTCTATATAAAAACTTTCATCCAGTCCGGTAGGCATCACTGCCATCGGAACTTCTGTTCCGTTTCCCCGGATCCTTGCCTGCATTCCGGGAGTAGGCGCTAAAACCAGATCGCATCTGTTGGTAAACCATTTCATATATCCGGGAACTACCCGTTCTTTTCCCAGCCGGATCAGTCTTTGTCTCCATTCTCCGGCATTCTCTTCTTTAAAAAACGGGATATAATGCAGATAGTCTTCATATCGCGTGTGATACGTATAGATCACCGGAATCTGATACTTTTTCCCCAGATACAATGCCTGCGTTCCTACAAACATTGGCTGATGTACATGAATGCAGTCAAACGTTTCTCTTTCAAATACATCCAGAATTTCCCGACTTACCAGCTTCGGATATACCATCCCGTTTTCCATCTTTCTGCGTGTCACCTGAAAGCGAACGACACCGTCTTCTTTTTCCTGTCCATATTCGGCGTCAAATCCATAATCCGGAGCAAAAATAGTGACCTCATGCCCCTGATTTCTCAGTTCCTTTGTCAGTCTCTCAATAGAAATCGGTACGCCCCCGACAAACGGTTTATAATTATTGGTCAGCATTGCAATTTTCATGATGTTTCCCCCTCTTCTATGCCAATACGTTGATCGCTGCTTCTCCAAAGAAATATCCCGCTCCCACAAACACCAGATTCCAGATCAGGATCCCCATACAGGAACTGATGGTATATTTTACAAAATCCATTTTCACCATCCCTGCCGGAATCGAAATAATGGTTCGCACCATGGGAAGGAGCTTGCTTACAAATACCCCGATGCTTCCTTTTTCACGCAGCATATCGATTTTACTTTCCACTGCTTCTTTTTGTTTGGGAAACTTTTTAAAATAGAATCCAAGTACTTTATCACCGCCTGCTCTTCCCAGCCAGTACAACGCCCAGCTTCCCGTCAGTCCGGCCGCTACTGTCAGCACCATGACCAGCGGAAAACTGATCTCTCCTTTTGCCGCCCAGATTCCTGCCAGTGGCATGATCACTCCTGCCGGAAATCCCGGAAGATTCAAATATTCCAAAAGCACGATCAAAAAAATAAAAAATGCTCCATATTCAAGAAAATAATTCGTTAATGTCTGGATACTCATAGAAAAACGGCCTCCCTTACTTTTGTATATATCTTAAAATACAAAAATAAAGGAGACCGTTATAAGATTCAAAAGAATTTCTAAAGGATCTTTAAGAATTTCGGAATTCATATTCTGCTAAAAGATCAATCACCTCATGCAAGGTATCAAACCGACGCCATACTAGCTTCAAAATCGCCTCATCCGGCTCAACTAAATCCGGGATCATCACCGGCCGCATTCCAGCCGCTGCTGCTGAACGAATACCAGATGGTGCATCTTCCAATGCAATTGCAAATTCCGGGGCAACTCCTATGGAATCACAAGCTTTTAAATAAATCTCCGGATCCGGCTTTCCTGCCGATACCATATTTCCATAGACTGCGCCGTCAAAATAATCAAACAACCCATATTTTTTCAACAGAAGCTGTGCGTGAAGCTCTCTCGAAGAAGTTGCCAGAGCCACTTTGTACCCATGCTCTTTTGCATACTGTAACAGTGCTTCTGCCCCGGGTTTTCTGTCCACACCCTCGTCTTCCATAATCTTGTGATAAATACGGCGGGTATTCTCTGTAAATTCTTCCATCGGAAAATCCGGAGATACATGTTCTTTAAAATACTGCTCTCTTCTCACAACATTAAACCCTATGGTGTGATAAATGTGATCTCCAAACTGCTCTCCAAATCCCATCTGTCTTCCAACTTCATTCCAGGATTTCTGTACCACCCGCTCGGAATCAAAAAGAAGCCCATCCATATCAAATACAAGTCCTTTAATCGGCTGCTCGCTCATCTGACTGTCCTTTCTTATATGTATGATCTACTGTTCTCTGAACACAATACTTCCATCTTCTGCATTCATCTTGTCAATGATCGCCAGAGATTCCAACTGGAATCCAAGGTTACGGATCATACGTCCGCCGGACTGGAAGCCCTTTTCGATCACGATTCCGATTCCCTCTACAGATGCCCCTGCTGACTGCACGATCTGGATCAATCCCTGCAGCGCACAGCCATTGGCAAGAAAATCGTCAATGATCAGTACTTTGTCCTCCGGATTGATAAACTTCTTTGCAACGATCACATTATTCTTACACTTATGTGTAAAAGACTCTACCTCTGCTACAAGCATCTCGCCCTCCAGGTTAATACTCTGTGATTTCTTCGCAAATACGACTGGTACATGAAAATGCTGTGCCACAATACAGGCAATTCCAATTCCGGATGCTTCAATGGTCAAAATCTTATTGATCTCTTTTCCCTCAAAACGTCTCTGGAATTCGCGTCCAATTTCATTAAATAGATCAATGTCCATCTGATGATTCAGAAAACTATCTACTTTCAGTACATTTCCCTCTTTGATAATTCCATCTTTTAAAATACGTTCTTCTAAAAAATTCATCTTCTGCTCTCCCAATCACTTCATTTCGTTTTGTTCCTCATTATACCTGTTTTCCAATAGAAACACAACAAATATTTGGTTTACTTATACCTTCTTGCTGTCCACTTTCTCCTGCGGCTCATCAAAAATAAGGAATACTCTTCGCAAAAGCAGAGAATCCAGCCATACCACCACGGAAACACCGATCATCAGCCAGATCAAAATTCCTAATAACAACGTCCGAACTGTGAGCAATGTTACAATGATCGGAGCGATTGTAATGACCAACATCAACAATGTGTATGGCGCCTTTGCGATTGTGAGGATCGTGGCATTTTTCAATGTGTTTTTGATAGTATTCTCATATCGAGCCTGCAGAGAAAATCCATAAATCCCCATGCTGATCAAAAAGATACTCATGATTGTTAAAAATACCTGCATCACATTTCTAATGGAGGAATTCATCACCCATACAAGTCTGAAATCTACCACGATCAAAATCCCGAGAACCAGATATAACAGCCACATAATCGTACTCTGTTTAAAATTCTCTTTGAAGGCTTTTAAAAATCCTTTTACGATATATCCTTCTTCATTTTTTACCAGCTTCAGCATAACCGAATACATTGCCGTTGTGGATGCTCCGATCGTAATAATCGGAATCGAGCATACGATCCACAAAATGTTCAAAAACATAAAATCTGCAATCCTGCCTAAAAAACGTGTTACTCCATTGTCTATCCAGTTCATTTGTCATACTCCTATTTCTTTTTTCTTATGGTATATTGTATCATGCCCGCTCACCATTTCAACCCTCTCTTTTGCAGAAAAGAAAGAAAAAACAGGACGGAAACGCATCTTTTTGTTTCCGTCCTGTTTGCATGAAAAAAGCGGGTGATGGGAATCGAACCCACGTATCCAGCTTGGAAGGCTGGTGTTCTACCATTGAACTACACCCGCATGTTGCTTTGTTTTTTCTTTTATTTTTTGTCTCCCTCAAGACAAGAATTATAATACCACATGGTTTTTTAAAATGCAACCCTTTTTTTTTAATTTTTTAAATTTTTTTATTTTTTTCAATTATATCTAATATTTCTCATTTTTGATACACTTGCCATTGCAGAGAAACTAAGCTATGATATTAAAAAATGAAAAAAGGAGTACGCTCATGGCACTAAATTTGAACCAGTTGGCAATGCTTCAAAAGCTTCGCAGCAGCATCGGAACTTTTCGGAGCAATCATCCCAAATTCCCACTCTTCTTAAATGCAGTATGTACTGACGCATTAAAAGAAGATACCATCATCGAAATCAACGTTACTTCTCCAGATGGCAGACACTATTCCTCCAACTTAAAGTTAAAACCAGATGATATTGAATTGCTGGAAATGCTGCGGCAGTTGAATCCATAAGTTCAAATACCGTTTTGACTTCTGCTTTCAAACGTACTATAATTCAACATATAAACTAAATGAGAGGAGAATTTTGTCATATGAATAAACGTATGGATAAGAAAAAAATGAAAAAACAAAACACCATCTCTGAAACATCCGTTGCAAAAACTCCAGCCACTCCTGCTAAGCCAAAAGAGACGATCCACTTTTTTATTCAATATCACGATCAGGAATATCTGGAAACAGAAATTATCTCTAAAGTAAAAGACGCATGCCTTGCACAGGGAGCTTCCAAAGACGAGATGGAGACCATCTCTATCTATTTAAAGCCGGAAGATAAAAAAGCATATTTTACATATGGAAAAGGGAAAAGCGGATTCATTGAATTGTAAAACGAAATTTTGATAAATTGGAACTGTTGTTATACAGCAGTTCCTTTTTTTGTAACCAATTGCTGCGAACCTCTGTCTAATCTATATAAACAAATACAAAAGTTGCCGGCACTTCTGTATTAGAAAGGATACTATTGATATGGTAAACAAAGACACAACTGATATAAAACTAATTAAAAAAGCCATTCGTGGAAATTCGAATGCTTATGGATTGTTAATTGAAAAACATCGTGCTTATCTTTACAAAATGGCTTTTTTATATATGAAAAATGAGCAAGATGCTTTAGATGTTGTAGGAGATACGATTCTAAAGGGATATCTACAAATAAAAACTTTAAAAAATACTAATTTATTTCGTACTTGGATCACAGAGTGTGTGAAACTTTTTCTGTAAATAGCTAATAACAGCAAGGTCTTCTATGGTA
>Snoopy_p1__coassemble_278_pt1 | contig 39114 bp, 41 predicted proteins | sample Snoopy_p1__metabat2_high_PE_024 | metagenome-assembled genome bin Snoopy_p1
AACAAATGTTAGAAGAATCATTTAAAACAATTCACAACGGAGAGGTAGTAGAGGGGACTGTAATCGATGTGAAACCAGATGAAATTATCCTGAACATCGGATACAAAGCAGACGGTATCATCACAAAGAACGAATATTCCAATGATCAGTCTCTCGATCTGACAACAGTTGTATCTGTTGGTGATTCTATGACTGTAAAAGTATTAAAAGTCAATGATGGAGAAGGTCAGGTTTTACTGACATATAAGAGACTCGCAGCAGAAAAAGGAAACGAAAGACTCCGCGAAGCATTTGAGAACAAAGAAGTATTAAAAGCAACAGTAACTCAGATCCTCGGCGGAGGTTTGTGTGCAACAGTAGAAGGTGCGCGTGTATTTATTCCGGCAAGCCTTGTATCTGATTCTTATGAGAAAGATCTGAGCAAGTACGAAGGACAGGAGATCGAGTTCGTGATCAGCGAATTCAATCCAAGAAGAAACCGTGTGATCGGTGACAGAAGACAGCTTCTTGTAGCAGAGAGAGCAGAGAAACAGAAAGAACTGTTTGCAAAACTTCAGGTTGGAGATACAGTAGAAGGAACTGTGAAAAATGTGACAGATTTCGGAGCATTTATCGACCTTGGTGGAGTTGACGGACTTCTTCACATCTCAGAGATGTCATGGGGAAGAGTTGAAAACCCGAAAAAAGTATTCCAGGTTGGAGATCAGGTAAAAGTTCTGGTGAAAGACATCAACGATACAAAGATTGCATTGAGCTTAAAATTCCCAGAGACAAATCCATGGGCACATGCAGCAGAGGATTTTGCAGTAGGTTCTGAAGTGACAGGAAAAGTTGCACGTATGACAGATTTTGGTGCATTTGTAGAACTGGCACCAGGTGTAGACGCATTACTGCACGTTTCTCAGATTTCAAGAGCACATGTGGAAAAACCATCTGATGTTCTTTCTATTGGACAGGAAATCGCTGCAAAAGTGGTAGATTTGAATGAAGCAGAAAAGAAGATCAGCCTGAGTATGAAAGCGCTTGAGCCAGATACTGTTGAAGAGACAGAAGAGTAGAATGAGCCGCATCAAGAGGTGGAGTTTGATGACTTCACCTCTTTTTTTGTAGTGAATTTTTTGCTATAATAAAAATCATCGCACACAAGAAAGGAAGGGAAAATTAGATGGGACTTTTAACATTTAAAGGTGGAATTCATCCAAAAGACGGAAAGACTCTTGCAAAAGATCAGCCGATCACAGAGCTTCTTCCAAAAGGAGAACTGGTGTATCCGCTTTCCCAGCATATCGGGGCACCAGCAGTGCCACTGGTAAAAAAGGGAGACCATGTTTTAAAAGGACAGAAGATCGCAGAAGCTGGCGGATTCGTTTCTGCGCCGGTTTACGCTTCAGTATCCGGTACGGTAAAGACGATCGAGATGCGATACAATCCGGCAGGAAGCAAAGTGAACAGCATTGTGTTGGAAAATGACGGTACATACGAAGAAGTGGAGTATGAGCCGATGAGATCACTTGCAGAGCTGAGCAAAGAAGAGATTATTGAACGGATCAGTGAGGCCGGTGTCGTGGGAATGGGTGGAGCCGGATTCCCGACAAAAGTAAAACTCTCTCCAAAAGAGCCGGAGAAGATTGAATACATCATTGCAAATGGGGCAGAGTGCGAACCCTATATTACAGCGGATTATCGTCGTATGCTGGAATGTACCGAAGAGATTGTAGGCGGAATGGAAGTCGTACTGTCTCTGTTTCCGAATGCCCAGGGAATTTTTGTAGTAGAAGATAACAAAAAAGACTGTGCGCAGAAACTACAGGAGTCAATTGCCGGAAAACCACGTATGTGTGTAAAAATTCTGGAAACAAAGTATCCTCAGGGAGCAGAACGTCAGTTAATCTATGCAACAACCAAACGTGCGATTCATGCGGCTATGCTTCCGGCAGACGCAGGGTGTATTGTAGATAATGTGGAGACTCTGATTGCGATCAATCAGGCAGTGCGTTTTGGAAAGCCACTGATGGAGCGTGTGGTGACAGTCAGTGGTGATGATATTCAGAATCCGGGGAATTTTAAGGTTCCGATTGGAATCAATCACAGAGAATTGGTAGAAGCTTCAGGCGGATTTATCACAGAGCCTAAAAAACTGATTTCTGGAGGTCCGATGATGGGGTTTGCAATGGTAACACTGGATGCGCCGGTGACAAAGACCTCTTCTTCCATTCTGGCATTTCAGAAAGATGAGGCAGCTGAGGCAAAAGAGACTGCCTGTATCAATTGCGGACGATGTGTTGAAGTCTGTCCAAGCAGAATTATTCCGTCCCGCCTGGCAGACTTGGCGGAACGTCATAATGAAGATGGGTTTGTGAAAATGAATGGACTGGAATGTGTGGAATGCGGTTCCTGTAGTTTCATCTGCCCGGCGAAAAGAAATCTAAAACAGGCGATCGGTTCGATGAGAAAGATTGCACTGGCAAACAAAAGAAAGTAAGAAAGTGAGGACAAAAACGTGAGTGCAAACTTCAATGTATCTCCTTCCCCGCATATCCGGGATCGAGTGAAAAGCAGCAACATTATGCTTCTTGTTGTGATCGCGCTGCTTCCGGCAACTTTTTTTGGTATATATAATTTCAGACATGAGAATGCGTGGCTTCTGGTACTTGTGACCACAGTTTCGGCGGTGCTTTCGGAATATGTGTATGAGAAACTGATGCATAAACCAGTAACAATTCAAGATTGCAGTGCACTTGTGACAGGGCTGTTGCTGGCTTTGAATCTTCCGCCAACCCTTCCGCTTTGGATGGGAGCGCTTGGATCTGTGTTTGCGATCATCGTTGTCAAGCAGTTATTTGGTGGTCTTGGACAGAATTTTATGAATCCGGCGTTGGGAGCGCGTTGTTTTCTTTTGATCTCATTCACAGGAAGAATGACTTATTTTGTATATGACGGAGTAACCGGACCGACACCGCTTGCAAATTTAAGAGCTGGTGAGGCAGTCAATACTTTTGATATGATGCTTGGAACAATCCGAGGAACCATTGGAGAAACTTCTGTGATTGCAATTATGATCGGTGCGATGTTCCTGATTCTAATGGGTGTAATCGATCTTCGAATTCCTGGAACTTATATTGTTACATTTGTGATTTTTATTACGCTGTTTGGAGGGCATGGATTTGACCCACAGTATATTACAGCGCATCTCTGTGGTGGAGGACTGATGCTTGGTGCATGGTTTATGGCGACTGATTATGTGACGTCTCCGATCACCAAGACCGGGCAGATCGTCTATGGAATCTGTCTGGGACTTCTGACGGGAATCTTCCGACTGTTTGGCGGTTCCGCAGAAGGGGTTTCGTATGCGATCATCATCAGTAACCTGCTGGTACCGCTGATCGAAAAGATCACTCTTCCAAGACCATTTGGAAAAGGAGGGGAACGATAATGAATAAGATGATAAAAAATACCTGTATTTTAACTGCCATCACCTTGATCGCAGGATGTCTTCTGGGACTGGTTTATGAAGTGACAAAAGCGCCTATTGCAAGAGCAAAAGAGGCAGATAAACAGGCTGCTTATCAGAAAGTACTTCCGGATGCGGAATCTTTTGAGAACTATGCAGATTTTGACGGACAACAGGCCACTTCTCTGGTGCAGGATGCCGGATATGCGGCAGATATTACAGAGGCTGCACAGGCTTTGGATGCGAATGGAAATGTGATGGGGTATGTGATCTCTGTTACATCCCATGAGGCCTATGCAGGGGATTTGAGCCTGTCTGTGGGCATTTTAAATGACGGAACAGTAAAAGGCGTAGAGATGCTTTCGATCGGCGAGACCGCAGGTCTTGGAATGAAAGCTGATGAAAGTGAATTTAAAGACCAGTTCAAAGATAAAAATGTAGAGAAATTTACCTATACCAAAAACGGCGAAAAAGGGGACGACAAGATCGATGCCATCAGTGGAGCTACAATCACAACCAATGCAGTGACCAATGCGGTCGATTCGGCTCTGGTATATTTTCAGAATACATTTGCACAGCAGAATGGGGCAGGAGGTGTGAGCTATGAATAAGTGTAGAGAGAGACTTTTTAATGGTTTGATTAAGGAAAATCCAACCTTTGTCCTGATGCTCGGAATGTGTCCGACTCTTGCAGTAACAACTTCTGCAATCAATGGAATCGGTATGGGACTTTCTACCACTGTAGTATTGGTTTTGTCCAATATGCTGATCTCTATGCTGCGCAAGATCATCCCGGATTCTGTGCGTATGCCGGCATTTATTGTAGTTGTAGCATCTTTCGTAACAATCGTACAGTTTTTGCTGGAAGGATTTGTTCCAAGTCTTTATGACTCCCTGGGACTTTACATTCCGCTGATCGTGGTAAACTGTATCATTCTCGGAAGAGCGGAAAGTTATGCATCCAAAAATCCGGTATTGCCGTCTGTGTTTGACGGAATTGGAATGGGACTTGGGTTTACCGTAGGTTTGACTGCGATCGGAATTGTAAGAGAGCTGATCGGATCCGGCAAGATCTTCAACATGCAGGTGCTTCCGGACTCGTATGAGCCGATCACGATCTTTATTCTGGCGCCGGGAGCCTTTTTCGTTCTGGCAGGACTGACTGCTCTTCAGAATAAAGTGAAGAACCGGGCGAAGAAACAAGGAAAATCTGTAGCGGACAATGAGGGATGCTCTGGCGGATGTGCATCCTGCGGCGGATGCGGTACAGTCGGAACACAAGAGTAGGAGGAACGGACAATGAAAGAATTATTATTGATTGCAGTTGGTTCAGCTTTTGTGAACAACGTTGTGTTGAGCCAGTTCCTGGGAATCTGTCCATTCCTTGGAGTATCAAAAAATGTGAAAACAGCAGCCGGCATGGGAGGCGCCGTGGTATTTGTTATTACCATTTCCTCTTTCGTGACCGGACTGATCTATCAGTTTATTTTAGTGCCTCTGCATTTTGAGTATCTGCAGACCATCGTATTTATCCTTGTCATCGCAGCACTGGTGCAGTTCGTGGAAATGTTTTTGAAAAAGGCAATGCCGCCGCTTTATCAGGCTTTGGGAGTTTATCTTCCTCTGATCACAACGAACTGTGCGGTACTTGGAGTTGCCTTGACCAATGTACAGAAATCTTACAACATCGGACAGGGCGTTGTGAACGGAGTGGCTACGGCAGCTGGTTTCCTCGTGGCGATTGTACTGATGGCGGGGATCCGAGAAAAAATCGAGTACAATGATGTACCGGAATCCTTCCGCGGAACTCCGATCGTGCTGGTGACAGCAGGTCTGATGGCCATTGCATTTTTCGGATTTTCAGGATTGATTTAAGGAGGACGTAACAGATGATATCAGGAATTTTGATCGCTGCGGCGATCGTCGGAGGAACCGGATTGTTTATCGGAGTCTTTCTTGGAATCTCCGGCAAAAGGTTTGCAGTGGAAGTGGATGAACGAGAAGAAGCCGTTTTGGCAGAACTTCCGGGAAATAACTGCGGCGGCTGTGGATATGCAGGCTGCTCCGGACTTGCCGCGGCCATCGTAAAAGGAGAAGCAGAAGTAGGCGGATGTCCGGTCGGAGGCGCGCCGGTGGCAGAGAAGATCGGTGAGATCATGGGACAGAGCGCCGGAAGTCAGGAGCGTAAGGTTGCCTTTGTAAAGTGTGCGGGAACCTACGAGAATGCATCCAATGTCTATGAATATTATGGAATCAAAGACTGTACCATGGCGAATCTGATGCAGGATGGCGGACAAAAAGGCTGTTCCTATGGATGTCTTGGATTTGGAAGCTGTGTGAAAGCCTGTCCATTTGATGCCATTCATGTGGAGAATGGAATTGCGGTCGTAGACAAAGAGGCTTGTAAGGCATGTGGAAAATGTATCGAAGCCTGTCCGAAAAAACTGATCGAATTGATCCCATACAAACAGAAGACATTTGTACAGTGCAGTTCTCATGAGAAGGGAAAGGCATTGATGAGCGTCTGCAAGGTAGGATGTATCGGATGTAAGCTTTGTGAGAAAAACTGCGAAGCAGGTGCCATCACTGTGCTGAACGGACTGGCTCATATTGATGCAGACAAATGTACAAACTGTGGTGTTTGTGCAGAAAAATGTCCGAGAAAGATTATTATTCCAAGACAGACAACCGAATAAGGTAGAAAATGTATTTGACAGGCAGGACGATCTGGATCCTGCCTGTCTTTTTTGACTAAGAAAATATATTGTAATCATTTTTTTAAAGTGTTAAATTTATAATAATCCAATAAAAATAAGTCAGAACAGGGGAATCCAATGTTGAACATAATTTTATTAATCATATATATCGCCACGATTTTGGCGGTTATTTTTGTAGAAAGGAAAAATCCGACAGAAGCAATGCTCTGGGTGATTATTATGGTATGTATTCCATATGCAGGAGTGCTTCTTTATCTGGTATTCGGCAGTACGATGGCGATTAAACTGACATCGGTTTTTCGCCGGGGAAGATTGAGTCGACGTCTTTCTGCGGCAAAAACACCTGAAAATCTTCTTGTAGATCAGAAATTTTCGGAAGAAGATCTTCAGGTTATGCGGTTTAATGCGAATTATAACAATAGTCCGGTGACTTGTTATGATGATTACCAGTTATTTGTTACTGGGGAAACACATTATCGCGCATTATTTCAGGATCTGAAAGAAGCAAAAGATAGCATTTATGTGCTGTTTTACACGATTCATCATGACATAATGGGGGAAGCGCTGGTCAAAGCACTGACTGATAAGTCCAAAGAAGGAGTGACCGTTCTGGTTATGTGCGATTATATGGCAAATTTATCCACCCCTCATAAAATGTTCCAGTCACTGTTGAAAGCAGGAGGAAAAGTGATACGTGTCAAACCGTATCTGACGCATTACCGCAGTCATCGAAAAATTGTTACGATCGATCATAAAATTGGGTACATTGGAGGCATGAATATTGGAAAACAGTATGCAAATTTGAGTGAAAAGAAAAACCCATGGCGTGATACGCAAATTCGTCTGACAGGAGCATGCACTGCAATTTTAGATGGATATTTTATGACAGATTTTTTATGCACAGTCCGCAGAAAAGACTGGGAAGATATGGTGGAACATATGGAATCCATTCACATTCCACAACAGAGAAGAACATCAAATCTGTGTCAGTTTGTTGTGGGTGGTGTGGATAATGATAGAGAAGCTGTGAAAATGAATTACCTGAGCATGATCCGCAGTGCCAAAAAGAAAATCAGAATTCAGTCCCCTTATTTTATTCCGGATGCTTCTGTTCTTGATGCGCTCAAAACAGCGGCAGCATCCGGTGTGGAAGTGGAATTGATGATTCCAGGAATTAAAGCAAGTTTTTTCTTGGATCCTGTTACAACCTATTATGCCGGACAGATTATGGAATTTGGTGCCAGAGCTGTATAAATATCATGGGTATATTCATGCTAAGACTATGACGATTGATGAGGAGATATGTTGTATCGGTTCTGTGAATATGGATATGCGTTCGCTGCTGGTTGATGATGAAATTTGTGGTATTTTTTATGCGAATGATCTGGTGGAGGAATATATCCGAATTTTTGAAAAGGATATTCAGGATTGTGAACCTTATCATTACAATCAGTTTTTGAATCGGGGATGGAAAGAAAAATTTGTAGAATGCGTGTTCCTTCCCTTTGCACCGCTGATGTGATTATAATGATCAAAAAATACTAATCGATTCTTATCCCACCGAATGCATCCGTCCGTCTTCTGTCACAAAAATCGCACGAACTCCGTCCAGAGATTCGATCAACCGGCTTCCTTTCTCAAGTCCTAGAGCAAAACAGGTTGTGCTCAGCGCATCTCCATCTACAGATTGATCAGAAAGAATGGTAACTTGCTGCAGACCATTCTCATAGGGATATCCGGTTGTGGGATCCAATAAGTGATGATAAAGGGTTCCATCTTTTTTAAAATACCGTTCATAGGTTCCCGAAGAGACGACCGATTGATCCATGAGATCCAGGCTGGTCAGTACTTCATTTTGTGCTGCAAAAGGTTTTTGTACACCGATTTTAAATGGAGTGCCGTTCGGCTTTTCACCGATGGCGAGCGTATTGCCGCCCAGGGAGATCAGTCCGTGCTCGATTCCGGCCTCTTCCAGACAGATTTTGAGCTGATCGGCAATATAACCTTTTGCGAGCGCCCCCAGATCAATGGCAGCGCTTTTATCCAGAAGCTGTACGGTATTTCCAGTTACTTTTACATTTTGATAGTTAACATGACTTTTTGCATCTTCAACCGCAACAGGAGAGGGAATCTGTCCGTCATTGTGACCGAAATTCCAAAGTATACTGAGCGGAGCAATGGTAATATCGAATGCTCCATCTGACAATGTTCCATAGTTCAGTCCGATCTGAATGAGCTGTGCTGTTTCAGGATCAACAGTCACAGGTGCCCCGTTTGCCTGATTGATGCGGGAAACATCGCTGGTTTCGATGGTGCGACTGAACAGGTTTTCATAGTGCTGGCAAAGCGCTTCACATTTTTTGAAAACAGAATCATCTTCTGCGCCCCAGATCCGAATGTTGACAATGGTATCAAAATACATTCCATTCATCTGAAGGGGCTCTGTGGAGGACTGACATCCGGTCAGAGAAAGCAGAAAGAATAAGAGCAGGGCTGCCCATCGCCCTGTTTTTTTGAATGATCGGTTCATAAAAGGATCTCCTTTGGTTAATGTTGGGCTCATTATAACTAAAATTTCTTCAAAATACAAGAAAGCATGTGCACTTGACTTTTTAAAAAGAGAGAACTATACTACCTTTTAACTGAGGGGGAAAACAAGAGATGATGAGGTGACAGAAGTGAAAAAACAGGGAGCAAAAGCAAGAGCGAAAAAAATACGGTGGGGAAGGATCAGTCTCCTGATCATTCTTATTTATATTGGGGCACTGACCATTCCTTATATTCAGCATAAAAAGGTGTCTGATTCTTATAAGAAGCAGTTTGATCCCAAAGACTGTTATGCGCAGGAGCCGGAAAGTGAGCGGGCAGCATACATTACAGATAATACAGAAGCTTTAACTTATCGTCTGAAAATGATCCGGGAAGCCAAAGAAGAGGTGATCGTATCGACCTTTGATTTCAACGCAGATACGGGTGGAAAAGATGTGATGAGTGCTCTGATGGAAGCGGGAAACAGGGGCGTCAGAGTCCGCCTGATCGTAGATGGGGTCAGTGGATTTTTAGATATGTGGGGAGATCCTTATTTTCAGGCACTTGCTGCAACAGAAAATGTGGAAATTAAAATCTATAATCCGATCAATCTGCTCAAACCGTGGACCATGCAGGCAAGACTCCATGACAAATATGTGATTTCGGATGACTCTATGTACCTTCTGGGCGGTCGGAATACAGCCAATCTGTTTCTTGGGGATTATACAAAACATCAGAATATTGATAAAGAAATTTTTATTTATGAAAAGCAGCAGAAGAAGGGTTCTTCTCTGGAACAGTTAAAAGCATATTTTGAAAGGGTGTGGGCACTTTCAGACAGCAAAAATTATCGCTGTAAAAAAGTCACGGACAAAGTAGAAAAAAGCAGGCAGGAATTGAAAGAGAGATACCCCAAATTAGAAAACATGTATCCGGAGATTTTAGAAGTCTGGAACTGGGAAGAGCGTACGGTTGCGACCAATCAGGTGACCCTTCTTTCCAATCCGATCGAAGCAGAAAACAAAGCGCCTCATATGTGGTATTCGATCAGTCAGCTTCTGCAGAACGGACAAGAGGCGGTAATCTGCACTCCATATATCATTTGCGGAAAAGAAATGTATGCAGATCTGAAGCAAATTTGTGACAATGGAACGACAGTAGAGATCATCACAAATGATGTATCCAGTGGAGCGAATCCCTGGGGATGCACGGATTATCTGAATCAGAAAGAAAAAATCTGGGCAACTGGCGTTCAGGTACATGAATATCTGGGACCGCACTCCAATCATACGAAATCCGTTCTGATCGATGACAGACTTTGCATTGTTGGTTCTTATAATCTGGATATGCGCAGTACATATCAGGATACGGAACTGATGCTTGCCATTGACTCTGAAGATCTGGCAGCAGAACTGCGGGAAGAGATTGATCGGGATAAGACATACAGCCGGACAATGACAGACAGTGGTGAGTATCAATATGAAGAAAACTATCACCACAGAGAAATGTCAACAGGAAAGAAGCTGTTTTATGCACTCCTTCGAGTGATCACCATTCCAATCCGGAGATTTTTATAATACTTTTCAAAAAAATCGAACATACGGTCGAATGTGTGGTTGCATTTCAAGAGGGCGTGTGTTATGATAAAACTCTGAAAGGATACAAGATATGAAAAAGAGAGATTATCTGTTAATCGGAGTGGTGATCCTGATCACTGTTCTTTTGAGTGGTATTCTCTGGATGACAGCACAAAAAGGACAGAAGGTAGTTGTGACAGTAGAGGGAGAGGACTGTGGGAGTTACTTTCTGAGGAAAGACCAGACAGTCGAGATCCGGGATGGCAATCGTCTGCGCATTCAGAATGGAAAAGCAAGGATGGAGTGGGCCAGCTGTCCGGATCAGCTTTGCGTGCATCAAAAGGCCATATCGAAAGCCGGAGAAAGTATCATCTGTCTTCCCCACCGGGTGGTGGTAAGTGTGGAGGGGGATGAAAAAAGCGAACTGGACAGTATTGTGAATTGATGACAGCAGACTTTGGGAATTTGTAGACATAGGAGTGCAGATGAAGAAGAGAACAGCATATTTTGGAGTGTTTATCGCATTGGCGTTGATCCTCAGTTATGTGGAGACGCTGATCCCCATTTCTTTTGGGATTCCCGGGATCAAGCTTGGTCTGGCAAACCTGGTGATCGTAATCGTTTTATATACATATGGCGGACGGGAAGCATTGCTTTTATCTGTGACCAGAATTTTGCTGTCCGGTTTTTTGTTTGGCAATCTGAGCATGATCTTCTACAGTCTGGCCGGCGGAGTGCTCAGTCTGGCAGTGATGGTATTTCTGTGCAGACTGGGAGGCTTCAGTGTTCAGGGAATCAGTATGGCAGGAGGCGTCTTTCACAATATCGGTCAGCTGCTTTTGGCGATGGCTGTGGTGGAGACCTATCAGGTGGGATATTACGTGCCAGTACTGCTGATATCCGGATTGCTCACAGGGATGGTGATCGGAGTGATATCCGGTGAAGTATTAAAGAGAACGACATTTTTGAAAAAGCAAGAGGAAAAGGAAAAGAGAGTATGATTTCATATATTAGAGGTGAACTGGCTGCTATAGAGCGGGATAAGGCCATTGTGGATGTACAGGGCGTTGGGTATGGGATTTATATGCCGGAGCAGTCCCTAAGTCTTTTGGGACCGACAGGCTGTGAGGTAAAGATCCATACCTATCTCAATGTGCGGGAAGATGCCATGCAGTTGTTCGGATTTCTGACGAGGGATGATCTGGAAGTATTCCGCCTGGTCATTGGTGTGAGCGGGATCGGACCCAAGGGAGGTCTGAATATTTTATCCTGTCTCTCCGCGGATGAATTGAAATTTGCCGTGCTTTCCGGGGATGCAAAGGCGATCTGTGCAGCGCCCGGGATCGGAAAGAAGACAGCAGAAAAGCTGATCATTGAATTAAAAGATAAATTAGACCTGAAAGATATGCTGGAATCACGGACTGCAGCGGCAGCAGAACTTCCATCCGGTGAACAGAGCAGTGATGTCCAGACAGAAGCGGTCCAGGCTTTGGTTGCACTGGGATACGGAAGCACTGAAAGTTTAAAAGCAGTCCGTCAGGTAGGGGCAGACAGTACTTCTGTGGAAGATGTGCTCAAAGAAGCCTTGAAAAAAATGTTGTAAATATTGTAGAGGAAACATATGGGAAGACGAATTATCACAACGGAGAATCTGGAAGAAGATGCGAAAATAGAAAATCATCTGCGGCCGCAGCTCCTGACAGACTACATTGGTCAGGAGAAGGCGAAAAAGATGCTGGAAGTGTATATCCGGGCAGCGAAAGAAAGAGAGGAAGCGTTGGATCATGTTCTGTTCTACGGCCCTCCAGGACTTGGAAAGACGACGCTTGCCGGGATCATTGCCAATGAGATGGGAGTAAATCTCAAGGTAACTTCCGGACCGGCTATTGAGAAGCCTGGAGAGATGGCGGCGATCTTAAATAATCTGCAGGAACATGATGTATTGTTTGTGGATGAGATCCACCGACTGAACCGACAGGTAGAAGAAGTGCTGTATCCGGCCATGGAAGATTATGCCATTGATATCATGATTGGAAAAGGCGCAACGGCACGTTCCATCCGCCTGGATCTGCCGAAATTTACCCTAGTCGGTGCTACGACAAGAGCGGGGATGCTGACAGCGCCTCTGCGGGATCGGTTTGGAGTGGTGAACCGGCTGGAGTTTTATACAGAAGAGGAGCTGGTGACGATCATTCAGCGTTCAGCGGGGGTGTTGAATGTAGAGATTGATACAAAAGGAGCACTGGAACTGGCGAAGCGATCCAGAGGAACGCCTCGTCTGGCCAACCGTCTGTTAAAGCGAGTGCGTGATTTCGCGCAGGTGAAGTATGATGGGGTGATCACAGAAGAAGTGGCGAATTATGCACTGGATCTTCTGGATGTGGACCGATATGGACTGGATCACGGAGATCGGACCATTTTACAGGTGATGATCGAAAAGTTCCAGGGCGGCCCGGTGGGGCTGGATACACTGGCGGCTAGTATTTCTGAAGATGCCGGAACGCTGGAAGATGTGTATGAGCCATATCTTTTGAAGTGTGGATTTATCCAGCGCACACCAAGAGGAAGAGTCGTCACCGATCTGGCATACCGTCATCTGGGGATCCTGCCTCCGGTGTAGAAACTTCAAAAAACAGTTGGTTTTTATTTGAAGATAGTTTATAATAACAGATAAGAAATGCCAAGGAGGATGCTATGAGTTCAGCAAAACATGTTACAGAAGTCTTGATCGGAGGAAAAGTTTATACATTGAGTGGATTTGAGGGTGAGGAGTATCTGCAGAAAGTATCTTCCTATCTGAACCATAAGATAACCGAGTGTGCCAACAGCGAAGGTTATCGCAGACAGAGTGCAGATACCAGAAATGTGCTCCTGGCGCTGAATATCGCCGATGATTATTTTAAGGCGAAGAAACAGGGAGATTCACTGGAGAGTGACATCGAACTGAAAGATAAAGAGATGTATGACCTAAAGCATGAGTTGATTTCCGTACAGATCAAACTTGAGAATGCGGAAAAAGAGCTTGCCAAGATGAAAGAGGAAAATAACGATCTACAGATGCAGATCGTGAAACTGGAAACAGAGATGAAGAACCGCAGAAAGTAAAAAATGAGGGTGCCCAAGAGACTGCAGAAGCAAGCAGCTTTTGTTCCGCCCTCTTTTTATGTTGATAAAAAAGGAGTCATTCGTGATAGGGAAAAAGATAAAAAAAACACAGGTAGAGATTTTGGCTCCAGCCGGCTCGTATGAGAGTTTTCTGGCTGCGATCCATGCAGGAGCAGATGCAGTTTATGTCGGAGGATCAAGGTTTGGAGCCCGTGCATTTGCGGATAATTTTACAGAGGAATCCTTAAAAGAGGCGATAGATTACGCACATCTTCATGGACGGAAGGTGTATCTGACAGTAAATACTTTGCTGAAAGACCATGAGATCGCGACTTTGCATGATTACCTGGAGCCTTTGTATGTACATGGCCTGGATGCGGTGATCGTACAGGATATGGGGGTACTGAAGCTGGTGCGTCATGATTTTCCGGATTTGGAGATCCATGCGAGTACACAGATGTCAACCGTTCATGCAAAAGGGGCAGAATTTTTAAAGCGGCAGGGAGTGAGCAGAGTCGTTCCGGCACGGGAGATTTCGCTCAAAGAGATCCGAAAGATGTATGAGACGACTGGGATGGAGATCGAATGCTTTGTTCACGGAGCGTTGTGTTATTGCTATTCCGGACAATGTTTGCTCAGTAGTCTGATTGGCGGCCGAAGCGGAAATCGGGGACAGTGTGCGCAGCCATGCCGACTTCCGTACAGTGTGGATGGAAGTGACAAGAAAGAATATTTGTTAAGTCCAAAGGATATCTGTACCCTGGATCTGATTCCGGATCTGATCGAAGCCGGCGTGTATTCCTTTAAGATTGAGGGCAGGATGAAGCGGCCAGAATATGTGGCTGCAGTGACTTCCATTTACCGGAAGTATACGGATCTGTATCTGAAGAAAGGTCGACAAGGATATTATGTAGATGCTGCTGACCGGGAGGCGTTATTGGATCTTTATAACCGAGGCGGATTCAGTCAGGGATATTATAAGGAGAGAAATGGGCGGGATATGATCGCAATCTCCCGACCGAATCATGCAGGAGTTCCAGCAGCGCGTGTGTTGTCTCAAAAGGGAAGAGAGCTGACGATTGAGACGCTGACTGAGATCCATAAAGGAGATCTTCTGGAATTAAATCTGCAGAAAGAACATTATACCTTTGGAAAAGAACTTCCGAAAGGAGTCCGGACCATGATCCTGGTGCCCAAAAAGGAACGGTATCAAACAGGACAGATTTTAAACAGGATCCGTAATCAGAAATTGATGACGGAAATGACAGACACTTATCTGAAAGGCTTGGTTAAAGAGAAAATCTCCGGTTATTTACGAGCAGCTGTCGGAGAAAAAGCCATGCTGAGCGTGTGGACAGAACAGACAAGTGTTACTGTTTCCAGTGAGCAGGTGGTACAGCAGGCACAGAACCAGCCAATGGAAGAAACACGAATCCAAAAACAAATTTGCAAAACCGGAAATACCGCATTTGTATTTGAACAGCTTCAGATTGATCTGGATGGGGACGTATTTCTTCCGATGCATCAGCTCAACGAATTAAGAAGACAGGCTCTGGAAGCGCTGGAAGCAGAGATCTGCCGCCAGTTCCGCAGGAAAGGAAACGTACAGCCGCTTTCAAAATCCGAGATGCGATCGAACGAACAGACCTATCCGAAACTCAGTGTTCTGGCAGAGACGCTGGAGCAGCTGGAGACTGTGCTGGAATATGAAAGGGTGAACCGGATTTATGTGGACAGTAATCTGACGCCGGATCTTCTGGAAGATACATTCGTGACTTCATTTCTTGAAAAAACTGCAAATCATCCGGCAAAGATCTTTCTGGCAATGCCGCATATTTTCCGGGAAGATGCGGTACAGAAGTTTGAAAAGAACTATGAAAACGTACGGAGACTGGCGCGAGATGGTGTGCTGATCCGAAACAGTGAAAACTTTGAATTTTTAAAGCAGCATGAATTTGACAGACTGGTTATCCTAGATCATAATTTGTATGTTTTTAATCAATATGCACAGCAGTTTTGGAAAGAAAATGGAGCAGAGTTTTTTACCGCTCCTTTGGAATTGAATGCCGGGGAGTTGGAAAATCTGGGGCTGACAGAAGGTGAATTATTGGTTTATGGCAGGATCCCGGTCATGGTTTCCGCTCAGTGCGTGGTAAAAACTGCCAAAGGCTGTACTCATCACCCGGTGACCACACTTTTGACGGACCGGAGAGGAAAGAAATTTCCGGTAAAAAATCATTGCGGATTTTGTTATAATGTGGTCTATAATTCGACGCCTCTGTCCTTGTTTGGAGAGCGGGAAGCGTGGATGAGGATGCAGCCAAAAAGCATCCGGGTGCAGTTTTCTACCGAAGATGCAAAAACAACAAAGCAAATTTTGGAAGCGTCACTGCGTCTCTGCGAGGGAATAACGGAGCCGGAATTGACAGGAGATGAATTTACACGCGGTCATTTCAGACGCGGAATAACGTAAAAGAAGGTGAAATTGTGGCAAATATCATTGTAGAACTATCAAAATATCTTATGATCCTTCTGATGGGAATTTACACGTTTTCGTGTTTCTCGGTGTTCGCACATTATGAAAGTGAACAGAAATGGATTTTGATCCGGCAGAATGTGCTGATGTTTTTGATTCAGCTGACTGCCTATGTGGTCATGTATTTAAAAAAAGAAGATCCAAAGATTCTGACACTGTATGCAGTCAGTGCGGGGTTTCTTCTGGCGGTGATTATTTTATACCGGCTGTTATATCCGAAAGTTTCCCGGCTGATCGTCAATAATATGTGTATGCTGTTATGCATCGGCATGATCATGCTCACCAGACTGAACCAGACAAATGCCGTGAAACAGCTGATTTTTGCAGGTGCAGGGATTGTGATCAGTTTATTCGTACCGGTGATCATCCGCAAGCTGAGCTGTCTGAAAGACTGGGCGTATCTCTATGCAGGGATTGGGATCGTCGCACTGATCCTGGTGGCAGTTCTGGCAGAAGTCTCGGGTGGGGCAAAACTGGGATTTACCATTGCAGGATTCGGGATCCAGCCGTCAGAATTTGTGAAAATTTTATTTGTATTTTTTGTGGCGGCGAATCTGAACCGTTCCCTGGCATTTAAGAATATCGTGATCACGACGGCATTAGCGGCGGCTCATGTTCTGATCCTTGTATTTTCTACGGACCTTGGAAGCGCCCTGATCTTATTTGTTGTATATCTGGTCATGTTGTATACGGCAACCAGACAGCCGCTGTATGTGGCAGCTGGTCTTGGAGGAGGCTCCGCGGCTGCAGTGCTTGCTTATCAATTATTCGGACACATTCAGGTTCGTGTAGAAGCATGGAAAGATCCTTTTGCAACGTATAATGATGGGGGGTATCAGGTGGCTCAGTCTTTGTTTGCCATCGGAACCGGAAGCTGGTTTGGGATGGGATTGTTTCAGGGACTGCCGGATGAAATCCCGGTAGCGGAGACGGATTTTGTCTTTTCTGCAATTTCAGAAGAGATGGGACTGATCTTTTCACTGTGTCTGATCTTAATCTGTGTCAGCTGTTACGTGATGTTTTTAAATATTGCCCTGGCACTTCACAATCAGTTTTATAAGCTGGTAGCGCTTGGGCTTGGAACCTGCTATATTTTTCAGGTGTTTTTAAATATTGGCGGAGTGACAAAGTTTATTCCGTCTACGGGTGTGACACTTCCTCTTGTCAGTTACGGAGGCAGTTCGATCTTGAGTACCATGATCATGTTTGGGATTATCCAGGGATTGTATATTCTGCGGGAGGATGAGGAAGAGCATCTGGAAAGAAAGAGAGAACGGGAGGTAAGAAATGGGACGAAGAGAAGAACCACGAAGAAAAAAACGACAGCAAAAGAACCAGGCTTCGAAGAAGTTCCGAAACAAAGAGTTCGCTAAAATGACCTATTTGTTTGTGGCACTGTTCCTTGCTCTGATCTCGTATATTGTGTATTTTAATGTGTTTCGGGCGAAAACCATCGTCAATAGTCCGTATAATGTCAGACAGGATGCCTTTGCAGACCGTATCATTCGGGGAAGTATTACGGATCGAAACGGAGAAGTGCTTGCAGAGACGCAGGTTGGAGAAGATGGCACAGAGACCAGAGTGTATCCGTATGGAGCAGCTTTTGCCCATGTGGTCGGATACAGCGATAAGAGCGCCGGAAAAAGCGGGCTGGAATCGGTAGAAAATTCAGCACTGCTGACCTCCAATGCATTTTTTGTGGAAAAATTTCTCAATGAATTTAAAGATGAAAAGAATCATGGAGATACGGTAGTGACGACATTGGACGTGGGACTGCAGCAGGCAGCATACAATGCCCTTGGAGAAAACAAAGGAGCGATCATGGTGGTGGAGGCTTCCACCGGGAAAATCCTTGCCATGGTTTCCGGACCTTCTTATGATCCGAATACGATCGCTCAAAATTGGGAAGCCTTAAATATAGACAGTACATACAGTCCTCTTTTAAATCGTGTCACACAGGGTGCTTATGCCCCTGGTTCTACCTTTAAAATCGTGACGGCTCTGGAATATATCAGAGAACATCCGGATTATCCAAACTACAGTTATAACTGTGAGGGTGCCATCAATTATGCAGACCTTACGATCCGGTGTTTTGACAGTACGGTACATGGTCTGGAGGATTTGCGCAGTTCCTTTGCCAATTCCTGTAATTCCTCCTTTGCCAATATCGGACTGATGCTGGATCACACCGCATACCGGGCAACGGCAGAGGAACTTTTATTCAATAAAAAACTTCCGTCAGTACTGGATTATTCCAAAAGTTCCTTTGTGGTAGATGAGACGACCAGTGACGGAGAGATGATGATGACTGCCATGGGACAGGGCAATACCCTGGTCAGCCCTTATCATATGGCGCTGATCACTCAGGCGATAGCAAATGGCGGAACATTGATGGAACCATATCTGGTAGAGAAAGTAACCAATTATAAAGGCACTGAGATCCGAAAAAATGTACCAAAAAGTTATAAAAAGCTGATGAGTTCGGAAGAGGCTGCACAGCTGAAAGATTATATGCGTGCAGTGGTGGAGGAAGGAACGGCTACCATGCTTTCCGGTCAGTCCTATACTGCTGCCGGAAAAACAGGAACTGCAGAATACAGCATGACAGACGGAGAGAAGACACATTCCTGGTTTGTTGGTTTTACCAATGTGGATGCTCCGGAACTGGTGATCAGTGTGATCATTGAAGGGTATGACGGAAATGCCGGCGCCAAAGCGGTTCCGATTGCAAAACAGGTGCTGGATTCTTATTATTATCAATAAGAAATATAAAGGGGATGAAAATGACTGCATGAACATGGAATTTTACAGAGGATTGTATGTAAGCCCTTCTCTGAAGAGCCGGGAAAAGAAGTTGAGGAGGCGGTTGGAAAAAGGGAAGTTCTGGCCAGATCTGTATCTGATCGTACTGGCGCAGGGCAAACAAAATCCATTGGAGTTTTTCTCTACCATACTGTTAAAGCAGCATGTTTTTGAAGCGACCCCTTTGTTTGTGGTAGGGATTGCAGATGGATATGCGGGCGCAGTAGATCTGGTCGAAGAGATCGTGTCTGATGTCTATCGAAAAACGCAAGATGTCAAGGTGAGAGAATTTATTGAGAATAATCAGAGACAATCTGAGGAAGGCAGTGTGTAGATTTTATGATACATATACTTCTGTTGATCTTAAAGATCATTGGCTGGATATTGTTGGTAATCTTGGGAATACTGCTCTTATTGGCAGCGATCTTCCTTCTGGTGCCGGTAACATATGAGGGGGAAATTCATGGCAGCGGAGAATGGAAACGGGTTTCCGGTTCTTTGAGAGTTTCCTGGCTGTATTCTCTTGTGAAAGGAGAGATTTTCTATCGGGAAGGCGCCATGGATTGGAAGTTTCGTCTGGCATGGAAGAAGTTTTCCTGCGAGCAGACAGAAGAAGCCGCTGGATCGGCTGTTTTGAAAGAGGATGCCCAAAAAGGTACTCAAAAGAAATCAGAAAAGCTGCAGCCAAAGGAGACGAAAATTCCAAAGGCAGAATCTTCTCCAGAGGGTATCGGGCAAATAGAATTTCAAAAGCGGGAGCACCCAGGGACAGAGAAGAAGCGGAGACAAAAAGAACGGGAACAAGAAAAGAGCAGTGCTCAAAAGCCGGATCTGGAAGAACGGATTTCTGGAAAGATTGAGCGGATACAATGTACTTTTCGGAAAATTTGTGATATGCTCAGATCACTGGCAAAGAAAAAAGAGAGTGTGACAGAATTTCTGACCGATGAGATCCATCAGTCTGCGTTTATGAAAGGGCTGACGGAGGTGCGGCGCCTGTTTCGGTTTTTAAAGCCCTCACATTGTGAAGCGGATCTGGAATTCGGGTTTTCAGATCCTTCTGTGACAGGATATGTTCTGGCAGGCGCCAGTATGGTCTATCCTTTTGTGGGAGAGCATGTAGAGCTTGCTCCGAATTTTGAGGAACAGCTGTTGGTTGGAAGTGCTCGGATCGCAGGAAAAATACGCGCCTGTTATTTTGTGATCGTGGTGTGGAATCTTTTCTGGAATAAGAACGTCCGCACGACAATTTCTCATATCAGAAAATTTCGATTTTAGCAGATTACCAGGAAAGCCAAAGGAGGAAACGGAAAATGGCAGAGAACAATAATTTTAAATCAACGGTAGAAGCGTTATTTCAGGGAATGGATGGGGTGATCTCATCGAAGACGGTAGTTGGCGATGCGATCCATGTCGGGGATACCATTCTGCTTCCGCTTGTGGATGTTTCATTTGGAATCGGGGCAGGTTCTTTCCGTGCAGAAAAGCGGGAAAAAGGAATGGGTGGAATTGGAGGAAAGATTACTCCGAGCGCAGTGCTTGTGATCAAGCATGGCACCACCAAGCTGGTCAATGTGAGAAATCAGGATACGATGACCAAAATTCTGGATATGGTTCCGGATCTGGTGGATCGGTTCACAGAAAAAAAAGAAGATAAGGTGACAGAGGCAGATGTGTCCGAGATTCTGGATGGGGCAGAAAAAGCGGAAGAAAAATAAGTGCTATTTTGGAAACAACAGCATATATATGCAGTAAAAGAACTTGGCGGATGTGATGTGTCTTTGAAACGGCTGATCGGATTTGCGCTGATCTGGATCGCAGTGGGAATGTTGATCATGCTTCTACTGTCCAATATTCCGTGGGGAATTACCATCATTATCGCATTGTTTCTGACCGGATATTGTCTGTTTTGCAAGTAGGAGAGTAGATGTCCAAAAGAGGGCATCTGCTTTTTTTAACGCTGATATGAAAAAAAGACCTAACATTTACAAAGTAAATATCAAGTCTTTTTATTCCGTGTCGTCATATAACAGATTATGCACGCTCAACGCATCCTGATTTTAAACAAGAAGTACAAACGTACATTTTCTTAGCTCCGCCTTCTGTTTTCACTCTAACGGATTTCACATTTGATTTCCACATTTTTGGTGTTTTTCTATGAGAGTGACTTACGTTGTTTCCGAAATGAGCACCCTTTTCACAAATAGCACATTTAGCCATCATTGCACCTCCTAACAATTTGAAATAGTCTTATTCAGACTCACAACACTGTTATTTTAGCAGAAACAATATCTGAATGCAAGCTTTTTTTGAAAATCTTTTTTGTCCCTTTTTTGCAATCTATCTAAAATCTAAGCATTATGGATTTTTTTTCGTAATTCGCAAGGGTTTTCGGTTCACATCAATTTCATTTCATGGTAAAATCAACATAACAGGAAATAACTTCATACGCCTAGGAAAACAGGCAGAAAGCGGGGGATGGTTATGAGCAGACGTATCATTACAATCGGGAGACAGTATGGCAGCAATGGACGTAGGATTGCCAAGAAGTTATCAGAAAAACTGGGCATTCATTATTATGATAAAGAATTGATCAAACTGGCCAGTGAGCAGAATGATATTTCTTACGATGAATTGCTGAAAGTGGATGAGAAGAGAGCAAATCCATGGAGGTATCCGGTGGAAGACCCGATACAGATGGAGAGTCGTTTCCATTTTGAACCTATGAATGACGTCTTGTTTTATGCACAGGCACAGATCATTACAAAGCTGGCAGATATCGAGGACTGTATCATTGTAGGCAGATGCGCCAATGATATTTTGAAATCCCGTCCGACTTCCAGAAGTGTGTTTATCCACGCACCGCTGGAACACAGGATCCAGACCGTGATGGATCGCACATCTCTGGAAGAAAGGGAAGCGCTTTCCCTGATCAAAAAAGTCGATAAACAACGAAAATTTTATTACAATTATTATACGGATCAAAAATGGGAAGACATGAAACAATATGACTTGTGTCTGGACAGTTCTGCCATGTCAGAGGATGAGATTTTAAATGTTTTGGCAGCACTTTATGAATCCATATTGTAAAATCTGGATAATAAGAGTATAATACGAATGTTAATTGTGCGAAAATCCATTGAGAATTGGAGGTAATATATGATGAAAGGTAGTATGAGTACAGAGCTTGGGATTATCACAATTAGCCCGGAAGTTATTGCTAAATATGCAGGCTCTGTTGCTGTAGAATGTTTTGGAATTGTAGGTATGGCCGCCGTGAACATGAAAGACGGGCTTGTCCGGCTACTGAAAAGAGAAAGTCTGACCCATGGGATTCATGTGGATATTTCAGATGACAATATCCTGGTTCTGGATTTCCATGTGATCGTTGCATATGGAGTAAATATTCTTTCTGTTTCTGACAATCTGATGAATAATGTCAAATACAAGGTAGAAGAATTCACCGGGATGACCGTAGATAAGATCAACATCTTCGTCGAAGGTGTCAGAGTGATAGATTAAGGAGGATATTTGCTGTGGCAACAAAAACGATCAACGCAGAGCTGCTCGCAAAAATGTTTCTGGCAGGAGCAGCAAATCTTGAGGCAAAAAAAGAATTCATTAACGAACTGAATGTATTCCCGGTACCAGATGGGGATACAGGAACCAATATGACTTTGACGATCATGTCAGCTGCAAAAGAAGTCAGCGCAATGGAAAGACCAGACATGGAAGCTCTGGCAAAAGCCATTTCTTCCGGTTCTTTAAGGGGAGCCAGAGGAAACTCAGGTGTCATCCTCTCTCAGCTTTTAAGAGGCTTTACCAAAGCCATCCGGGAAGAAAAAGAAGTGGATGCCATTGTCCTTGCACAGGCATGTGAGCGTGCAAGAGCGACCGCATACAAAGCGGTCATGAAGCCAAAAGAAGGTACGATCCTGACAGTGGCAAAAGGGATCGCACAGAAAGCTGCCGAGATGGCAGAGGTGACAGACGATCTGGAAGAATTTCTTCCGGCGGTTCTGGAGTATGCCAAAGAAGTTCTGGATCAGACTCCGGAGATGCTTCCGGTACTGAAAGAAGCAGGAGTTGTGGATTCCGGAGGACAGGGGCTTCTGGAGGTGTTGCATGGAGCTTACGATGCATTCCTTGGAAAAGAGATCGACTACAGTGCGATTGAGGCAAGTTCCGGCACAAAGATCGTAAAAGCCGGAGCACAGGCGGAAGCGGATATCAAATTTGGATACTGTACGGAGTTCATCATTATGACAGATAAAGCATTTACAGAAGCAGATGAGATGGAGTTTAAGTCTTATCTGGAATCCATCGGAGATTCCATTGTCTGTGTGGCAGATGAAGAGATTGTCAAGATCCATGTGCATACGAACCATCCGGGACTGGCATTTGAAAAAGGACTCACATATGGACAGCTTTCCCGAATGAAAGTAGACAATATGCGGGAAGAGCATCAGGAAAAACTGATTCGGGATGCGGAAAAGGTTGCCGCTGAGCAGGCGAAAAAAGCACCGCGTAAGCCGGTTGGCTTCATTGCAGTTTCTATTGGCGAAGGTATGAATGAAATCTTTAAAGAACTTGGTGTGGACTATCTGATCGAAGGCGGCCAGACCATGAATCCAAGTACAGAAGATATGCTGACAGCGATCGATGCAGTACATGCGGATCATATTTTCATTTTGCCGAACAATAAAAATATCGTTTTAGCTGCAAATCAGGCACGGGATCTGACAAAAGATAAAGACATCATCGTCGTTCCGACCAAGACAGTTCCACAGGGGATCACGGCGATCATCAATTACATGCCGGAAGAAGATGTGGATGTGAACATTGAGACGATGCTGGAAGAGATTAAGAATGTAAAGACCGGTCAGGTCACATATGCAGTACGGGATACACACATTGATGACAAGGAGATCCATGAAGGCGATATCATGGGGATCGGGGATGCAGGAATCCTTTCTGTTGGTCAGTCTGTAGAACAGACGACAAAAGAGATGCTTTCTCAGCTTGTAGACGATGATACGGAACTGATCAGTTTATATTATGGTCAGGATGTTCTGGAAGAGGATGCAGAGCGTTTCGCAGGTGAGATCGAAGAGATTTATCCGGATGTGGATGTGGATTTCCACTGCGGCGGACAGCCGATTTACTATTACGTGTTATCGGTAGAATAGGAAGTTGTTTCATTTATGAGAGAATCTGAAAAAATCAGCGTCTTAAAAGGCGTAGGTGAGAAAACAGAACAGTTATTTTTTAAAGCAGGTGTCCATACCATTGGAGACCTGCTTGCATATTATCCAAGGACATATGATATTTACGAAGATCCTGTTTCCATCGGGGAAATCCAGGAGGGGAAGATCGTGACCGTGACCGGTGCAATTTTTGGAAGGATCCAGGTCAGTCCGAATCCCAAGATGCAGATTACCACACTTTATGTAAAGGACATGACAGGAACATTGAAGGTGATCTGGTTTCGGATGCCGTTTCTTCGTAATACCCTTGGCAGAGGTGGTGTGATCACACTGCGGGGACGGATCGTGCGCAAAAAAGACGGACTTGTGATGGAACATCCGGAGATCTTCTATCCCAGTGCATCTTATGAGGAAAAGAGAAATACCATGCAGCCGGTCTATGCACTGACAGCAGGACTGACAAATAATGCGGTAAAAAAGGCAGTGACACAGGCGCTGCAGCAAGTGGAAGGGATGCGCGAGTTTCTTCCCGAAGAACTGATGCATACGTACGGGCTTCAGGAACGGAGGGATGCGCTGGAAGGGATTCACTTTCCCCAGGCAAAAGAGGAGTTCTACGAAGCACGAAAGAGGTTTGTGTTTGAAGAGTTTCTGATCTTTGTGCTCTCCCTTCGCATGATGAAAGAACGGGAAGACCGCGCTCGAAATCACTATATATTCTGTGAACAGCCAAAAGTAGAGGCGTTTCTTTCCGCTCTGCCTTATGAACTTACGGGCGCACAGAAAAAAGTGTGGCAGGAAATTTTAAAGGACATCTCTGGAGAATCGGTGATGTCAAGGCTGGTGCAGGGTGATGTGGGGTCTGGAAAGACGGTCGTGGCACTGCTGGCATTGATGTATACCGGACTCAACGGGTATCAAAGTGCTATGATGGCTCCAACAGAGGTTCTTGCCAGACAGCATTATGAGAACATTACCCGTATGTTAAGCGAATATCGGATTCCGCTGACAACGGAACTGTTGACTGGTTCTATGACAGCAAAGGCAAAGCGGGAGGCCTATGCCAGAATTGAGGCAGGAGAAGCGGATATTGTGATCGGAACCCATGCGTTGATCCAGGAAAAAGTACAGTATCAGAACCTGGCACTTGTGGTCACGGACGAACAGCATCGTTTTGGAGTCAAACAAAGAGAATCTCTGGCCGGAAAAGGCATCCTTCCTCACATTCTGGTGATGAGTGCCACTCCGATCCCACGGACACTGGCCATCATCCTCTATGGAGACCTGGATATTTCTGTGATTGATGAATTGCCGAAGAACCGTCTTCCGATCAAGAATTGCGTGGTAGATACCGGGTACCGGAATACGGCATATGCCTTTATGAAAAAGCAGGTATTTTCCGGAAGGCAATGTTATGTGATCTGTCCGATGGTAGAAGAAAGTGAAGCACTGGAAGCAGAGAATGTAACCGATTATTCCCAGATGCTTCAGGAAGTCATGGGAGATTCCATCAAAGTCGGCTGTCTTCACGGGAAAATGAAACAGGCGCAAAAAGACGAGATCATGGAGGCTTTTGGGAAAAATGATATTCAGATTCTGGTGTCTACGACTGTGATCGAAGTTGGGATCGATGTCCCCAATGCCACAGTGATGATGATCGAAAATGCAGAGCGTTTTGGTCTGGCTCAGCTACATCAGCTGCGGGGGCGAGTTGGACGTGGAAGTCATCAGTCGTATTGCATTTTTATGAGTCCGTCAAAATCAAAAGATACCAAAGAACGGCTTGGGATCCTCAATCAGTCCAACGACGGATTTTTTATCGCAGGTGAAGATCTGAGACTTCGGGGTCCCGGAGATCTTTTCGGGATCCGGCAGAGCGGTCTGATGGACTTTAAAGTAGGAGATGTCTTCCAGGATTCTCTTATTTTAAAACAGGCGGCAGAAGCAGCAGGAACACTGTTGCAGAAAGATCCGGGATTAAAAGCAGAACAAAATCGTCTGCTGGCAGACCGTCTGAAGCGTTATCTGTCAGATGTTATGTTAGAAATGACGTTGTAAAAACTGACAGAAATTACCAGATTAAAAATTAAATTCCTCCATATACTATGGATGTAACACAGGCGAACGGAATGCAGACGCATCACAAAGGCCGCATGGATATGCAGCACAAAGGATGCAGATGCGGCCCGATGCGTGGGTTATAAGACTACAAAAAGAGGTAACAAAAAGAAGTTACGAAAAGGAGGAAATTATCATGGCAAGTCGTTCATCTAATCGAACAGCAGTACCTGAAGCAAAGGGAGCATTGGACAAGTTTAAATACGAGGTGGCAAGCGAACTTGGAGTACCGCTGACAGACGGTTACAACGGAGACTTAACTTCCAAACAGAATGGATCTGTTGGAGGTTATATGGTAAAGAAAATGATCGAGCAGCAGGAAAAGCAGATGGCAGGTAAATAAGCTGCATTTGTTTCTGAAGCAGAATCAGTCGAAAAAAAGCACTTGGGATTGACCTAAGTGCTTTTTTCTGCTAAAATTCAGCATAGTTAAGAAAATGGAGGTGCGTATGAGAGTAATCGCAGGAACTGCAAAAAGACTGCAGTTAAAAACTTTGGACGGAATGAATACCAGACCAACAACAGACCGAATCAAAGAGACACTTTTTAATATGATTGCGCCGTCTGTTTTCGGGAGCGTGTTTCTGGATCTGTTCAGCGGAAGCGGCGGGATCGGGATCGAAGCCTTAAGCCGGGGAGCCAGGGAAGCTGTTTTTGTAGAAAAAAATCCAAAAGCAATGGCGTGCATCAAGGAGAATTTAAAGCATACAAAACTTGTGGAAAAAGGAATGACGCTGACGAGGGATGCATTGAGTGCTTTGTATCAGTTAGAAGGAGAAAAGGTCTTTGACTTTGTGTTTATGGATCCGCCGTATGATCAGGAATTAGAAAAGGAAGTCCTGACATATTTATCCGGATCGGATTTGATCTATGAGGATACACTGATCATCGTAGAAGCTTCCAAGCATACGGATTTTTCTTATCTGGAAGATCTGGGATTTGTGAAGATAAAAGAAAAAGAATACAAGACAAATAAGCATGTCTTCATCGAGAAAGCTGGAAAGGAAGAGATATGTTAAGAGCCATTTATCCGGGCAGTTTTGATCCGGTTACATACGGGCATTTGGATATCATCAGAAGATCCTGTAAAATTGTGGATGAACTGGTAGTCGGAGTGCTGAATAATAATGCGAAAATGCCGTTGTTTTCTGTCGAAGAACGTGTTAAAATGTTAAAGGAAGCGACCAAAGATCTGACAAATGTCAGAATTGTTCCATTTCATGGGCTTTTGATCGATTTCGCCCGTCAGATGGATGCATTTGTGATCATCAGAGGACTTCGGGCGATCACCGATTTTGAATATGAATTGCAGATGTCGCAGACCAACCATAAACTGGAGCCGGATTTGGAAACCATGTTTCTGACAACCAGTATCGAATATTCTTACTTAAGCTCCACAACCGTTCGGGAGATTGCCGCTTATGGGGGAGATGTTTCACAGTTTGTGCCAGAAGCGGTGGCAGAAGAGTTGGAAGCGAAGATGAAAGCAAAAAGGAGAGTGTAACTATGAGCAGCCGTATTGAGCAGATTATTGAAGAGATCGAGGAGTACATTGACAAGGATTGTAATTACCTCGCACTGTCTTCCACCAAGATTATTGTAAATAAAGAGCATCTGGATGAACTTTTAAGAGAACTGAGAATGAAGACTCCGGATGAGATCAAAAGATATCAGAAGATCATCAGCAACCGGGATGCCATCCTGGCTGATGCAAAAGCAAAGGCAGATGCCATGATCGAAGAGGCGCAGGTTCAGACAACGGAGCTTGTCAGCGAACATGAGATCATGCAGCAGGCCTATGCACAGGCGAATGAGATCGTGACACAGGCAACCGCACAGGCGCAGGAGATTATTGATAACGCGACCATGGATGCAAATGAGATTCGCATGGGAGCGATCCAGTATACGGACGATCTGCTTGCCAACGCAGAAAGCATCATCGGACATACACTGGACAGTTATACCACGAAATATGATGGACTGATCAATTCCCTTCAGGAATGTTACGATGTGGTACGTACCAATCGTGCAGAGCTGGAATCCCCTGTGGACGAAGAAGGACAGGATTTTTCAGGTGAAGTACAATAGATAAATAAGACTTAGCAAGCTGGTTACCACTGCGGTAGCCAGCTTTTGTAATATGTAAGGAAAGATGGGAAATCCGGCTTTTTGTACCATACACTGGGTCTGTGCGATGGCACAGCATCCGCCGAAAGCACTCAGGGAAAGCAGCAGTGGATATTGAAACAAAAGCGGAAGGGATGTCTTTTCAAGCATTTGGATCCCATTTGTGATCTCTAACAGCGGCAGACAAATACCAATGACCGGAAAATGAGGAACGAACATTTCCAGAACAGAGATCATAACAGAAAAGAGCATAATATATCCGCCTACTTTCGTCAGCACTTCAAAGCTGTCCATGATACAATGGTCAAGAAGTTCCAGAGACCATCCTTGTCTGCTCTGAGAAGAAGGGGAAACAGATGGAAAATATTTTTGGCCGGATTTCAAATAGTAGTTTCGTGTAAACAGGCTGATGATGCAGGGAGCTAGAAGAAGAATCCCAAGGGATGGAAGTAAAAATCGAGAATCTCCCAGTGTTTTCAGTACTACTACATGAAACAGAAAACCTGGACTTGTATTGTTGCAAAAGGACAGGAGATAAGCGCCTTCTTCTCTGGAGATCTGTTTCTGGACGGTCAGGTCTGCCGCTACTTTTGCACCCATCGGATATCCACAGAGAAAGCCCGCGAGTATTGCAAAACTGCCAGCTGGCGATACACAAAACAGTCTTCTTAACAGGGGACCGAGTAGACGGGAGAACCAGACAATGCTCCCGGTACCCATCAACAAGCCGGTAATCAGCAAAAAAGGAAACAGCGTTGGTAAAATGGTATGAAACCACAAAAGTAGTCCGTTGCTGGCTCCCTGAAAGACTTCTTCCGGAAGCAGCAGCATCAGTCCAAAGCAAAGCATCAGTATCACCGGAGAGATATTTTTTTTCACAGCAGATCTCCCTAAGTTTCTGTTGCTAATGGATATGAAAGAAAAACAGGTTTTATGAGGGAAAGTTCGAAGAAAGCATGACATAGTATATGACAAAGACGGTTGATGAGGAAATAAGATGAAACGACGTGATCAAAAGTGTCTGGTCAGTCTGTTTTTGCTGGCTTTTTTTACGGTATGGGGAACAATGTTTCTGTTTTCTGAGAGTAGTTTTCAGCGATTGCAGCATTTTACGGTTCAGAAGCCGGAGTTTCGCAGGCAGAGCCTTTCTGCACCCATGAAAGATTATCTTGCCAATATCATGGATCCGGGAAGAGAGGCTGCACTGTATTGGATGGCAACGGATTTTTCCGCTAGGGAATTTCCGGGTCCATTTTCAGAGGAAACCTTTCAAAGACTGTTTTCCCGATGGAGAACCAAAGAGGGATGGGAGCCTTATGTGCAGATGTGCAGAGCCATCTGGAATGATGTTCGATATTTCCCGGTTGCCCATCTGTTGTCAGAAGATGTGGATGTTTCCTTTACAGACTCATGGATGTTTGAGAGAAATTATGGAGGAAAGAGAGGGCATGAAGGAACAGATATCATGGCAGAAAAGAATGTACCGGGATATTACCCTGTGGTCAGTATGACGGATGGAATGGTGACAGAAAAAGGCTGGCTGGAGCAGGGCGGGTGGAGGATCGGGATCACTGCGCCATCGGGCGCCTATTTTTACTATGCGCACCTGGACTCTTATGCATCTGTGGAAATAGGAGATTCCATTCAGGCAGGGCAGCTTCTGGGATATATGGGAGACAGTGGATATGGAAAGGAAGCCGGAACGACCGGGAGGTTTCCGGTTCATTTGCATCTGGGGATTTATTTGCGGGATCAGACAGAAGAAGTCAGCGTGAATCCATATCCGGTGCTTTCTTATATCCAGAACACACGGATAAAATGTGCGGATTCCAGGTAGTCTTGTCATGGGAAGTATGATATAATCATGTTCATGTGGAGGAGAACTATGAATTTACCAAGTACATTTGAAGAAAAAATGAAATCCCTGTTAGGGGAAGAATACGAAGCATATTTACAGTGTTATAAAGAACCGAGGCATTATGGGCTTCGGGTGAATACCAATAAAATTTCGGTAGAAGAATTTTTAAAGATCGCGCCATGGCCGCTTCGCCCGGTTCCGTGGATTTCCAATGGCTTTTATTATGACGGAGACCGGATCCAGCCTGCGAAGCATCCTTATTATTTTGCAGGACTTTACTATTTACAGGAGCCAAGCGCGATGACACCTGCAGATCGTCTTCAGATCGAGCCGGGAGATAAGGTGCTGGATGTCTGTGCAGCTCCAGGAGGAAAAGCCACAGAACTTGGCGCTAAGCTACAGGGGGAAGGCATTTTGATGGCAAATGACATCAGCAATTCCAGGGCAAAAGGTCTGTTAAAGAATATTGAATTGTTTGGAATCGGAAATATGCTGGTCCTCAGTGAAGAGCCGGGACGACTGACCGAGTATTTTCCGGAATATTTTGATAAGATCCTGATTGACGCTCCTTGTTCCGGAGAGGGGATGTTCCGAAAAGATAAAAAAATGGTCAAAGCATGGGAAGAGCATGGGCCGGAATTTTTCTCGAAGATCCAGAGGAGTATCGTTACTCAGGCGGCTTCCATGCTGCGGCCTGGAGGCATGATGCTATATTCCACCTGTACCTTTGATCCGTCGGAAAATGAACAGACGATCGAATATCTGCTGGAAGAATATCCGGAGTTTCAGATTTGTGAGATGGAAGGATATGAAGGATTTGCAAACGGGATGCCGGAAGTTACGAAAAGCAAGAATCCAGAATTTGCGAAGACGGTACGCATTTTTCCGCATCGCATGGAAGGGGAAGGCCATTATCTGGCACTGCTGAAAAAAGGAGATGCGCCGGCGGTTTCCCTGAAAGAGAAAAACTGCAAAAAGGGTGGAAAACTGCCGCTGGAACTGGAAGAGTTTTTTCAAGATGTTTCCTGGAAACTGGATTCTTCCAGAGTGGAAATCCATGGGGAACGGGTATATTACATGCCACAAGGTCTGCCAAACTTAACCGGGATCCGCTTTTTGCGTACAGGGCTTTTGTTAGGCGAACTGAAGAAAAAACGGTTTGAACCAAGCCAAGCATTTGCCATGTCGTTAAAGAAAGAGGACTATGCAAAGATCCTAGATCTGGAACTGAAAGATGAACGTGTCATCAAGTATCTCAAGGGGGAGACGCTGGATGTAGAAGATCTGACCGGACGAAAAGACAAAGGATGGTATCTGGTCTGTGTGGACGGTTATCCGCTGGGATTTGGAAAACTTGCAAATCAAACGCTGAAAAATAAGTATCTGCCGGGATGGCGCTGGCAGTCATAAGGATGAATAACATGAAGATAAGATTAGATAAATATCTTGCGGACATGGGAATGGGGACCAGAAGCGAAGTAAAAAAAGCCATCGGCAAAGGTCTGGTATCCGTAGATGGCTGCTGTGTGAAAAAGTCGGAGACCAAAATCGATACGGATTGTATGCAGGTGACCTTTGGCGGTCAGGCTGTGGGGTACCTGCAGAAGGAATATTATATGCTCCACAAGCCGGCTGGAGTGATTTCGGCAACCGAAGGCTCAAAAGAGAAGACGGTCCTGGATCTGATCGAAACCAAAAAGCGAAAAGATCTGTTTCCGGTGGGACGCCTGGACAAAGATACGGAAGGGCTGCTTCTGATCACAAATGACGGGGAACTGGCGCATCGTCTGCTTTCTCCGAAGAAGCACGTAGAGAAAGTATACTATGCAAAAATACAGGGGATCGTGACAGAAGAAGATATCCTCGCTTTTGCAGAAGGGGTGGATATTCAGGAGGCGCAGTTGACCCGTCCGGCACTGTTAAAGATCCTCAAAGCAGGCGATATCTCGGAGATTCTGCTGACGATCTGTGAGGGAAAGTTCCATCAGGTCAAGCGGATGTTTGAAGCAGTAGGAAAACAGGTATTGTATTTAAAGCGTCTGGAGATGGGGCCTTTGAAACTGGATGACACATTAAAGCCCGGCGAATATCGGGAATTGACAGAGAAAGAGAAGGAAGTATTATGCTCACTGGGAAAAAAGCAGTAATTTTTGATATGGATGGTACATTGACAGATTCTATGTGGATCTGGCCGGAGGTAGACCGCATTTATCTGGAAAAATATCATCTGACTCCTCCAGATGGCTTTGCAAAAGCTCTGGAAGGAAAGAGTTATACCGAAACCGCCCAGTATTTTCTGGATGTGTTTCCAACCTTACATCAGACCATAGAGGAAGTACAAACAGAATGGATCCAGATGACTCTTCACCTGTATCAGACAAAAGTTCCTCTCAAACCCGGAGCAAGAGCGTTTCTGGAATATTTAAAAGAACAGCAGATCCCTATGGGAATCGCCACCAGCAATGCGGAAAAGCTGGCACTTGCAGCTTTGGATGCTTTAAAAATCCGGGAGTATTTTTCTTCGGTGCGGACAGCCTGTGAGGTGGCAAAAGGAAAACCGGCTCCGGATGTTTATCTGAAAGTTGCCGAAGATCTTCAGGTAGATCCAAGAGAGTGTCTGGTATTTGAGGATGTGCCAAAAGGGATCGAAGCCGGAAAAAATGCGGGGATGACAGTCTGCGCAGTGGAGGATGCCTGTTCTGTTTCTGATGAAGTGGAGAAGAGAGAAAAAGCAGATTATTTTATTCGCAGTTATGATGAGATCAAAGCAAAAACATATGAAAGATGTGGAGTATAAATACATGAGAGAACGGTTTTTACCAATTTGCAGAAAAGATATGGAAGCACGGGGATGGGATCAGGTGGACTTTGTCTATATCACAGGGGATGCCTATGTGGATCATCCGTCCTTTGGGCCGGCGGTCATTACCAGACTTCTGGAATCCAGGGGCTATCGGATCGGGATCATCTCCCAGCCGGACTGGAAAGAGAAAAGCAGTATTACCATTTATGGGGAACCAAGACTGGCATTTCTTGTTTCTGCGGGAAATATGGATTCCATGGTGAACCATTATTCCGTATCCAAAAAACGCAGAAAAACAGATGCTTACACACCAGGTGGCGTCATGGGAAAGCGTCCCGATTATGCGGCGGTTGTTTATGGCAATCTGATCCGTCAGACCTATAAGCAGACTCCGGTTATTTTGGGTGGAATCGAAGCCAGTCTGAGAAGGCTTGCTCATTATGATTACTGGTCTGACCGTCTGAAACGGTCCATATTGCTGGACTCCGGCGCAGATATGATTTCTTATGGAATGGGAGAACATTCCATCGTAGAGATCGCGGAGGCTCTGGATTCTGGGATTGCCGTTTCAGATCTAACGTATCTTGACGGAACCGTTGTCAAAACGAGATCGCTGGATTCTGTTTATGATGCCGTGATCCTGCCGTCTTACGAAGAGTTGAATAAAGAAAAGCTCACATATGCAAAGAGTTTTTATACCCAGTACTGCAATACCGATCCATTTTCCGGAAAACGTCTAGTAGAGCCATACTCAGATCATTTATATGTGGTCCAGAATCCGCCTGCCAAACCATTGACTCAGATGGAGATGGATGACGTGTATGCACTGCCTTTCACACGCTGTGCACATCCGGATTATGAAAAAGAAGGCGGTGTTCCGGCTACGGCAGAGATCAAGTTCAGTCTTATCAGCAACCGGGGATGTTTTGGCGGATGCAGTTTTTGTGCGCTGACATTTCATCAGGGAAGGATCGTGCAGACCAGAAGCCATGCATCGCTGCTGAAGGAGGCAGAAGAGATCACAAAGGATCCGACCTTTAAAGGATATATCCATGATGTGGGAGGTCCCACCGCGAACTTCCGGCATCCTTCTTGTGAAAAACAGCTTACCAAAGGAGTCTGCAAGAACAGGCAGTGTCTGTTCCCGACTCCCTGCAAAAATCTCAATGCCGATCACAACGATTATGTGGAATTACTGCGTAAGCTCAGAAAGGTGCCAAAAGTAAAGAAAGTGTTTATCCGTTCAGGGATCCGATTTGATTATCTTTTGGCAGATCCAAAGGATACGTTCCTGCGGGAGCTGTGTGAATACCATGTCAGCGGACAGTTAAAGGTAGCACCGGAGCACGTTGCAGACCCGGTACTTGAGATGATGGGAAAACCATCCAATGCAGTCTACGAAAAATTTACGGAAAAATTCAATGCTATGAATCAAAGACTGAAAAAAGATCAGTATCTGGTGCCATATCTGATGTCTTCCCATCCGGGATCTACCTTGAAGGAAGCGGTACAGCTGGCAGAGTACTGCCGGGATCTGGGATATATGCCGGAACAGGTGCAGGATTTTTATCCGACACCGTCCACGATCTCTACCTGTATGTATTATACGGGAGTAGATCCACGTACCATGAAACCGGTGTATGTGCCGAAGAATCCGCATGAAAAAGCGCTTCAGAGAGCTTTGATCCAGTATCGGAATCCTGATAATTATGATCTGGTACTGGAAGCGCTGAAAAAAGCTGGACGGATGGATCTGGTGGGATTTGGCCCCAAATGTCTGATACGACCGAGGAGATTGAAAAAGGAGCAGGCTGCGCCACCAAAGGAGCGGAAACCCAAAAAGAAAACGACCATCCGCAGTGTGCAGAAAAAGAAGACGGAAAAGAGGCGCAGATCATGAGAATTGCAGTTGTAACCGGAGCCTCCTCCGGAATGGGGCGGGAATTCGTACGTCAGATTCCTCATTTTTACAGCCAGCTGGATGAAATATGGGTGACTGCAAGAAGAGAAGAACGTCTGCGCAAACTACAGGAAGAAGTGGACATTCCAGTACGAATCTTTGTAGGAGATTTGACCAGTCCCATATTTTTGCAGACCTTTCGAGAGGAACTGAAAAGAGAATGTCCGGACATCCGAATGCTGGTCAACAGTGCAGGATTCGGGAAGAGCGGACTCATTTCGGACCTGGAACAGAATAGCCCGGGGATACAGTCTGGGATGATCCCGTTGAATTGTCAGGCGCTGACGGAGATGACGCTGTTATGTGAACCTTATTTTTCTAAAGGAAGCCGGATTTTGCAGCTTGCATCTTCCGCGGCCTTTTTTCCACAGGCAGGGTTTGCCGTGTATGCCGCTACAAAATCATACGTGCTCAGCTTTTCCAGGGCATTGCATGCGGAATGGAAAAAACGGGGGATCTGGGTGACATCAGTCTGTCCGGGACCGGTGGATACAGAATTTTTTGAAGTCAGCGGGCCCTTGGGAAGCCCTTTGAAGAAACTGGTTTTAGCAGATCCTTCCAAAGTCGTGAGACAGGCACTTCTGGATTCCAGAAAAAGAAAGCCGGTCTCTGTGTATGGAGTCTGCATGAAACTGGCAAGGATCTTTGGAAGACTGATCCCCACAGAGTGGGTATTGACAATAGAAATGGCTGGAAAAAGGTAGGAGTGAAAGACAAATGAAACGAGTTGCAAAGGGAAATCCAGGATATCTGGATTATAAAAAGAAAGTGGAGATCATACGGACGATCATTTATTTCGGAATGGTAGCAGCCGTGTTTACATTGGGATATGTGCAGACAGGAACCAGAAAAAATCTGCTGACCATTGTTGCTATTTTGGGCTGCCTTCCGGCGGCAAAAGCACTGGTCGGTGTGATTACCCGGTTTCCGTACAAATCTGTCGGTCAGAAACTGGTACAGGAAGTGAACGGGAAAGCACCGCATACATTGCGGGTATATGATCTGGTACTGACCACCAGAGAAAAGATCATGCCGGTGGAATGCGTGGTAATTTCCAATGAAACTGTTTTTGGTTATACTTCCAGTGAAAAGGTGGATCTGGACATACTGGGAAAACATGTGCGGGAGATGATGACCCAGAATCGGATCGCCTATTCTTCCGTGAAGTTTTATCATAATTACAAAACATTTCTCTCCAGGATCGAGGGGCTGGAGGAGATCGCAAAAGTAGAAAATAATCATGCGGACGGACAGTCCGAAGAAGAGGATACAAAACGTCTTCTTCTCAATCTGTCCATGTAAAAGGAGTCAGGGACAATATGCAAGAAATACAAATTACAGAACAGGAAGCAGGACAAAGGCTAGATAAACTTCTGGCAAAATATCTGAATCTTGCGCCCAAAAGTTTTTTCTATAAGATGCTCCGAAAAAAAAATATCACATTAAATGGAAAAAAAGCGGCAGGCAATGAAAAGCTGGCAAAAGGAGATTGTGTGAAGCTGTTCCTTTCGGATGAAACCATTCAAAAATTTTCGGAAGTTTTTTCAGAATATACGGAAGAAGAACTGGATATTTTATATGAGGATCCGGATGTGATACTGATCAATAAGCCTGTGGGAATGCTTTCCCAGAAAGCATCTTCTGCAGACCAGTCTCTGGTGGAGCATCTGATTTCTTATCTGGTGCGCTCCGGTGCATTGACCGAAGAAGATCTTAAGACCTTTCGTCCGTCGATCTGCAACCGGCTGGATCGCAATACAAGTGGGATCGTTGCTGCTGGAAAAACCATGGCCGGACTGCAGGCATTGAATCAGCTCTTTCATGACCGCAGTATCGGAAAATACTATCTTTGTCTGGCAAAAGGGGAAATCCGGTCCTCTTCCAGGGCAGAAGGCTGGCTGAAAAAAGATTCTGATACCAATCAGGTAGAGATTTTGAAACAGGAAGTACCAGAAAGCGTCTATATCGCAACCGAATACCGCCCCATCAAAAGCAATCACGGTGTGACACTTCTGGAGGTGCATCTGATCACCGGAAAAACCCACCAGATTCGTGCACATCTGGCATCTCTCGGACATCCTCTGATCGGAGATCCCAAATATGGAGATGCAAGGATCAACCAGGAATACAGGAAGCGTTATCAGGTCAGATCTCAGCTTTTGCATGCTGCCCGTTTGAAGTTTCCGATCTGTGAGGGGGCATTAAAAGAAGTATCTCAGAAGGAATTTCAGGCGCCGCTTCCAGACCCCTTTCTTCGCATTGTCAAAGAACAGGGAGTGCAGTAATGGGAACCTGGAATTCAAGAGGACTGCGGGGATCTACACTGGAAGATATGATCAACTACACCAATACACGATACGAGGAGATGGGGCTGGCGCTGATCCAGAAGATCCCCACTCCCATTACCCCGGTTCGGATCGACAAAGAACGCAGACATATCACATTGGCATATTTTGAAAAGATTAGTACCGTGGACTATATTGGTGCGGTACAGGGAATCCCCGTTTGTTTTGATGCAAAAGAATGTGCAGCAGATACCTTCCCCCTGCAGAATGTACATGAGCATCAGATCTCATTTATGGAAAAATATGAAAAACAACAGGGAATTTCCTTTCTGATCATTTATTACAGTCAAAGGGAAATTTTGTATTATATGCGGTTTGCAGAATTATACTCGTTCTGGGAGCGGGCGAAAAACGGAGGACGGAAAAGCATTCGTTTTACAGAGCTTTCTCCGGAATATTTTATGCAGTTAAAGAATCACTGTCTGGTGCCATATCTGGATTATATCCAGAAAGATTTGGATGCCAGGGATTGACAGACGATTAGAAACTCCGTATAATTACAGGATGATTTAACATGTTAGCATAGTAAAGTGAAAGGATGTTGGGAATCATGGAACAAAAGTTACATACCCCTGAAGGAGTTCGGGATATCTACAGCAAAGAGTGCAGGACAAAACTGACAGTACAGGAGAAACTTCATCAGGTACTGCATCTTTACGGCTATCAGGATATCCAGACTCCCACATTTGAATATTTTGAGGTGTTCCGAAAGGAAATCGGAACCATCTCATCCAGAGAATTATACAAATTTTTTGACCGGGAGGGAGACATACTGGCTCTGCGCCCGGATATGACGCCTTCTATTGCCCGGGCGGCAGCTACCATATTTGAGGCCGAGGAATTTCCGATCCGTCTTTGTTATATGGGCAATACTTTTATCAATCACAGCAGTTATCAGGGACGTTTGAAAGAGAACACACAGCTTGGCGCCGAATTGATCGGCATCGATTCTGTAGAGGCCGATGCCGAGATGATCGCCATGGTTGTGGATGGACTGAAAAAAGTAGGACTGAAGGAATTTCAGGTCAATATCGGACATGTAGATTTCCTGCAGAGTCTGATCGATGCCACAGCTTTGGATGAAACACAAAAAGAGGAAATTGACAATCTGATCGCAAACCGAAACTTTTTCGGAGTAGAAGAGCTTTTGGAACACGCAGAGGCAGATACTCAGATCAAGCAGGCATTTCGGATCCTGCCGGAACTTGCCGGAGATATGGAGGTTCTGAAGCAGGCCGTTGAATGTGCGCCTACTGTACAGGCAAAGCAGGCAGTTGGAAGACTTTTAAAGATCTATAAACTACTGGCGTTATACGGAGTGGAAGATTATGTGACGTTTGATCTGAGCATGAGCAGCCGTTACGGATACTATACCGGGATCATTTTCCGGGCATATACATATGGCACTGGAGACGCTGTTGTAACCGGAGGACGTTACGATCATCTGCTGGAGAAATTCGGAAAACAAACCCCCTCTATCGGATTCGCGATCATCATTGATGAACTGCTCCATGCATTATCCCGACAAAAGATTTCGGTGGATGTAGGACATAACAATCTCATTGTATACACGGAACGGACAGAAAAATGGGCCATTTCTCTGGCTCGGGATTTCCGGGAAAAGGGAAAATATATCGAATTACTGAAACGGACGGATGAAGAGCAAAAAGAATCTTTTATCGCTTATGGAAAGCGGAAACATGCAGTCAGTATGTTATATCTGAATGAAAATCTGACGATCGATATGGTCAACCTCTCCACCGGAGAAGAGAAGAAGGTAAATGCCAGAAAAAAAGCGAAAGCGGGGGAGAACCGATGAAATATTTAACATTTGCCCTGACAAAGGGACGGCTGGCAGATAAAACACTGGAACTTTTGGAGCAGCTTGGGATCACCTGTGAAGAGATGAAAGAAAAAGACTCCCGAAAACTGGTGTTTGTCAATGAAGAATTAAAATTAAAGTTTTTCCTCGCAAAAGG
>Snoopy_p1__coassemble_281_pt1 | contig 38863 bp, 45 predicted proteins | sample Snoopy_p1__metabat2_high_PE_024 | metagenome-assembled genome bin Snoopy_p1
TGTTGCAGCCAAACATGATATTGACCCCTGATTTGAATGAGAACTTCCGCTCACTCGGAAGATCTTCTACGATCTTGTCTGTGTCCTTCCAGATATCGATCACCATGCGGCCTGACTCCAGCCTTGTTGCAACTAGCTCTGCAAATTTAAAAATATTGTGTGTTCCGAAGATCAAATCTACGAACCGATAACTTTTCTTTAACTTCTCAACCACTTCTGGCTCCTGCATCATACATCCGCACAACCCGATCAGCATATGCGGATTTTTCTTTTTCACACGGTTGAGCTGTCCCAGATGTCCATAAACTTTCTGATTGGCATTTTCCCGCACTGTACAGGTATTATAGATCACAAAATCCGCCTGATTTTCTTCGGCTTCTTCCACATATCCGATCTGCTCCAGAATTCCGGTCAGCTTCTCCGAATCTCTTGCATTCATCTGGCACCCGAAAGTGGTCACATGAAATGTCAGCGGACGCCCCAAGGCTTCTGACTGAGCCTTCACAAGATGGCGGGCTTTTTCTATAAAATAGTACTGACGCTGTGGTTCCTCTGCCGGAGCCGGCTGTGTCAGATCGATTTCTCTTAAAAACTCTTCCATTTTCTTTTGTCTGTTCTCCAACATGAATTGTGTTCCTCTCTATTCAAATTGATTTCTCTGGGCATCATACGCATAATCGATCATGCCAAGTTTTTCTTCCAATGCTTTCTTGGAAACTTCCATATCCTCACAAAGCGCATCCAGACTAGGATAATAATCTCTCAACTTCGTATTAACTACGCTCAAAAGGAGCATCGGATCATTTGGCAGTCCTGTCAGCATTTCCAGCACCTCTTTTCTGTTATGATATATTCCATCCGGATATCATGTGCCTCGGAAGGGATCTGCTTTGTCATCTGGGCTTCAAATGCAAGTCCAAACCTATGACCACCTTCCATTTTCTGCAGATACGTGTCGTAAAATCCTCCCCCGTATCCAATCCTTCTCCCCTCGGGATCAAAGGAAATGCCTGGAACAAGCATCAAGATATGCCCGGTTTTCTGAAAGCAGTCTGCCTGTTGTTTTCCTTCTTTCGGTTCTAAGATTCCAAACGCCCCTGTTGTCAATTCTTCAAAGGATCCTATGTAATAAAATTCCATGCTCCGCCTGCCTGTAACTTTCGGTACAGCGATCCGTTTTCCTGTATTCCAAGCAACGCTTAAAATCTGCTTTGTATCCACTTCTGTCCCACAAGAAACATAACACCAGATTTCTTCTGCCTGCACAAACAAAGGATGGGAGACAACCTGTTCTGTGATCTTCTCACTGCATGTCTCCCGCTCTTTTTCTGTCAGGCTTTCCCTAACGCACATGATCCGTTTTCTAATGTCCTGTTTTGTTTCCAAACTTTTCTCCCAGATTGACGATAGTACCGTCTTTTTCTTCCACATCGATGTTATTCAACTGGCTTCTTAAATTCCGTTTGAATGCATCAATATATTCCTGACGCAGGATCTTCTGTTCCTTTTTCTCCGATTCTGTCAGCCCCTCTGCCTTTGATTTTCTATAGAGTTCATTGATTCTTTTTACCTTTTGTTCGTCCATATTCTTATCCTTCCTGAAAAATTCTTTTTTCATCTTACACTATTTCCGGATATTCGTCTACCACCCCGCGAAATTTTTAGCTGGAGTAATTTTCCAAAAACGCATACAGCTCTTCTTCTGTTTCCACATATTTTTTCTGTTTTACGTTCGTCTGCACTTCTTTTGGAAGTGTATCAAATAAAATATCCGTAAATTCATAAATAGTAGACTGATCGGACAGATACACCACCACATATCCGTGCAGCTCTGCCAGATAATACCCTTCATTCTTTTCTGCCGTTCCTTTTACGGCAACACTTCTTTTTTGCTCTTCTTCCGGCCGTATCTTCTGCCTGTCCATCACATACTGATAACTTACCTGATATCCGATCCCGAGCAGACTGATAAACACAAACAATGCCGCAAAAAAGCCAATACAGTATCTTTTTTTCATAAAAGTCCGACTCCTTTTTTCATACAGTATTGGCTCTTTTTCTATATTCTATTCTTCTTTTTACTCTTCTTAGTCCAGATCCAGATATTCAATGTCATCGTCGTCATCCAGATCTCTCGTCTTCGGAAAAATCTTCAGCTGTTTACAGATTCTTAACATCCGTCCTCCCATCGGAAGTGCCAGCATATCGGATTCTGAAAGTGTTCCTACCCGAACCACCGCAACGGCATATACCAGCATGGCAATGAGAATAGAAAGTCCGTGTGCCACAAACCTGCCCGGGATCAGCGCGCTTAACAGTTTATCCACTGCAAATGCTGCCACGCCCATGATCACAGCCGCTAAAAACGGCTTGATATAACAGGTCTTGAAATCTTGTCTGAAACCACTTGCCTGATATACATCTTTCATATTGAGTACACACATACACAGCCCAAACACAATATTGCTGAATACCAGGGAATAAATGCCCCATTTGAATACGATCAACATCACCAAAATTGCAGCCAGATGCACTCCCAGTGAAATCAGCGCATTTTTTGCCGGAGCCGTCAGCCTGTCCAGTCCCTGCAAAATGGAATTGGTGACCGTAGAAGAACTGTACAACACGACAGTAATTGCACCCGATGCAAGCATCAGCGCAGGTTCCATTCTGGAATCTCCATAGAGGAACTGCATGATCGGAGAAGCCAGCACTACAAATCCTACAAAACATGGAATCGCGATCAGCATCGTCAGCCGGATCGTCTGGTTGATTTTATTTTGCATCTGTGTCCGGTTTCTGGAAGCCACGGCAGCAGTCAGCGCCGGGATTACCGATGCGGCAAGACCATTTGCCATGGCAAGCGGAATGTTGATCAAAGTGTTGTACTTTCCAGTATAAATCCCCTGTGGAATGATGTAATCATTCAACGGAACTCCCTGGGCTGCCATGATCTTGGCAAACAACGTCAAGTCAATAATCTGATTGATATTGTAAATTGCCGTACTGAACAAGATCGGAGCGATCGTTAAAAGAAGTACTTTTAAAATCTGCCGGTATTCATCCTTGTGTTTGGTGCGATCTCTTCGCATCTGCCGCACCATAACCTTTTGAAACAACACAAACACAAATATCAAAAATAACAGTGCAACCAAGGCTCCCGTTGCCGTTCCAAGCGTTCCCCCTGCGGCTCCGTACGCGGGTTCCAAAAGCGGATTGTCCTTCTTTTGGGCTGCTACCATTCCCACTTTGATCAGAATGCTCGCCCCCACAATATTGACCGTCGCATTGATGATCTGCTCCAATACCTGGGAAATGGCTGTTGGCACCATGGTTCCCATTCCCTGGAAATATCCCCGCATCACACCAAGCACTGCCACTATAAACAACGCCGGTGCCAGAACTTTTAGCGTATAGACACTCAAGGGGGATTCCATCAGGTTCTTTGCAATCATATCTGCCCCCAGAAAGATTGCCAGCGCTACCACAGCTCCCACTGACAGCGCAAACATCATGGCACATTTGAAAATGCGAAATGCATTTCTTGGCTGATGCATTGCCATCTTGGTAGAAACCAACTTGGAAACTGCGATCGGAAGACTAAAGGAGGAAAGCATCAGTGCCATGGCGTAAATCTCATACGCATATCCCAGAAATCCATTTCCCTCGTCTCCGATGATATTGGTCAGCGGGATCCGGTATAAGGCCCCGATGATCTTTACGATCACTGCCGCTCCGGCAAGGATCGCCCCCTGTATCAGAAATTCATTTTCTTTTGATCTCTTCTTCTTTCTTCTGTTCTTCTGTATCTCTGCCATCCGTCTCCTCCACTGCTACCTGAAAATCTGGACTTTGTCCATGATCTCTCTCTGCCGCTGTTCCATCACCAGGCGTTCCTCTTCTTCCATATGGTCATATCCAAACAAATGAAGCATGCTGTGTGCAATCAAAAATGCAAACTCTCTCTTTGGAGAATGTCCATAGGCTTCTGCCTGTGCGAGTACTTTTTCTTTGGATATGACGATGTCACCAAGCATCAACTCTCCGGATTCCGGGTGAAAGGCTTCTTCTGGCTGCTCTTCTGCAAAAGAAAAATCTCCGGGAACGTCATACTCTAACATCGGGAACGAAAGCACATCGGTAGCTCGGTCGATCTGACGGAACTCCTCATTCATGCGGTGGATTTCTTCATCTGTTGTGACCAACAGGTTGATCTCGGCTTCATAGGGACATCCTTCCTGTTCCAGAGCAGCCTCCACCACCAGTTCGGCCACTTCTTTCATCTCAAACGGAAGCGCGATCTCTCCCTCTTCTTCTAAATATAAACTCATGATCTTCTCCTTTTGGTATTTCCCTTTGTACGGGTACTTTTCTTTTCATATTCTTCGTAAGCTTTTACAATCTTCTGCACCAGCGGATGACGCACCACATCCTTGCTGGTCAGCGTACAAATGCTGATCCCCTCCAGGTCTTTGACCACTTTCACTGCCACATCCAACCCGGAAACTGTACCTGCCGGAAGATCCTTCTGGGTCGCATCTCCAGTGATCACCACTTTGGAGCCAAATCCAATTCTGGTCAAAAACATCTTCATCTGCGCCGGTGTGGTGTTCTGTGCTTCATCCAGAATGATAAAGGCATTGTCCAGTGTCCTTCCGCGCATATAGGCAAGAGGTGCTACCTCGATCAGTCCCTTCTCTGAATTTTTTGCAAAACTCTCTGCTCCCATGATCTGATACAGTGCATCGTAAAGTGGACGCAGATAGGGATCGATCTTGCTCTGCAAATCTCCCGGAAGAAATCCCAGTTTTTCTCCAGCCTCAATGGCAGGTCTGGTCAGAATGATCCGGCTCACTTCATTCCTCTGAAATGCCGTGATCGCCATGGCCATTGCAAGATAGGTCTTGCCGGTTCCTGCCGGCCCCAGACCAAACGTGATCATCCCCTCCCGGATGGCATCCACATATCGTTTCTGTCCGAGGGTCTTTGGCTTGATCGGTTTCCCCTGCAAGGTGTGGCAGATCAGCTCTCTGTCCATCTCTACCATAGCTTCTTCTTGATCTTCGTAGACCAGTGACATGGCATAATCCACATTCTGTTCCGTGATCTCATTGCCTCTTATTGACAATGCCGTCAGCTGCTCCAACACCCGTTTTGCTTTTTCTGCCTGCTTTTCCTCTCCCAGTATCTTGATCTTTCCTTCCCGGACAATCAATGTCACATGAAAGGTTTTCTCCATTTTCTTTGCATATGCATCAAACTGCCCGAACACATTTTTCTCATGTTCCGCCGGTATCTCCATCATCAGTTCCGAAAGACTCATTATTCTTCTCCCTTTCAACCTCTAATATTTCTGTATCTGCTGTCTCGCCCACAGGTTCATTTAAGAAAAGTGTTCCCTTTGCCACTGCAGATTTTTTTCCTATGTGTATTTTAACACTATTTTCCTGTATTTGAACACCTTTTTCCTCGAATTCCCTGGAAAATTGTTTGAAATTTTCACTCAATTTCTTTTTTATTTCTGTTTTTGTATATCTTTTTACTTTTACTTGATAGGATTTCGCAATTTTTATGCCATAATAGATAGGAAGCCGGAAATTTTCTCCCAGTCTGATTTGTCGCTCCATGGTGTGCTGCTCCCAATTTTGCTCGGAAGGTCTGACTCTTCCCAGCGAAATCTTCCAATTTCCAAACTGGAAAAAAACCTGAAATCGTTTTTTCTTTTCATACGTTTTCTCTTCATAGTATGTACCAACAGTATCCTCATATTCCCAAGTGGTGTCTGCAAAAATGTCCGCATCTGCCCGACAATACTGATACGCTTCCACTTCTCCTGCATCATTGCAGACTTCCACCCTGCCTGATACAAGAAGATCTCCTTTTTTCACCTGATCTCCGGCATGAACCATGGGAACTCCACTCCGGGTGATGATGTTTGTGATCACACCGTCTTTTTTGGCAATCAGATCACAGGGGTTTTCTCCCTCCGGAATCTCCTGGATCGTGTCTTCATTTTCTTTAATCTGGATCACAAGCCTGCTTCCCTCAATGGAAGCAGAAACCCACACAATTTCCCCATATTCCTGCCGGATCTTCTGCACAATCGCAGCACAGTCCACGTTGCCTTTTGGCATACCGGGTGTAATTGCTTCTTCTTTTAAAAAACTCAGAAGTGTTTCATCTGTCCACTTTTCATTTCCTTCAAAATGAATATCCCACACAAACGACGTATAAAAAAACAAAAGGCAGATACAAAAAAATGCCCCCAGAAAGAAACAGACTCTTTTCCGATATTCCAAAAGTCGGAAAGGCAGTCCCACCCGCTTTTTTATCCTTACCCGGATATGCGCTTTCCGTGCCAGTGGCCGAATCTTTCGAAATTCAGAAAGCGGAAGATACATTTCATAACAGGATCTGCAGGACTTGAGACCCCAGATTGTGATCTGATGATGACTGCACAGATTGAGAAAGCGTTCCGGCGAATCCCCGGATACCTGAACCTTAACATATCCTTTTAAAAATCTCAAAAATTTCTCGACCACCCTTTCCACCTCACTGCTCATATTCCAGAGAATACAAAGTCCCTGTGATCTTCATTTCATCGTTCAGATAATATTCGATCTTCAACCCCTGCCCTCTCAGACGGATCTGTGCCTTTTTTGTCTGGATCCGGATCAGCTCCTGCGTATATTCCAAGATCCCCCGGTAGTTTTCTACACAAATCTCTTCATTTCCTATGATCGTCACAACGGAATCTCCCAGCACCACATCCCGCGGCATATTGGTCGCCGCTGTCAGCCGTTCTTTCAAAGTTTCTTTTTCCCTTTCTTTTTTCATCTCTTTGGGCACCACACATCCTCTTCTCTTCTGAAATGTATGCAAAACTTTCCACGCCTATTCCTTTCCCGCTTGTGTCTTTCCCTGGTTTTGACACTTAACCACGTTACTCCATCGAATTTTCTTGCTTTACCACGTTAAAAGTGATAGAATAAACCAGATAATATTTATATAGAAAAGAGGATGTCATCTATGGAGTATAAGATTACAGGATACAAACCTGAAAAATTATTTCATTTTTTTGAAGAAATCAGCGCAATTCCTCGTGGTTCCGGCAACGAAGAAGCAATCAGTGACTACCTGGTCGCGTTCGCCAAAGAGCGGGATCTCTGGTTCCACCGCGATGAACTGTTCAATGTGATCGTAAAAAAAGAAGCCAGCCAGGGTGCAGAGACAAAACTGGCAGTGATGCTGCAGGGACACACTGATATGGTCTGTGAAAAACTTGCCGGTGTCACACATGATTTTACAACAGATCCTCTGGATCTGATCGTCAAAGACGGTGTACTTTCTGCCAATGGTACAACGCTTGGCGGAGATAACGGTGCAGCCGTTGCACTGATGCTTGCCATTCTTGACGACAACACACTGACCCATCCAGCACTGGAGTGTGTCTTTACTACACAAGAAGAAATCGGGCTCAACGGAGCTGCTGCACTGGATAAATCTCTGATCACAGCTCGCACGATGATCAATCTGGATTCCGAAGAAGAAGGAGTTGCAACGGTCAGCTGTGCCGGAGGCTCCAGATGCGGGCTTTCCCGTCCGATCACACGCACTGAGACAAAAGAGGGCACATTGCTCCATCTGGAAATCTCAGGACTTCTGGGCGGACATTCCGGTACTGATATAGACAAAGAACATCAGAATGCCAACTTGTTGATGGCGCGCATGATCAACCACCTGTTCCACAGCACCGAAGCACTTCTTGTAGATTTCAATGGAGGTACCAAGGATAACGCGATCCCTCGGGAATCCAAAGCAACTCTGTTCTATCCGGAAGCATCCGCTGCCAAAGATGCAGCGAATATTGCTTCGGTACTGGCAGCAGACTTTTCCTCTGAAATCTGTCCATACGAACCAGATTTCCAATGCAAGATTTCTGTAGAAGCAAACAGCGCAGCTCCAATCGCTGCAGCAGATGGCAGGGCTTTGATCACAACCATATGTCTTGCTCCAAACGGCGTGCAGTTCCGCAATATGAATCTGAACGGTTTTACGGTAACTTCTTTAAATCTTGGTGTTGTATCAACGGATGAGACATCTGCAAATCTGGTATTTGCTCCTCGTTCTTCCGTTCCCACACTGATGACTGCATTAAAAGAAAAACTTTACCTTCTGGCAGAGACATTTGGATTTGATGTAAATATCACTGGAGAATATCCGGGCTGGAGTTTTGCTGAAATTTCTCCGATTCGTGACGTCTTTGTAGAAAGCTATCGGGAACTGTTCCATGACGAACTGAAAATTGAAGCCATCCATGCAGGGCTGGAATGTGGTCTGTTTTCGGATGCGATCCCCGGACTGGATGCCATTGCAGTCGGTCCTACGATCCGTGGGTGCCATACACCAGATGAACATCTGCCGCTGGATTCCTTTGCACATTTCTACGCATTGTTAACAGATGTGTTGAAACGATTGGCATAAAATCTATTGTTTTGGATATTACAACATTCTCACATTCGTTGGCGAATGTGGGGATGTTATAATATAATTATTTTGCTGTAATTTCAGATGAATTGGGAAAGAGAATTTGAGAAAAGGAAGGAAATTTTTACATGTCAAATAACAAAAATGATTTTAAACCGTATGTTCCGGCCGATCGTGTTGTACCGGAATTCACGGTAACCTCTCTCCTGATTGGTATTCTGCTGGCTATTGTTTTTGGCGCGGCGAATGCGTATCTGGGACTTCGTGTGGGTATGACGATCTCCGCTTCTATTCCTGCAGCGGTGATCTCCATGGGAATCATCCGTGTTATCCTGCGCAGAGACTCCATTCTGGAAAACAACTTAGTACAGACCATCGGTTCTGCCGGTGAATCTGTTGCAGCCGGAGCAATTTTCACTCTTCCAGCACTCTTTTTGTGGGCAAAGGAAGGGACGATTGATTCTCCGAGCATGATTACGATCTTTCTTGTTGCATTAGTGGGGGGACTTCTTGGTGTTGCATTTATGGTTCCACTTCGTCAAGCTCTGATCGTAGAAGAGCATGGTACTCTTCCATTCCCGGAAGGTACTGCCTGTGCGGAAGTCCTTCTTGCAGGTGAAGAAGGCGGAAGCAAAGCAGGAACCGTTTTCTCTGGTCTTGGAATTGCTGCCGTTTACAAATTTATTGCAGACGGATTAAAGATCTTCCCAAGTGAAGTTGGGTATGATATCAAGGCATACGCCGGTTCCTCTGTTGGAATCCAGGTGCTCCCAGCTCTGGCCGGTGTCGGTTACATCTGTGGTCCGAAGATTTCCAGCTATATGCTGGCCGGAAGTACATTGAGCTGGTTTGTCCTGATGCCGGCGATCGCACTGTTTGGTGCTGATGCACAGGCAATTTTCCCTGGATCTGATCCAATTGCTGCTATGGCACCTTCTGATTTATGGGGTACTTACATCAAATATATCGGCGCCGGTGCTGTTGCAACCGGAGGTGTGATCAGTCTGATCAAGAGTCTTCCGCTGATCGTGAAGACATTCAAACAGGCCATGCAGAGCATGAATAAAAAGAATGCTTCAACGAATACACTCCGTACCCAGCAGGATCTTCCGATGCCGTTTCTAATCGTGCTGGTTCTTGCAATCGGAGTTGCAATCTGGCTTGTACCGGCATTCCCGGTTAATCCATTGGGTGCGCTGATCGTAATCGTATTTGGATTCTTTTTTGCAACTGTTTCTTCTCGTATGGTAGGTTTGATTGGCTCTTCAAACAACCCGGTATCCGGTATGGCGATCGCAACTCTTTTGATCGCAACTCTGCTCTTAAAAGCAACCGGAACAACTGGTGTGGAAGGTATGACAGGTGCCATCGCCATCGGCGGTATCATCTGTGTGATCGCAGCCATTGCCGGAGACTGCTCTCAGGATCTGAAAACTGGATTTATCGTAGGTGCGACTCCAAAAAAACAACAGATTGGTGAAATGATCGGTGTCATCGCTTCAGCAGCTGCCATCGGATTCGTACTCCAGCTTCTGGATCGTGCATGGGGATATGGTTCAGAAGCGATCCCAGCTCCACAGGCCACTATGATGAAGATGCTGGTAGAAGGTATCATGAACGCTGAGCTTCCATGGTCTCTGATCTTGATTGGTGTTTGTGTTGCAATCGTAATGGAAATCTTAAAAGTTCCGGTTATGCCATTTGCAGTTGGTATGTATCTGCCATTTAGCTTAAATGCCGGTATTATGGCTGGTGGACTTGTGCGTCTGTTTATGGACAAACGAAAAGTTTCTGAAACAGAGAAAAAGGCATCTGTGGATCACGGTATCCTCTTCACATCTGGACTCATCGCCGGTGAAGGACTCATGGGTGTGATCCTTGCAGTCTTTGCAGTTGCAGGACTCGACAAAGTAATCGATCTGTCAAAATTTTCCATTGGACAGATTGGAAGTTTAATTGTATTTATTTTGCTTTTGCTCTATCTCGCAAGAGTTTGTATCAAAGGCGGAAAGAAAAGCGAATAGTATTGATTCCATTCACTGAAACAGCAGAAAAATCAAGCTGCAGCCTGCCGGATCGGCAGGCTGTACTTCTTGCTTATTTTTATAATAACAAAGGAGAAGATATGGCAGGAAAAAAGAAATTATCCACACAAAATTATATGGACTTTATCGTAGTAAGAAACCCGGAAACCGAATTCGAAGTCGATGACAAAAAGCAGGTCACTGTAATGATCGAATGGAAAGGTTTCTATCACAAAATTGCACAGCGCTTTTTCAAACGGCCGAAAATCAGTGAGATTAAACTGGATACATACGGCAGTTTTATCTGGCTGGCCATCAATGACAAAAAAACGGTACACCAGCTCTCGTTGGAACTGCAGACACAGTTTCCCAAAATGGAAAAACCACTGGCCAGACTGATCAAGTTTCTGGAGATTTTAAAAGACCATCATCTGATCACGCTGAAGGAGGGATATTAACATGTCCTTTCTCCAATATATTCCATTTGTTTTCTTATTTGCGGCTGCAACTGCCTTGATTTATGGATGGGGACTCTGGAGAAGCCAACGCCAGCAGCAGGATCTTTCCAATCTGCTTTCCTCAAAAGGAATTTCCCGAATCAAAAAGGCGCTCAGAAAGCATCAAAAGATGACCAAAACAGAGCTAAAACAGGTCGTACAGGGATTGACTGCAAGCCAACCATTTTCCAAAGAGCGGATCCAGGTCACTGATCCTTCTGCCTTTTTAGACTCTCTGCTTCCCTACATGCTCCGCCAGCATTTGATCTGCGAATGTCACGAAAATGGACAGACTTACTACATGATCCGAAAATAGAATCCTGATATAAAAAATCCCTGGAATTTTGCGTTCCAGGGATTTTTGTTCCGTTGTTTTCCATAATGCTGTTTTGGGTTAAATCAAAATATATTTTAGAATAAATAACACTGCGAGTACATACATAACCGGACTGACTTTCTTTGCTTTTCCAGTCAATACATTTAAAAATACGTAGGAAAGAACTCCCATGGAAATACCTTCTGAAATACTGTAGAAAAACGGCATTGCCGCAATACAGATAAATGCCGGAATTCCTTCTGCCGCATCCGCAAAATTAATATCCGTCACTGCACTTAACATATAAAATCCTACGACTACCAGAGCCGGTGCTGTCGCAAAAGAAGGAATTGCAAGGAAGATCGGCGATAAGAACAATGCAAGACCAAATAAAATGGCTGTTGTCACTGCAGTCAATCCAGTGCGTCCACCTTCTGCAACACCAGAAGAACTCTCTACAAATGTTGTGGTTGTAGAAGTTCCAAGTACTGCTCCTGCTGTTGTTGCTACTGCATCTGCAAGAAGCGCACCCTTGATGCGAGGAAGCTTTCCGTCTTTATCCAGCATATCTGCTTTGGCAGAAACTCCGATCAGAGTTCCCAGCGTATCAAACAGATCCACAAACAAGAATGCGAATACGATTACCACAAATTCCAGAATCGGAACTCCGTCCAGACTGAATTTTGCAAAAATAGGAGACAGACTCGGAATACTGATTCCATTGCTGAAATCTGGAAGTAAAGAATAGAAACCAAGTTCCGGATTCGGTACATAGAATCCTGCAAACTGACAGATGATTCCAAGCAGCCATGTGATCAGGATCCCCCATAAAATATTTCCTTTTACATTTTTTACGACCAGGATTCCGGTAATGATAATTCCGATGATCGCAAGCATCACTGTGATCCCCACATCACTCATACTTGCTGCAACAAAATCTTTTCCGCCTGCTGCCGCTGCTAGATTGCTGTTGTAGCCATCCAATGTAAACAGCCCAAGCAGTGTAGAACCTCCGATCACGATCTTGGCATTCTGTAGCCCGATGAAAGCAATAAAGAGACCAATTCCGACTGATACCGCCTTTTTCAAATTAAATGGAATGGCATTAAAAATAGCTTCCCGTACATTAAATAAAGACAATACGATAAATAGAATCCCTTCTACCAGTACTGCAGCCAGTGCAACCTGCCAGGAGTATCCCATTCCCAGAACGACCGTGTATGCGAAATAAGCATTCAGTCCCATTCCAGGTGCCAGTGCGAATGGATAGTTTGCGAACAGAGCCATGCACAAAGTTCCGATAAACGCTGCCAATGCGGTCGCCGTAAAGACTGCTCCGTGATCCATTCCGGCTTCTGCCAGAATGTTCGGATTCACTGCCAGAATATAGGCCATAGTCATAAAGGTCGTAACACCAGCAAGAATCTCGGTTTTTACATTGGTGTTGTTTTCTTTCAAGTGAAATAGTTTGTCAAGATTCATAAATTTCCCTCCTTATGGTGTTTGATTTTGACACAGCATTATGTATACAAATAAACTATACGTCATAGATTCACAGGTGTCAATTTATTTTTTACAAAAATTTAACACTTTCTTTACTATTATTGTTTAATTTGTATACTTTTTAACGGATTTACATCACTTTTTATTGCATATTTTCTAATCTTCATCTTCTAATTCATAGCGGTCTGTTCTTTTTCTTCTTTTACAATTTCATAAAGATCTGAGATCCTTGTAAATGGAACGGGATTTTCTACATAAGGATTCAATTGTTTCTCATACCAGCTTACATCTCTCCATTCTCCATTTTTATATCCTGTACTTTTCAAAACACCCATCAAAGTAAATCCCATCGCTTCATGCAGTTTTTCACTTTTTTCATTTGGCCGGGTGATCAGACTGTAGGCATTGCAAATTCCCTGCTCCTTCAAGATTCCAAGCAGCCTTTCATACAATTCGCGGCCAATCCCCCGGGACACTGCATTTGGATGCAGATATACGGTCAGTTCCACATTCCACTGATACGCTGCCCGCTCCAGATGCCGATGGGCATAAGCATACCCTAAAACACTCCCCTCTTCTTCGTAAACCAGATAAGGATACTCTTCAGACACCTCCCGGATCCGTTCCTGAAACTCCCGCTCTGATGGCAGTCCATATTCAAAAGTAATCTCTGTATCAATATAGTGTTGATAAATAGAAAGCAGCGCTTTTACATCTGCTTCTTTTGCAAATCGAATCATTGTGTCATCCTCTTTCTTCTTATTTGTCAAAACGGATTTATTATACCACAGATATCCCGTTCCTTCCATGTTCCTTTTCATTTTTCCAGTTTCTGTGATATACTGTTTTAGAAATTGTCTGTCAGATAGATCCATAAAAACGAACTTTAGGAGGAAATTTATTTATGAAAGCAATCATACTTGATGTAGACGGAACCCTCTGGGATACCACCCAGGTGGTTGCAGATGCCTGGATGCATGCCGCCAGCGAACTGCAGATCCTTTTAGAACTTCCCATTACTGCCGACCGCCTAAAACAGGAATTTGGGAAACCTATGGATGAAATCGCCGCCAGCCTGTTTCCAAAATTGTCAGAAAGTCAGCGTACTCTGGTAATGGAAACCTGCTGCAATTACGAAGAATTCTATCTGGAAAATACGACCGAATGCCTTTTGTTTCCCCATGTAAAAGAAACACTCTGCTCTCTTTCTCAAAAGCACACCGTTTGTATCGTTTCCAACTGTCAAAAAGGATACATTGAACTTTTCTTGCAAAAAAACGGGCTGACCGATATCATCACGGATTTTGAATGTTTTGGAAACACCGGACTCTCCAAAGGAGAAAATATCCGTCTGCTGATGGAACGGTGCCAGATCACCGATGCCATCTATGTAGGAGATACCCAGGGAGATGCCGATGCCTGCGCATTTGCCGGGATTCCATTTGTATTTGCCGGATACGGTTTTGGCTCTCCGGCAGCATACGCTCACAAAATTTCAGAATTTTCCGAGTTAAACGAGATTCTTCTATAAAGATAAAGAAAAAAAGTACCGGGGCAGGGCAAATGCTCCGATACTTTTCTTTTAATCCTGATAATCCAGACATGCCCTCTCTGTCACAAATGGACGTACATAGGTGTCTGCCACTTTGACATGTTCTGGATGAATGGAATAGGCACTGATATCCTCTGCCTTTTCAAATGTTGTCACAAGCGCCATATCATGAGTACTGGACGCAATCGGCTCTTTCACAAAAGATGCACTGAGAAGTCCCGGGATTTTTCCCACCAGACTGCTTAGATTTTTTTCCATCTCCGCTTTTCGTCTTGCTTTATCTGTCTCTTCTACTTCTGGTCTGAATTTCCACATTACAATATGATGTACCATTTTCCTCTCTCCTTTTTGATCTTTTCTTTTCAGCCTGTCTGCTACATTGTAAAACTGATGAGATTCATATTTTCATCATATGCTACACTGTATTTTACATTGCCCTCTTCATATTTTACCACAATGATCACTCCAGCGTACTTTTTTTCATCTTTAATTTGTCCCAGATAGGAACATTTTCCAAATCCCTTGCATTCTCCCTGCTTTTCAATGTGTTCGATATATGACTGGTAGGTATCTTCTGTCAGATTCTCCTGAAATTCCGGTGCAAACCGTGATTTCCAGCTTTCGTAATCATTTGACTGTGCCAGTTTGATATCTTCCATCGCCTGCTCTTTGACTGTTTCTTCCTCAAATCCTTCCGGCAGACCTTTCATCACTTCGCCCGCCTTCGGATCCTTGATGCTGGAAGAACCGCATCCCGCCAGACACACTGCTGCCATCACTGCAATACTCATTCCGATCCCGATTTTCTTCATCATTCTTTTCATTTTTGTTCTCCTTTCTGCCGCTCCTTTTATAATTCCGGCAGTAATTTTTCCAAAAGTCGAATGGAATGTTCGATCGCCTTTTTTTCAAATGTAGGATAATCCACAGAAGCACTGTTATCTGCTTTATCAGAAATCGCACGTACGATCACACACGGAATCTGATTCAAATAAGCACCATGTGCAATGGCTGCACCTTCCATTTCGGCGCATCTGGCACCAAAAAGTGTGACGATCCGCTCCTTGACTTCCTGGGAAGAGATAAACTGATCCCCGCTGGCGATCCGTCCTGTAAACGTATGGATATCCGGATTTGCCTCCTCATTTGCACGGACTGCCTTTTCTACAAGCTCTGCATCTGCTGGAAATGAAAAGGTATCCATGCGTGGGACCTGCCCAATCGGATCTCCAAAAATACTGGTGTCCATATCATGCTGCACTGCATCGGTAGAAATCACCATATCCCCAATATCGATAGCTGCATCCAAAGACCCTGCAATTCCTGTATTGATCACCAGATCCACATCAAAATGATCTGCTAAAATCTGTGTACAGATCGCAGCATTGACTTTTCCGATCCCGCTTCGCACAACAACTGCTTCTTTTCCATATAATACTCCTTTATGAAAGATCATAGAGGCGATTTCTTGTTCTTCCTGAATCTTCATGGCATGTCTCAATGCCTGTACTTCCTCTTCCATTGCTCCAATAATTCCGATCATCTTATGTCTCCTTCTTTCTTTTTCTTCTATATCTAAATCCGCTTTTCGTTCACAAACATTCCTTCCAGTCTGTCTGCATGAAATCTTTGCATCAACTATTCACATTTCACAACTTCCTCCGATCGTCTATAGTCGTATGCAAAGTCCTCTTTTTAGACTTTTCTATTATACACGATATTGTTTTCTTTTGAAACTTCTTTTCTAAAAATCAGTTCTATGTTACACTGTCTTAAGGAATTTTTTTCAAAACGAGGTTATAATATGCATACAAATGAATTTATCCAAAAACCTGTCCGTCAATTATTTTTACATTATCTGATCCCTGCGATCTGCGGAACAATGGTAACATCTATTTATGTACTGGCGGACACCATTATCATCGGCAAACGACTTGGTGCAACTGCACTGGCTGCGTTAAATATCGCGCTTCCCATCTATAATATCTTTTTTGGAATGGGTCTGCTTACGGGGGTGGGCGGCTCTGTACTGATGTCCATTTGCCGCGGCAAGTCCAAAAAGGAAGAAGGGAATGTTTATTTTACCACAGCACTGATCCTGAATGCTGTTTTGCTGACAATCTCGATGATCGTCTGCATTGCATTTATGGAAGACATCGCCCGCCTGCTTGGCGGAACTTCAGAGACCATGCCGTATATTATGGATTATATTCCTGCTATTATCTGGGGAATGGGAACCTATTTCTTTTCCTCTTTTCTCCAGACTTTTATCCGCAATGATGGAGCTCCAAAACTGGCAATGAACGGTGTGATTGCCGGAGGGATCACTAACATTGTATTAGATTATGTCTTTGTCTATCCTATGAATATGGGAATGAAAGGCGCTGCACTTGCAACAGTACTTGGTTCTGCTTTGACTGTCCTGATTCTATGCACACATTTTTTCACCAAAAAGAATCAATTGCGCATTACACTGAACGGATTTCACATTTCTTTTTTAAAGAACATCATTACAAATGGTTTTACCAGTTTTGTCATCGAAGTGGCATCCGGATTTACTATTTTTATTTTCAATCTACAATTGATCCACTATCTGGGCAATACTGGCGTCAGCGTATATGGGATCATCTGTAATACGGCATTAGTTGTGATCTGTCTGTGTAAAGGAATCGAGCAGGCTGCACAGCCGATTTTATCGATCAATCATGGTGCCGGACTACACAGCCGGATCTTGAAGGTACAGTCTCTTTCCCTGAAGACTTCCGTGATCATCTGTGCGCTGCCAGTTCTGTTGGGACTCTTGGTTCCGAACGTATTTACCTATATTTTTCTGGAACCCACTAAAGAATTGTTAGCTCTGGCCGCCCCTGCTATCCGTATTTATTTTATCGGATTTTTGTTCCTCGGGATCAACATGGTCTTTATCTGCTACTTTCAGTCTGTTGCCAGATCCATTCCTTCCTTAACGCTTTGTCTGTTAAGAGGATGTATCCTCGTTGTGATCTTTGTTTATCTTCTGCCTCCTGTTTTAGGCAGTACCGGAATCTGGCTTGCATTTCCGGCAACAGAATTTTCGACCATGATCATCGGAATCCTGCTCTATCGACAAGACTTAAAGGCCTTCCCAAATTCCCGCTCTTAGAAAGCATTTTTATAGTAAAAAACGTGTTTCCGCTATATCTCGGAAACACGTTTTTTTGCACCAGCAGCGGTTCTGTCCATACAAACAGAAAAGACTTTGTAAAAAGCCAATGCGTACAAAGCGCCAAATGCATTATTAAAAATTCGAAAGAAAATCGCCCCTCTGACTCCCAGGAATGTCATCGCAATGGACATCGCACCCCAGGAATTAAAGACTGCCTGCCAGCCATAGGTTGCGGAAAGTCCGACTCCGATTCCTCCCAGAATGCCGATCAGAGAATACATCGATTCCGGCAGTACCAGATACAATACAATAAACGTCAGACCACCTAATATATTACCCGGAATCCTGCCTTTGATCCGTCCTTTCATATCCTCATGGAAAGGAACCAGAACAGACATGGCTGCAATTCCAACCCACATCGCACGTGGAAGCCCAAACAGACCTGCCAGAAAAATCACACTGGATACTCCAAGTGTCACACAGATCTGCCATCTTGTTCTGGAAGAAGACAGATCAAATTCTTCAAAAATGTGACGCAATGTCCGCTTATACGTCTGATTTTTGTGATTACGGTAGAATACAATCCCTGTCAGCGCTCCTCCTAAGATCATCCCAAACACTCTCTGGATATATGCGGTTCCAGATACATCATATCCATACAACAACAGATACCCTAAAAGTAACGTAGACTGATTGAACATTACCACATTGTGGCATCCCAGGATCATCAGCACAAAAATACATACTACATTCACAAGAAGTTCTGTCACCAGATTTCCGGCATTGGCAAGACGCGGTCCAAACGTCATGATTCCCCAGATCACCAACAGCGAACTAACTGCATGAGGCGCATGGATCCCAAAGTCAGCAAAACGAAATGCCATCACACTAAGCAGCACCACAACACCGACAATACTATTGTCATTACCAAACACCTTGCTGTATACTGTAACAAATGCCACACAGAACACAAGCGTAATAAAAATCTTGAAGAAATAAATCGCGATATGATGTGCCTTTTCTCTTTTGTCTTTTGTACTTCTTATCAATTGCTTTGAACCAGCCTGATTTAGCTGTAATTCCTGATAAAGAGTCATATGTTTTCTGCCTCCTTTTTGTAACTCATCGGGGAGGCATTATATCATCCTCACATATCCTTGTCAATCACGTAATTTTTCTTAAATTTTTATAAACTATCCGCTGATCTTCTGCTTACTCCGGATTTTCACCGTTATACTGCTTTTGAATTTTTTCTGACAATATCCAATGTATGGGCACTTGCTCCCAAAAGATCCGCCCGCTCACAGGTAGACAGATGGTATTCCAAAAACAACCGATAAGTTTCCTCATCCATCGCATTTAATGTTGTCCGCATATAATTTGCCGGTCCATCTGCTGAAATCAGCTTTTCCCTACAGACTCCTGCTCCACGGTTCACTGCATCAATATCTTCAATCCGGACATAATCATACAGATCTTCCTCTTTTGCCTGCACATGAAATCCGGCGTCCACCTTCTGGTTCTGAATACTTTCTCTAATATGTCCTTCTTTAAAGCCATATGTCAGAATACTGTATTCATTCATGCAATACGCCACCAGTATCACACCGTCCTTCTTCAATACCCGTTTTGCCTCCTGCAGTGCACTAACTTTATCTTCTATCGTATACAAGTGATACATAGGACCAAATACCAGCACCATGTCAAAGGTTTCATCTGCAAACCTGGAAAGATTTAAAGCATTTCCCTGGTATGCCTTGACACTGCTTTTCTTGGATTTTAAAATTCCCAAATTATATTTCACCAGCTCTACTGCCGTTACGTCATATCCTTCTTCTGCCAGCTGCACACAATACCGCCCGGTCCCTGCTCCTACATCCAAGATCTTGACCTGTTCTTTTCGCTCCTGTGGAAGATATTGATGGATATATTTCATAGAAGTTACAAACTCTACATATCCGTGCCGTCTTGTAAGCCGTTTTTCTTCGCAAAATTTATTATAATATTTTTCCAATTCTGTTGCCATATTTTGTTCCTCTGCTTTTTCTGTTTGGATGTTTCCTGTCACTCAAAAAAGATGCAGTAAACACTGCATCTTACATCGCCTTTATTCCTTTCGGAATGGATGTTTGTCCTGTGGATTTTTCAAGATCCACAAAACAATAATGATTCCGATAATATATAAAATATTTACCAAAACCGTTGGGTTATCCCGCAACAGGAATACAACGGATACGATCGCAGCCAGAGAGATCAGCAATTGCAGCATGGTAAATATCCGCTTTTCCCTTGACTCCTTGATGCTCTGCGTCAATTCGATCCGCTTTTGCTCCATTTCCAGATATTTCATCACATCCTCATCCCTGATCCTGGAAAGGATCTGTTCTTCTCTGGATGCCGCCGTCTTTTTCTTTGAGTGGATCCATGTCTTTTTCTGTACAGGTTCACTTTTTTCTTCGGCTACATTTGACTGAGATAAAACATGTTCCTCAGCCATTTTTTCTTGCTCCACAGATACCGGCTGAGCTGGCTCTTGTTTTATCTCTGTCTGTATGCTTCCCGTTTCCCTGGTTTCTCCTACTCCTTTTGTTTCTTCTGACACGTTTCTGCCTCCTTATCCTTCAGGTATTTCCTGTAAAACTTCTCTTTCTGTGCCTATTATACCGTGTTCTAAGTACAGAAACAATCTATTTTTTTAATTTCAAAAGTGATTCCTGTTTCACTTTCTGATATGGCTTGATTTTCCCGTTCATAAAATGCTTCCGGCAAAGCGGCACATACAGATCATTTGCCCCCAAAGCAATCTGCTCTCCATCTTTCACCATCTGTCCATCAATCACTCTTGCATTAAACCTTGCTTTTTTCCCACACCAGCAGATGATCGGAATTTCTTCAATAGCATCAGCCAGTTCGATCAGCCTTTTGGATCCTTCAAATAAGACACCTCTGAAATCCGTCTTTAACCCATAACATAAAACAGGAATATCATACACATCACAAATCCAGGCAAGCCATTCTACCTGTTGTGTTGTCAAAAAATTAGCTTCATCCACTAAAATCGCATCATAAAGATCTGGCTCCATTTCAAACTCTTCAATCAGCTGGCATTGTGCCTGCAATCCAATTCTGGATTTTACAATATGAGCACCATCTCTTGTGTCTATCCGCGGTTTTAAAATAATCGGCCGTTTTCCCCGTTCCAAAAAATTGTAATGAACCATCAGGAGATTCGCTGTTTTACTGCTTCCCATGGCTCCATAGCGAAAATACAGTTTTCCCATTTTCATTTCCTCATTTCTGTTTTTCAAATGTTATTTGTGCCAGAATCCAGACAAATAACATAGGAGATACCTTTTGATATCTCCCATACACTACAGTGTCTCTTTTATTTTCAAAATCTCTTCTTCTGTTTTCCCTGTAATCTCACAAATTTCAGAAAACGGATAATTTTTCTTCAGCATAGAAATGACTGTTTTTTCCATGCCCTGCTCAATACCCTGTTCAACACCTTCTGCTTTCAAACGTTCCAATGCGGTACACATATTCGTCACCTCCATCGATTTTCCCATCTCAATCAGTTCCGTGGAACCTGCCATCTGACCAATCAGAGACAGAGCTTCTGAACTGATTCTCTTATCACTGTATCTTTCCCGGATCCCATCAAAATTTCCTGCAAACACTTCTCGTGTGATCTCAAATGCGCTCTGCACATCTTCATTCTGAAAGACATATCCTGCCGAATCTCTTACTTCCAGGAGATTCATTTTATAATCTGAAAAAACGTCTGCAATCTCTTCCAGCATTTCCACGATCATATCTTTCAACGAACGCGATCCATCCCACGCTTTTTCACCGGTATAAATGGTAAGTGTAATAATCGGATGCATCCTGTCTTCTTTTCGCATTTTCGATAAAAATTCATCAGAATCTAACGATTTTACATCTAATCTTTTATAATTGCGTGTAATCTCCTGATATTCTTTTAAATAGCCCATGGCATCATATATCATGTGTCTCAGCGGCATTGCATAATGGATATGCTGCTGATTTTCAATCCCTAACACGACAAATTCTACCCCTTAAGCAATCTTCTTAATCACGTCTCTTGTTCTGGATAATGTTTCCTTATAATCTTTCATCTCGATCACACCGGAAACATCCGTATCCATCTCTTCCAGTATCTCCGGTTTTAAGATCTCTTTCCCATGAAACACTACTGTATTAAACAAATCCGCAAAATGTTCGTTTACACGCCAGAAATCTTTAAATATAACATCTGCTTTTGTATTCTTCAAATTAGTACTCATTTCTGTTCCATCCTTGAATCTCTGATTTTAGTATAACACTGAAAAGAACCATTTTGCAAGATTCGATTTTTATGCACATATCATACTCTGAATTTTCGTACAAAAATGGAGAGTTATCTCATGGATAAACTCTCCATCTTTTCGTTTAAAAAGTGTGCAAATAGGTATGTGCAAGTAATGTGCAAATTGTTACTTATCTATACACTCTTACACGCCTTTATACTCTTAAAAACCTGCGATTTTTCGCCGTTTCTTAGAATTTACCTGCCTGAGCTGCTTCCTCGATAGCTACTGCAACAGCCACTGTCATACCAACCATTGGGTTGTTACCAGCGCCAATCAGACCCATCATCTCTACGTGAGCCGGTACAGAAGAAGATCCTGCAAACTGAGCGTCAGAGTGCATACGTCCTAATGTATCTGTCATACCATAAGAAGCCGGTCCGGCTGCCATGTTATCTGGATGAAGTGTACGTCCTGTACCACCACCTGAAGCAACTGAGAAATATTTCTTTCCTGCTTCGATACATTCTTTTTTGTATGTTCCTGCAACTGGATGCTGGAAACGTGTCGGGTTTGTAGAGTTACCTGTAATAGATACGTCTACTCCCTCTTTCCACATGATTGCAACACCTTCACGAACATCGTTTGCTCCATAGCAGTTTACTTTGGAACGAAGTCCATCGGAATATGCTGTACGAGAAACTTCTTTTAACTCTCCTGTATAGTAGTCATAGTCTGTCTGAACATATGTAAATCCATTAATTCTAGAGATAATCTTTGCTGCATCTTTTCCAAGACCATTTAAGATAACACGAAGAGGTTTTTTACGAACTTTGTTTGCCTTTTCCGCGATACCGATGGCACCTTCTGCTGCTGCGAAAGACTCATGTCCTGCCAGGAATGCGAAACAGTCTGTTTCTTCTTCCAGAAGCATTTTTCCTAAGTTTCCATGTCCAAGACCTACTTTTCTCTGATCTGCAACAGATCCAGGAATACAGAATGCCTGAAGACCTTCTCCAATTGCAGCAGCAGCGTCAGCAGCTCTTCTGCAGTCTTTTTTGATTGCGATTGCAGCACCTACAATGTAAGCCCAGCATGCATTTTCAAAACAGATCGGCTGAATTCCTTTTACCTGATTGTAAACATCCAGTCCAGCGTCTTTTGTGATTTTTTCAGCTTCTTCGATAGAAGCAATTCCGTAGCTGTTTAATACAGCATTGATTTTATCAATTCGTCTTTCATATGATTCAAATAAAGCCATTTTAAGTCCTCCTATCGCCTATTCCTGTCTTGGGTCGATGATCTTAACTGCATCATCCACGCGTCCATACTGTCCCTGTGCTTTTTCCCATGCTTCGTTTGGTGTATCACCTTTTTTAATGAAGTCTGTGAATTTACCAAGGCTTACGAATTTGTATCCGATAATTTCATTATTCTCATCCAGAGCGATACCTGTTACATAACCTTCAGCCATTTCCAGGTAACGAGGTCCTTTTGCAAGAGTTCCGTACATTGTACCAACCTGAGAACGAAGTCCTTTTCCAAGATCTTCCAGTCCTGCACCGATTGGAAGTCCATCCTCAGAGAATGCACTCTGTGTACGTCCATATACGATCTGCAGGAATAATTCTCTCATTGCTGTATTGATTGCATCACAGACAAGGTCTGTATTCAGAGCTTCAAGAATTGTTTTTCCTGGAAGGATTTCAGATGCCATAGCTGCAGAGTGAGTCATTCCTGAACATCCAATTGTCTCAACCAGTGCTTCCTGAATGATACCATCTTTTACGTTCAGTGTCAGCTTACATGTTCCCTGCTGTGGAGCACACCAGCCTACACCGTGTGTCAGTCCTGAAATATCTTTAACTTCTTTTGCCTTCACCCATTTTGCTTCTTCTGGGATTGGAGCTGGTCCGTGGTTTGCTCCCTGAGCTACCGGACACATCATTTCTACTTCGTGTGAATAAATCATGTTAAAACTCCTTTCAACATATGTAATTGTGTATTATTTGAGGTTTCCCCCTGCGGCTTGATAAATTCTTAACGCCGTACTCGTTTACATTCTCTCACAAATTCCGACATTCGTCAATCCGCACTTTCTATTTTTCGGGATTTTCCAACACCTGTGCTAACATTTCCAGCGCTGTTTCTGCCGTATCCTGCCGGTTTTCCATCCTATTTCCGTCAAAAATACATTCTTTTACAACTGTTTTTCCATTTACAAAACAGCCGATATATACCAGACCTACCGGCTTTTCCTCTGTACCGCCCCCGGGTCCGGCAATCCCGGTGGCACTCAATGCGGCATCTGCCTTCGCTGCCTTTGCTGCCCCTTCAGCCATCTCTTTTGCAGTCTGTGCGCTGACTGCCCCATACTGCGCCAAAGTCTCCCAAGAGACACCGACAAGCCGCATCTTCGCTTCATTGGAATACGTAATATATCCTTCGTTTAATACATCGGAAGCACCCGGCACATTCACCAGCGTTGCGGCGATCAGACCGCCAGTACAGGATTCTGCAGTGGCAACTGTCATTTTCTGCTTGGAAAGCAGTTCTACTACATGCTCCTCCAGTGTTTTTTGTGTTTGATTCTCGTTCGCTTTTAAGATCCAGTCCGTATACATCTTACATGCCCCCGTTTGTCAGCACCTGAATATTTTTTGCCACATAGTCGATCAATGAAATAATTGTAAGTGCCAGCGCCACCCAGATCAGCACCTGTCCGATCACATCGAACACACCTCCGAGATCCATGATCAGAACGATCACCATGGCCATCTGGAATACTGTTTTAAACTTGCCCCAGTAACTTGCCGCGATCACGATCCCACTGTCAGAAGCCACCAGACGGAATCCACTGATGATAAATTCTCTTGCAATGATTACGATCACGATCCAGGCTGCAAGACTTCCCTTTTCGATCAGACAGATCATGGCAGAGCATACCAGAAGTTTATCTGCCAGCGGATCCATAAATTTCCCAAAGTTTGTGACCAGATTGTATTTTCTCGCAATTTTTCCATCCAGAAGATCCGTCAAGCTGGCAACCACAAAAATTGCCAGAGCAATCCATTTATTTGCAGCTCCTCCAAGATCTGTCAACATAAACAATACAAAAAACGGCACCATAAGCACTCGCAGTACTGTCAGTTTATTTGGTAAATTCATCACTTAATCCTCCTATCAAATCGTAATCCACTGCGCCTGAGACTGTTACCTTTGCAAAATCTCCGGACATCAGCTCCACATCCGTATTGACAAAAATGAGCCCGTCTACATTTGGTGCATCCCGGTAGGTTCTTCCTACATAGGCATTCTCATCCGCTACTTTTCCTTCGATCATCACAAGAACTTCTCTGCCGATCATGTCTTCTGCTGTATCAAAGGCAATCTCCTGCTGCAGTTCCATCAGTTCTGCCTGACGTTCTTCTTTTACTTCTTCTTCAATCTGCCCATCCATTTTGGCTGCCGGAGTATCCTCCTCTGGAGAATACGTAAAGACACCCAGTCGGTCAAACTCCATCTCATCCACAAATTCCATCAATTCTTCATGCTGCTCTTTCGTCTCTCCCGGAAATCCGGTGATCAATGTCGTACGAAGCGCAATATCCGGGATTTCTTTCCGAAGTTTTCCGATAATATCGATCAGCTCCTGTTTTGTTGTTCTTCTTCCCATACGTTTTAGAATTTCATCGTTGGCATGCTGGATCGGAAGATCCAGATAATGGCAGACTTTTGGTTCTTCTTTGATCGTCTGGATCAGTTCATCATAAATTTCTTCCGGATAGCAATACAAAATACGAATCCAGCGGATACCTGATATCTTACACAGTTCTTTCAGCAATTTATGCAGAGATTTTTCTCCGTAAAGATCCTTTCCATACAAAGTGGTCTCCTGGGCAACCAGAATCAATTCCTTGACTCCCTGCTCTGCCAGATAGCTTGCTTCTTCGATCAGCTGTTCCATCGGCACACTACGGAAATTTCCTCGGATCTTTGGAATGATACAGTAAGTACAATGTTTATCACATCCTTCTGCAATCTTCAGGTATGCAAAATGCCCCCCTGTCGTCACCAGACGCTTTGTGTCCACTTGCGGAAGAATATCCGTATCTTCCAACGTCAATGTATGATGCCCTTTCAGTGCTTCATCAATAGCATCTAAGATTTTGTCATATGCAGTCGTTCCAAGCACTGCATCCACTTCTGGAATTTCGTCCAGAATTTCCTGACGGTAACGCTGTGCCAGACATCCGGTTACCACCAGAGCCTTCAGCCTGCCGTTCTTTTTGTATTCTGCCATGTCCAGAATATTCTGGATGCTCTCTTCTTTTGCATCATGGATAAAACAGCAGGTATTGATCACAATCACGTCTGCCTGTGTCTCATCATCTATCATTTGATATCCTCTGGAAGCAAGCATTCCCAGCATCACTTCCGTATCCACCAGGTTCTTATCACATCCCAGGGAAATAAAAAGTATATTCATAATTCATCTCCTTTTTTCAACAGTCAGAAAGGCAGACACCATACAGCATCTGCCTTCACACACTCTCTTCGCCTGTTCTTATTCCTCTTCTGCAGTCTCAGCCAGGATCTTCAGTTCTCCTGCATTCATCTCTTCGATTGCCACAGACAAAGGCTTCTCTCCTGCTTTGGCATGTACCATCGGCACATCCCCATCGATCAGCTGTCTTGCTCTTTTAGAAGTTGCCATTACGATGGAATAACGGCTGTTTACAACTTTTGTTTCGCCTTCCTCAACGTCCTGATTTACAACTTTCATCAAATCTGTATAAGATGGATGTAACATATTCTATCTGTCTCCTTTCACATTTCCTTTTAATTCCTGTTTCATATTCTGAATAAATTCTTTATTACGAAAACTCCTTCTATGCTCACTCTGGATGATAGCATGCATCTCACATACGCAGGTATCCAGATCATCATTGATCACCAAATGGTCATACTGATCCATATACTCTGCTTCCTCCACTGCTCTTGCCAGTCTGGATTCGATTACTTCCGGAGTTTCTGTCCCTCTGCTCACAAGGCGTCTGCGAAGTTCTTCTGCTGTCGGCGGTGTTACAAACAAAAGCAGAGTCTCCGGAAACCGCTCTTTGACTTTCAAAGCTCCCTGGATCTCGATCTCCAAGATTACGTCTTTTCCTGCCTCCAGCTGCTCTTCTACATAGGTACGGGGGGTTCCATAATAATTTTCCACGTATCTAGCATACTCTATCAGCTCTTCTTTCGCAATCATTTTTTCAAATTCTTCTGTTGTTTTGAAAAAATACTCCCTTCCATCCACTTCTCCTTCTCTTGGATTTCTTGTAGTTGCGGAAACAGAAAGCGCATACGTCTCTTCATAACGCTTCATCAGTTCTTTCATCAAAGTTCCTTTTCCGGCTCCTGAAAATCCGGATACAACAATCAAAATTCCTTTTTGATTCATTTTCTGAATATTCTCCTTTATCTTTTTCGTTATTCAATATTTTGTATCTGTTCTCTAACTTTCTCGATTTCGGTCTTTAATCCAATCGCATAATTGGACACTTCCAGATCATTCGCTTTGGAAAGGATTGTATTGGCTTCCCGGTTCATCTCCTGTGCAATAAAGTCCAGCTTACGACCGATTCCTTCCGACTCTTCCAAGGTATGTTTCATATGTACGATATGACTCTTTAACCGTACCACTTCCTCATCCGTACAGATCTTATCCGCAAACAAGATCACTTCTGCAGCGATTCTGCTTTCTTCTATCTGGGTGTCCACCAGAAGCTCTTTTACTTTTTCTTCCAGCTTGATACGATATTCTGCCAAAATCTTCGGAGAGCGGATCTCAATCTCCTGCACCAGCTCTTCCATTCCGGAAAGTTTCTGCAAAATATCCTGCTTCAGATGTTCGCCTTCTTTGGTACGTGTCTCTACAAACTGGGTGAACGCTCCTTTCAGCGCCTCCTGAAGCCCAATCCACAATTCCTCTTCATCTTCTGTCTGTTCCTCCATCGTCAGCACTTCCGGACAATGGGACAAGGAAGAAACCCGGATATCATTATCCAGCTGAAACTCCTCGCTCATCTGCCGAAAACACTGCATATATTCTGCTGCCAGAGCCGCATTGTACTTCAGTGCCATCTGCTGCTGAGAAGAATCCTCATAAGAAATAAATATATCTACCTTTCCTCTGTTTGCATACTGTTTTAAAAGAGTGCGGATTGCAGTCTCGAAAAAATTCAGTTTTTTGGGCATCCGGATATTTACATCCAGATATCTATGATTTACACTTTTTAACTCTACTGTAAATTTTCTGGTCTCTTTTTGAATCTCACACCGTCCAAAACCTGTCATACTCTTTATCATGTCGTCATCCTCTGTCATTTTTTCAAAATTCTGTTATCAGTATACTCTTACTACGGTCATTTGGTCAAGTATCCACTGACCTGACACAAAAAATTATGATTTCAGGTACCACTGATTTAGATTCTATGATACAATAATCAGACGAAAAGAAACAGACCAAAAGAGAGGAGTTTTTATGGCTTTTGATGGAATTGTCGTGGCCGGTCTGGTACACGAATTAAAAGAACAATTATTAAACGGAAGGATTGCAAAGATTGCACAGCCGGAAGCTGACGAACTTCTGCTGACTGTAAAATCTCCTGCCGGACAGAGACGGCTCTCCATTTCTGCAAGTGCGTCTCTTCCCCTGATCTATCTGACAGACACCAACAAACCTAGTCCCATGACTGCCCCGAATTTCTGTATGCTGTTAAGAAAGCACATTGCCAATGGAAGGATTGTAGACATCTGGCAGCCAAAACTAGAGCGGATCATCCATTTTACGATCGAACATCTGGATGAACTGGGCGATTTATGCCGCAAAGATCTGATTGTGGAAATTATGGGAAAACACAGCAATATTATTTTTTGTACAGAAGACGGTATGATCATTGACAGCATCAAACATGTCTCTGCCCAGATGAGTTCTGTCCGGGAAGTTCTTCCGGGACGGAAGTACTTCATTCCAGATACCATGGAAAAAGCGGATCCGCTTACCGTAACAGAAACAGATTTCTGCACTTTGCTCTGTGCAAAACCTCTTCCCCTGTCAAAAGCGATCTACACCAGTTTCACAGGGATCAGCCCTGTTACTGCAGAAGAGATTTGCTTTCTGGCGGGAATTGACTCCCGGACACCAGCATCAGAATTATCCTCCGATATCCTGTGCCATCTTTGCAATCAGTTCCACATTTATCTGGAATCGGTCAAAGAAGGAAGCTTTTCTCCTTCCATTTACTATGAAGGAGCAGAGCCAAAAGAATTTTCTGCTTTACCGCTGAGCTGCCTTGAAACTTACCGAAAAGAAACGTTTTCTTCTATTTCGCATGTTCTGGAAACATATTATGCTTCCAAGAACCAGATCACTCGGATTCGGCAGAAGTCTTCGGATCTCAGACATATTGTACAGACAGCTCTGGAACGAGCCCGCAAAAAATATGATCTTCAGATCAAACAGTTGGATGATACAAAAGACCGGGAAAAATACAAAGTTTATGGCGAACTGATCCACACCTATGGCTATGGTCTGGAACCTCATGCCAGAACACTGGAAGCATTGAATTATTACACCAATGAGATGGTTCGGATCCCGCTGGATCCATCCAAATCCGCACTGGAAAATGCCAAACGTTATTTTGAAAAATATAACAAACAAAAGCGGACCTATGAAGCACTGTCCAAACTGACACAGGACACAAAAGAAGACATTGAATATTTAGAATCCGTCAGCACTGCGTTGGACATCGCACTCAGTGAAGATGATCTTGCCCAGATCAAGGAAGAACTGATCCATTCCGGTTATATGCGCAGAAAATTTACTAAGAAAAAGGAAAAGATCAAAAGCCGACCGTTCCACTATCTTTCCAGTGATGGATTTCACATTTATGTAGGAAAGAATAACCTGCAGAATGACTGGCTTACTTTTGAATTTGCAGTTGGGAATGACTGGTGGTTCCATGCCAAAAATACACCAGGTTCCCATGTTGTCGTACGTACAAACGGGGAAGAACTTCCAGACCGCACCTTTGAAGAAGCCGGCAAACTGGCCGCTTATTACTCCAAAGCCCGAGGAAGCGAAAAAGTGGAGATCGATTATATTGAAAAAAAACATGTCAAAAAACCAAATGGCGCCAAACCAGGATTTGTCGTATATTACACCAACTATTCTCTAATCATTGACAGTGATATCAGCAACTTAAAAGAAATTTCTGATTAAAATTTAAAACGGGGTGCCGCAATTCAAAACACGCGGCACCCATCGAACTATTTCCCCATAATAAAAGTCCACTTTTCTCGAAGAGATTCCGGCATAAGCTCCTGTAATTTCTTCGCATCAGAAATCAAATTTTTATTTCCAAAGTGGAAAAAGAAAAACTCGCCAACACCTTGATTAAATCCCAATTGAAACTCAAGTTCTCTCTTTAAATATGGAAAAACAGGTTTTATTTGTGTATCAATTGCCCAAACAACTTCCATTCCATTGCTGTTCACGTTATCTATGATCCATTGCTCATTTTCAACAAACCATTTCCAAAATTGTTTTGCTGCGGCAATGTCTATTTCTTTCTTGCGAAATAAAAACATACTTTTTCTCCCTTGTATATGATTTATACGATTATCAAAGCACCCCTCATCCATTGACTGCTTGTTTCACACTCTCAGGAACCTGGATCGACTTCACATCATCGTAGCCATGATACACCAGTTCAATATTATAAAAGTTCACATTTGTTGTTTTGTCATAGCGGTCATACAATTCATCCATCACATCTGTCATATCCACGATGATCCTTGCAGGCAGTCTTTCTTTTTGATAGATATCTACTATCACCGGAATCTCCAGACTATCCAGTGCCTCCGGATCTGGCAGATCTACAAGTCCATATGCCTGGATCATTTCTCTTCCGAGAAAGTCCATTAATTTTTCACCCTGCATATCTCCATATATTTCATAACAGCTCTTCTCCTGCACTTTTACCATCTGTCTTGCAAGTGTAAAATCCTCGATTTCTTCTTCTGCACTTTGAAAAAAATCACTTTCTGTTTTTCCGGCAGAACGCTTGCTTTCGCTTTCTGCCCTCTCCCACTGGTCAGAAAGACTGCTATATGTTACATATTTCCCATTTTCTTCCACCTGATAAATTTCCATTTCACTGGAAATCTGATCATCATTCAACTTCACTTCCGCCATTCCTTTTGCATGTCCTGCTCTTGGTATGACTGTATTCTCCATATCCATATCCATTCGGATCCTGGTATGATCCAGTACATCCTCCAACTCCACTTCCATTTCCAGCGAACTGGAGGCAGAGTTGACATTCCTCATATTACGATCGACTGCATCGATCAATATTTCAGGTGTCATTTCTTCCTTTTTCTGCTGTCTGCATCCTGATACCATACTGATCTCCAGCATCAGAATCACTCCTGTCAGTGCCAGATGACACATTCTTTTCTTTCCTGTCATACCAAAATCCTTTTCTTCTTCCGGATGTTCCGGTTATTCTTTCCCCAAAAGGTAATCAATAAACTGCTGCGCAGTCCTGCCTGACATCCCTCCATGGCTCAACTCCCATTTGTTGACTTCCAAAAGGAGTTCTTCTTCCGGCATCGAAATATGATTTCTTTTTGCCAGTTCTGTTACGATCTTCTGGAATGCTTTTTGGGTAGGAGACGCAAAATAAATTTTGACACCAAACCTTGCCACAAGAGACAACTTTTCCTGCACGGTATCGTTGGTGTGCAATTCTTCATCCCGATCCTGCTTATCACGGAATGTCTCCCGTACCAGATGTCTTCTATTTGAAGTCGCATAGATCAAAATATTATCCGGCTTTTTCTCCAGGCCGCCTTCGATCACAGCTTTTAAATATTTGTATTCGATTTCAAACTCCTCAAATGAAAGATCATCCATATAAATAATAAATTTGTAATTCCGGTTTTTGATCTGGGCGATCACCTCATTCAGATCCTGAAACTGATGCTTATACACCTCAATCATCCGAAGCCCCTGATCGTAATATTGATTTAAAATCGCTTTGATCGAAGAGGATTTTCCGGTTCCGGCGTCTCCATAAAGCAGACAATTATTCGCTCTTTTTCCCTCCACAAAAGCCTTTGTGTTATCGATCAACTTTTGCTTTTCCGATTCATATCCGATCAGATCATCCAAATGTACATGGGCAATATTAGTGATCGGAACAATTTCCGCCCTCCCATCGTTTGTGTGCTCTACTCGAAACGCTTTGTGCAGTCCCAATTTTCCCACTCCAAACTCTCTGTAAAACGATGTCACACACCTCTTGAATACCTGTACATCCACTGCCTGTTCCAGTTCACGGCTCAAATTACAGATTCTGTCACGGATCCGTCTATTAAAAACCAGCCTTTCATCCTGTGCATTTTCATAATTCAGCAAAATCGAAAAACATTCTCCATTCAACACTTGCATCATTTCGGTAAAATCATAATCAAACAATTCCTTAAAAATCTCCAAATCATGTTCTGCAGCCAGATTCAGGCTTCCTTTAATCTCTCCTTTGATCTCACAGGAAGTACTGTACACATTTTCTCCGTTTGCCAGCAAAAATGTCAGAAATGTATGCCAGAGGTTTCCATAAAATCCGTGACACTCTGAAAGTTCCAAAAGCTCGTTCATACAAGAAAAGAACAACCCTTTCAAGTCTTCTTGATTGTAATATGCATCATTGTAGTGTTCCATCAGAAATGTCATATCAGACAGAAGCTCTTCATATTCCATATTTTTATACAGGATCCGTTCATTGGTACGCATTATTTTTTCGCCCTTTCTCTAATAATTTCCAAGAATTTTTAAATTCCGCGCCTCTTCTCTAAGACCGCGGATCGCATTTTTCACGCCCGGCTGTTCCAGATTTCCTTCAAAATCTACAAAAAAGCGGTATTCCCAGCTTTTTCCCTCCACCGGACGGGATTCAATCTTGGTCATATTCAGATCATTGTAAATAAAATGAGACAGAATCTGATATAAAGATCCACTCTGATGCGGAAGTTCAAAGCAAATACTGATTTTCGACGCATTTCGCGTAAAGATCTTCTGGTTTGTCACAATGATAAACCGTGTCATATTGTTGGACTCATCATTGATATTCTCAGCCAGCACAGAAAGTCCATATACCTGAGCTGCATAAGCACTGCACACTGCCGCCTGGGAATAATCCTGTTCTTTGAGTACTTTTTTAGCAGCTGCCGCTGTATTAGACACACTAATCTGCTGCCATTCTCCATGACTTTCCAGAAACCGACTGGTCTGCATCAATGCTTCTGCCTTAGAATACACTCTTTGGATCTGGGATAATTCGGTTCCCGGAAGTCCTACCAGTGTATTTTCAATCGGAAGAAATGTCTCTCCTACAATATAATTTTCAAATTCTACCAGCAAGTCATACACTTCATTGACCGCTCCCGCGGACGAATTTTCAATGGGAAGTACTGCAAAATCTGCCGCTCCTTCCTCAATTGCCTCCATTGCCTCTCGAAATGTGGCCACATGAAAATGATTGGTATTGTCCGGAAAATACTTCTTCATGGCAGCCTGGCTGTAGGCTCCTTCTACCCCCTGAAACACGACACGGACATCTTGTTTCTCCAGTTTCTGCATCTGAATAAATGGAAGTCTTCCAAGGGCTCCTGCTTCCACCAGCTGTTGGTACTGCAGTTTCCGGCTCATACTCATCAACTGCGCGTACAACTCCTGAATCCCTTTCTTATTGAATTCTCCATGTACTTTAGAAGCCACGTCCTGGAGTTTTTCCTGTTCTCTTTGACGGTCAAAAACTTTGCGTCCAGCACCTACTTTAAATCTTCCGACGTCCTCGCAGACCTTCATCCGTTCCTCATATAATTTTGTGATTTGGTCATCAATCCCGTCCAGCTTTTCTCTGAGTTCTTCCAATGTCGCCATTTCTTCCTCTCCTTGTCCTTTCAAACTTAAGCTGTATTATAATACATTTTTTTCTGATTGTACAATACCTGATTTGCATCTGCATAAATCCTCTCTAAAATGGACATCCTGTTTTTATGAAGAAAAAATTTATTTTATGTGGCATCATGGGGTGGTGCATGGAAATTTTGTTTACAGGACTCCACTCCTTTTTTGTAAAAGATTATACACTCGCAGGAAAAACTTCAATCTGGATGTTTCCCATCTATGGGATGGCATGCATCTTTTCTCCGCTTTCCCAAAAACTGAAAAACCAAAATACCTTTTTACGAGGCAGTATTTATGCCGCTTTTATCTTTGCCGGAGAATTTTTATCCGGGCTGTTTTTAAAAAAGTATCATCTCTGTCCATGGGACTACAGCCGTGCAACATTAAATATCAAAGGGGTAATCCGGCTTGACTATGCACCATTTTGGTTTACTGCAGGTCTGTTCTTTGAAAAATGTTTGAAAAACTTTTAGTACCTTTTCTCCATCTCCTACAATTCTCTGTTGAAAAAAACGGCGTTTTAGTATATGATGATTGAAGAAATTATAGGGAGGTACATCGAAATGAATACAGTGGATTGTATCAAAAGCCGCAGAAGCATCCGCAGATTCAAACCGGATTCTGTTAAGCATTCATTGATCGAAGAGATCGTTTCCGCAGCTTCTTTTTCCCCATCCTGGAAAAATACTCAGATTACCCGTTATGTCGCAATTGAGGATCCTTCCCTTCTGGGAAAAATTGCTGATGACTTTACCCCATCTTATAATTCAGATATCATCCGCCAAACACCGGTTTTGATCGCTGTCACTTATATCAAGGGACGGTGTGGTTTTGAGCGCGACGGCTCTTATACTACTGCCAAAAAAGACCGCTGGCAGATGTTTGATGCCGGTGTGGCCTGTCAGACGTTCTGTCTGGCTGCCCATGAATATGGACTGGGGACTGTCATCATGGGAGTATTTGATGAATCCGGAATTTCCGCTCTTTTAGATATTCCAGAAGAGCAGGAACTGGCCGCATTGATCGCTCTCGGATATCCGGATATTCAGCCACCTGCACCAAAACGCAAAACTGTTGAAGACTTATTACAATATCGATGATCTGACTTTTTCTCACACAAAAGAGCAGATATAAAAGGAGGTTACATATGAGACATTTGATGAGTCCTCTCGATTTTTCTGTAGAGGAACTGGACACCCTGCTGGATCTGGCCGGCGATATCGAACAGCATCCTGAAAAATATGCACATGCATGTGCCGGCAAAAAACTTGCAACTTTATTCTATGAACCAAGTACACGCACCCGCCTGAGCCATGAAGCAGCCATGCTCAATCTGGGTGGAAGTATCATGGGATTTTCTTCTGCTGATTCCAGTTCAGCAGCCAAAGGAGAAAGTGTATCTGATACCATTCGTACCGTTTCCTGTTATGCGGATATCGTAGCCATGCGTCATCCAAAGGAGGGTGCCCCAATGGTTGCCTGCAAACACTCTTCGATCCCTGTGATCAATGCAGGAGACGGCGGTCATCAGCACCCGACCCAGACACTGACTGACCTTTTGACGATCCGTTCTGTAAAAGGGCGTCTCAACAATATGACCATCGGACTTTGCGGTGATTTAAAATTCGGACGTACCGTACATTCTTTGATCCATGCACTGGTGCGCTATGAGGGCATTCAGTTTGTGTTAATCTCACCAGAAGAATTACGTCTTCCAAGCTATATCCGTCAGGATGTTCTGGACAAGAATCACATCAAATATAAAGAAGTGGTTCGTCTGGAAGATGCAATGCCGGAACTTGACATTCTGTATATGACCCGTGTACAGAAAGAACGTTTCTTTAACGAAGAAGATTATGTCCGCATGAAAGATTTCTACATTCTGGATAAGAAGAAAATGGAGCTTGCACCATCTGACATGTATGTTCTGCATCCATTGCCTCGTGTCAACGAGATTTCCGTAGAAGTCGATGATGATCCAAGAGCCGCTTACTTCCGTCAAGTGCAGTACGGAGTGTATGTCAGAATGGCATTGATCTTGACTCTTCTGGATATTCATGTAGAGTAAGACAGACTGTAGCCATTCATAAGTTCACACAAGAAAGAAGGTATATGATTTGAAAAATACATTGAACGTAGGACGTATTTCAGAAGGTTTTGTTCTGGACCATATCGAAGCTGGGAAAAGTATGGATATTTATAAATATCTTCACCTGGATAAATTAGACTGTTGTGTTGCGATCATCAAAAATGCCCGCAGCAGCAAAATGGGGAAAAAAGATATTATGAAGATTGAATGTCCGATCGATTTTATGGATCTTGACATTCTTGGATTTATTGACCACAATATCACAGTCAACATTATCTCGAATGAGCAGGTAGTAGACAAAAAGATCCTGAAACTTCCAAAAGAGATCACCAATGTGATCCGCTGCAAAAACCCAAGATGTATCACTTCCATTGAACAGGAACTGGATCACATCTTTGTTCTGACTGATGAAGAAAATCAGGTATATCGCTGTAAGTACTGTGAAGAAAAATATTCTGGAAGATAAGGAAGAAGGAAAGAGGAAAAGCGGATTCGTCTGCTTTCCCTCTTCTTATTTTACTCTTCTTTTGCTTTTTATTTATGGCAAAATGTGTCCAGCACTTAAATACAGCTGATACCATTCTTCTCTTGTCAGCCGGATTTCGGAAGCCAGTCCGATCTCCCGCATTCGTTTCAGATTGGTTGTTCCGGCGATCATCTGGATATTGGCCGGATGACGTAAAATCCAGGCCGTTGCGATTCCGGTCTTTGTAGTTCCATATCGCTCCGCCAGATCTCCCAACACCTGATTCAACTCCGGATACTGATCACTGTCGATAAACACTCCTTCAAAAAATCCATACTGGAATGGAGACCATGCCTGAAGCGTCATGTCATGAAGTCTACAGTAATCCAGAACATTGCCGTCTCTGTTCACCGCCCCGTCTGTCAGCATATTCGCTTCCAGTCCTGCTGCGATCATATTGGAAAACGGAAGACTCAGCTGCATCTGATTCACCAGCAGATCCTGCTTCACATATCTTTTCAAAAGTTCGATCTGCATCGGCGTATGATTGGACACTCCAAAATGTCTGACTTTTCCAGAACCTTCCAGTATATCAAATGCCTCTGCCACCTCTTCTGGTTCTACCAGCGCATCCGGACGGTGCATTACGAGAATATCCAGATAATCTGTACGCAGTCTTCGAAGAGACTCTTCCACAGACTGTAAAATATGCTCTTTCGAGAAATCATACATAACACCTGGTACAATTCCACATTTTGACTGCAGGATAATATCTTCTCTGCGAAATTCTGTCTGCTCAAATACACGTCCAAAAAGAGACTCACAGCTGCCTTTTCCATAAATATCTGCATGGTCAAAAAATGAAATCCCAAGCTCCAGACAGGTGTGGATATATTCATCCACCTGTGATTCATCCAATGCATGAATCCTCATACATCCTGCTGCAACTGCCGGAACTTCCAGCATACTGTTTCCCAACATCTGTCTTTTCATAAAACTCGCTCCTTTCATTTGGAAAGTGATCAGCACTCTTCTGCAATTTTATACAGCAGTTTTCTTGTATCCTCCCATCCAAGACATGGGTCTGTGATCGATTTTCCATAAATCCGGTCTGTTCCGATACTCTGGCATCCTTCTTCCAGATAGCTCTCGATCATCACACCTTTGATCAGCGTTTTCAGTTTTGGATTGTAATTTCTGCTATGAAGCACTTCACTGACGATTCGGATCTGCTCTTTAAACTGTTTATTCGAATTGGAATGATTTGCATCCACGATCGCTGCCGGATTTGCCAGATGTTTCTCTTCATACATGGTCAACAGGCGCATCAGATCCTCATAGTGATAATTCGGATTGCATGTCCCATATTTGTCCACGCCTCCTCTTAAAATCACATGGGCCAGATCATTTCCATCTGTCGTCACATCCATTCCCCGATAAATAAAAGTATGCGAACTCTGTGCTGCAATCACAGAATTGAGCATCACCGAAAAATCTCCGCTGGTCGGATTCTTCATTCCCACCGGAATATCCATTCCGCTGGCTGTCAGTCTGTGTTGCTGGTTTTCTACCGAGCGTGCTCCAATTGCTTCATAAGATAAAATATCGTCCAGATAACTTCTGTTTTCCGGATACAGCATTTCATCTGCACTGGTCAGACCACTCTCCTGAATCGCCCGGATATGCATCTTTCGAATAGCAATGATTCCTGCAAGGAGATCCGGCGCCTGATCCGGCTGTGGCTGATGCAGCATCCCCTTATACCCTTCTCCGGTAGTACGAGGCTTATTGGTGTAAATCCTCGGAATGATCATCAGTCGATCCGAAACCTCAGCATTGATTTTTGCAAGACGCTCTACATATTCACATACCGAATCTTCATTATCTGCAGAACAAGGACCCACGATTACCACAAATTTATCAGATTTTCCTGTAAAAATATCCCGGATCTGTGCGTCTCTTTTTTGTTTTACTGCCACAAGCTCTCTGGAGAGCGGATATTGTGCTTTCAACTCTGCCGGAAGCGGCAGCTCTGTGTTCATTCTCATTCCCATATACTTTTCCTGCCTTATCTTAAAATCTCTGTCCATATGCAAAATGCTGCCGCAAAAGCGACAGCATCAAATTAAGCAAAACGATAAGCCGGGTTATGTCATTGGACAATCATCTATCTAGACCTGACGTTGCCATCAGGTTCAAGCAACCTACCTAAAGCGCGACGGGCCGCCGCATGGCTTTTATTCGGTCTTGCTTCGGATGGGGTTTACATGTGCCCCTTCTGTTACCAGAAGGGCGGTAGTCTCTTACACTGCCTTTCCACCCTTACCTGCTAAAACGCAGGCGGTTTATTTCTGTTGCACTGGCCTTGGAGTCACCTCCACCGGACGTTATCCGGCATCCTGCCCTGCGAAGCCCGGACTTTCCTCGTCTGCGGCCTTTCGGC
>Snoopy_p1__coassemble_289_pt1 | contig 37839 bp, 32 predicted proteins | sample Snoopy_p1__metabat2_high_PE_024 | metagenome-assembled genome bin Snoopy_p1
CGTTTAAAGTATTGTAGGTTCAAAATAACAAGGTTATCGAACATCTCAGGTTTTCTGCTAAACATATTATATCCTATTTACCTGAATTTTACAACCCATAGTCCTCTTCTTTTTTCATAGTAATTTTTCGAAATTTGTGGTATAGTAACATTATTTATAGATTTACATTTGAACACAAGGAGAGGATACTATTATGAAAACAACCGAACTAAAACTGGTCTATTTCAGCCCTACCGGCACGACACGGAGAGTAATCATGGAAGTGGCCCGTTCTATTGATCTGAAATCTGTGTCATTTGACCTGACTGTACATAAAGAAAAGAAACCTGTCTTACAGTTTGGTGATGCCGACTTTGTACTGTTTGGAATCCCTGTCTATTCCGGAAGGGTTCCTGAGACGTTTCTTTCTTATTTTGAAAACCTCCGTGGAAACAACACGCCTGCCGCACTAGTTGCGACCTATGGATGCCGTGCCTACGAAGATGCTCTGCTGGAATTAAAAACAGAAGTGGAAAACCGGGGATTTCATGTGATCGGCGCTGCCGCATTCCCTACGGAACATTCCATTGTACGCTCCATCGGACTGAGCCGGCCGAACAAAGCCGATATGAAGACGATTTCTGAATTCGGAATCACATTAAACCGCCGGATCAAAAACGAAGATCTCTCTGCTATCTCCATTCAGGTGCCGGGAAACACTCCTTATCGGAAATATAAAAAGACGCCTTTAATCCCAAAAGCAGATGTTAGCCTGTGTACCGAATGCAAAGCCTGTGTAAAACTCTGCCCCGCCGGAGCTATTTCTGCGGAGGATCCGAAGAAAACAGACAAGAAGAAATGTATTTCCTGTCTGCGGTGCGTTCGGCATTGCAAACAGAAAGCCCGCAGCGTAAGCAATCTAAAACTGTCCATGGCTTCAAAAAAATTAAACAAAGTCTGTCAGAGCGACAAAGCTGCTGATATCTTCTTATAAAGCAGACATAAAAAACGGCTGAGAGCATCCCGTGCTTTCAGCCATTTTTATCCTAAAAATATTTCTTTTTCAGTTTCATCGTATACACAGCAAATGCAACCAGCGCAACCATAAAAAGAATCCCGCCAACGGTATCTGCCATCTCCATCGGCTTTACATACCAGTGGATGCAATCTACGATTCCGTATAACACAGAAACGATCCCAAACCCCAGAACTGCCGGCAATGCCTGTTTCAGATAAGCGTCCTTGTCTTTGCACATCCTTTCGGTATAACTCTTTCCCAGAAGGATAGTCTCATTGATATTCCCTTCCTTTTTCATTTTAAAATATGCGTACAGGCAGTAAATCCCACATCCTACTGCCAGGATCCCGATAAATCCAAATACGCCATCCATACTATCTGCACTCATTGCTTATTCCTCGATTCCCAGTATTTCTTTTACTGTTTTTTTCATTTGATCTGCATCGCATTCTTTTGTGTGAAGAATTTCTGCATCCCGGATCTCCCGAACTGCCTTCGGAATCTCAACCCGGGAAATGATTTCCAGTTCGTCCACCAGTTCAAATTCATCCCGACCCTCATATGCCGGATCAATGGCACTCATCACACTGCCCACAAACTTATATGGGCTGGCTGTAGAAGCGATCAGGCATTTTGTTTCATCCTTCGTCTCTTCTCTGTACTGTTCGCATACGCAGGATGCAACTGCTGTATGCGTATCCATTACATATCCAGTCCGTGCATACACTTCGTGGATTGCCTTGGCAGTCTGCGCTTCTGTGGCATATCCTCCTACAAAATCGCTCAGCTTCGCTTTCATCTCTTCTGTGATCTCATACACTCCGTTCTTCTTTAATGCTTCCATCAGCTCTGCATTTTTCTCGCCGTCCTGGCCGCTGATCGTATAGATCAGACGCTCCAGATTGCTGGAGATCAGGATGTCCATGGAAGGGGAAGAAGTCAGCACAAATTCTCTGTTCTTATCATAAGTTCCCGTACGGAAGAAATCAAACAGAACTTTATTTTCATTGGACGCACAGATCAACTTGTCGATCGGCACTCCCATCTGCTTTGCATAATATGCCGCCAAAATATTTCCAAAGTTGCCGGTCGGCACTGTCACATGGATTTTCTCTCCATTCCGGATCTCTCCATTCTGAAGCAGTTTTGCATATGCATAGACATAATACACTACCTGTGGCACCAGACGCCCGATATTGATGGAGTTTGCAGAAGAGAACTGATATCCTGCCGCATCCAGTTCTTTGGCAAGTGTCTGGTCTTCAAACAGCGCTTTTACACCGCTCTGGGCATGGTCGAAATTTCCATGGATCGCCACAACCGAAGTATTCTCACCTTTCTGTGTCACCATCTGCAGCGCCTGCACCCGGCTGACTCCGTTTTTCGGATAAAATACAATAATCTTCGTACCCGGAACGTTTGCAAATCCCGCCATGGCAGCTTTCCCCGTATCTCCGGAAGTCGCTGTCAAGATCACGATCTCCTTTGTCACATGATTCTTCTTAGCAGAAGTCGTCATCAGATGCGGGAGGATGGATAATGCCATATCCTTAAATGCAATGGTTGCCCCGTGAAACAATTCCAGATGATATACATCTCCCACTTTCACAAGTGGTGCAATAACCTCTGTATCAAACTTGGAGTCATAGGCACTGGCAATACAGTGCTTTAACTCTTCCTCTGTAAAATCTGTCAGGAACTGCTTCATCACCACATAAGCCGTCTCCTGATAGGTCATATCTTTCAGTTCTTCCAGTGTCACATCCAGTGTCGGAATCTGCTCCGGCACGAAGAGTCCGCCATCTTCCGCAAGACCTTGTAAAATTGCTTCAGACGCTGTGACTTTTTTTTCAGAATTTCTTGTGCTTTTATATAACAAATTCATATCTTCGCCCTCTTTTTCTTTCTTCACACTGTTATTGCCATGCATTATATCATAAGTAATCCGTTTTATCAATTTCGTTTCTTAAATGTAATAAAGAGAATCGCACTCACACCCATCAGGATCGGGTAAAACAGATTCGGAATGATATCAAACGGAGTCAGTCCCGTCAACGTTGCCGCCGACAGCAGCTGTGCTCCATAGGGGATCATCCCCTGTCCCACCGATGTAAAAATATCCAGAAGGGATGCCGATCTTTTCGGATCAATCTCAAACTCTTCACTGATCTCTTTTGCGATCGGTCCTGCCATCACGATGGCAATGGTATTGTTGGCAGTACACAAGTCTACGAACAGCGCCAATGCTGCAATCCCAAACTCGCCTCCCCGTTTTCCCCGGATCCGGCTCTTGATCAGATTTAAGATAAACTGAATACCTCCATACTCTCTGACCAGCGACACGATGCAGGCAACAACGATAGAAATCACCGTGATGTCATACATTCCTGTCACTCCATCACCTACTACATTGAAGATCTTCGTAATCTCAATACTTCCTGTTGCCACTCCTACGATCAGAGACAACACGGTTCCGCTGATCAAAACAACAAATACATTGATCCCGACCAACGCTCCCGCCAAAACAATCAGATATGGGAGCACTTTCCAGATATTGTAATCCGATACCGTCTGCACATCATAGCTTCCATTTCTTGTGAGGAACCAGAAAATCAAAATGGTCAGGATCGCCGCCGGAAGTACGATCAAAAAGTTTGCTTTGAACTTATCTTTCATTTCGCATCCCTGGGTCTTCACCGCTGCGATCGTTGTGTCTGAGATCATGGACAGATTGTCTCCAAACATTGCTCCACACACAACCGCCCCAATACACACTGCCAGTGAAAATCCTGTTTTTTCACTGATCCCTACTGCGATCGGAGCCAGCGCTGCGATCGTCCCCATGGAAGTTCCCATGGACACGGAAATAAAGCATCCGATAATAAACAGACCAACCACTGCGATCTGCGGCGGCAGCACAGATAATCCCAGATTGACCGTGCTTTCTACTCCGCCTGCCGCAGTCACCGCACCGGAGAATCCTCCGGCACACAAAAAAATCAGACTCATGGTGATGATATTCTCATCTCCGATCCCTGCAGAGATCAGTTTCATTTTATCCGCAAATTTCAACTTCCGATTCTGCAGAAAGGCTGTCAGAAGCGCGATCAAAAATGCCACGATCGCCGGCATTGCATAAAAATCGCCAAATACCACTCCCATTCCCAGAAACAGGATCAGAAACACTCCGATCGGAAGGAGTGCGATTGCCCTTCCCTTCTCTTCCACTCTCACTTCTTGTTCTTTCACTGATGTTCCTCGCTTTCTCTTTTCACTTCTTTCTTACTTTTTAAAATCCATGAGGGCGTTCCAAAAGATGTTCCCATTTTTTGAAAACGCCCTCATTTTATATTCTGCGTACTCTCCCTGTTCGGGCATCCCTCGATCTATGCCTTCTGCCGACGAACTTCGTTTGTGTATTTCACCAGACCGCCTGCCGCGATCAGTTTTTGCATAAATTCCGGAAATGCCTGTCCCTGATACTGTGTGCCTTTGGTCCGGTCATAAATCATACCACTGTCAAAATCGACTTCTACTTCGTCTCCATCTTCAATCTCCTGTGCCGCCTGTGGACATTCAATGATCGGAAGTCCGATATTGATCGCATTGCGATAAAAGATCCTTGCAAAAGTCTCTGCGATCACACAGCTGACTCCTGCTGTCTTCAGGCAAAGCGGCGCATGCTCTCTGGACGAACCGCACCCAAAATTTTTCCTAGCCACGATCAGATCACCCTGCTGCACTTTTCCTGCAAACTCCGGATCAATGTCTGCCATCGCATGTGATGCCAGTTCTTTTGCATCAAAGGAATTCAGATATCTTGCCGGAATGATCACGTCTGTATCTACATTGTCTCCATATTTAAATACATGCCCTTTTGCTCTCATGCCTCTCCACCTGCTTTCTCCGGATCCGCAATATACCCTGCAATGGCGCTGGCCGCTGCCACTTCTGGGGATGCAAGGTAGATGAGAGAATCCACATGTCCCATTCTTCCTACAAAGTTCCGGTTTGTCGTGGATACACAACGCTCTCCCGCTGCCATCACTCCCATGTGCCCTCCCATACAAGGTCCACAGCTTGGAGTATTGACCGCGCATCCTGCATCTACAAAAATATCCAGAAGCCCTTCTTGGATACACTGTTTATAAATCTTCTGGGTTGCCGGGATCACCATCACCCTCACATCCGAATGTACGGTGTGTCCTTTCAGGATTGCCGCTGCTCTTCGCATATCTTCCATTCTTCCGTTGGTGCAGGAACCAATCACTACCTGATCGATCTTGATCGGTTCCATCTCCTCGATCTCATCAATGGTCTTTGCATTGCCTGGAAGATGTGGAAATGCAACCGTCGGACGCACTTTGGAAAGGTCAATCGTCACAACCTGCTCGTACCTGGCATCTGCATCTGCTTCAAAAATCTGATATTCTTTCGTGCAATGCTCTTTTAAGTACGCTTTTGTGGTATCATCCACCGGAAAAATCCCATTTTTTGCCCCGGCTTCGATCGCCATATTTGCCATGGTAAACCGATCATCCATGGATAAATGAGCAATTCCATCTCCTGTAAACTCCATAGATTGATAAAGGGCTCCATCCACACCAATCTGACCGATGATATGGATCATGATATCTTTTCCACTGACATATCTGCCTGGCTTTCCAGTCAATACAAACTGAATCGCCGATGGAACTTTAAACCAGATCTCACCGGTTGCCATCCCTGTTGCAATATCTGTGGTCCCCATCCCTGTAGAAAATGCTCCAAGTGCCCCGTATGTACAGGTATGAGAGTCTGCACCGATGATACACTCTCCTGCTGTCACCACTCCGGCTTCCGGAAGGATCGCATGCTCCACACCTGATTTTCCCTGTTCAAAATACCATTTCAGTTCCTGCTCTTTTGCAAATTCACGGATTGCCTTGGAGTTCTCCGCAGATTTGATATCTTTGTTCGGGGTAAAATGATCCGGTACAAATACCACTTTGTCTTTGTCAAATACCTGATCCGCCATTTGCTTCAGGATTGGAAGCGCCATAGGACCTGTGATATCATTTGCCATCACCACATCCAGTTTCGCCTCGATCAACTGTCCTGCCGTCACAGATTCCAGTCCTGCATGTGCGGCCAAAATCTTCTGCGTCATTGTCATCCCCATAGGAATGCCCCCTTTCCGTACGCTCTTCTGTTATAAACATCTTTATTTTGCCTGAATGAATCCCTTTGCTGTCAGAGCTTCTGCACACAATACAGCTCCGCCTGCTGCTCCTCTGACCGTGTTATGGGAAAGTCCCACGAATTTGAAATCAAACATCGAGTCTTCTCTCAGGCGTCCGATGGAAACTCCCATTCCATTCTCATAATCCACATCCAGATTTACCTGTGGACGATTCTCTTCTTCCAGATACTGGATAAACTGTTTTGGCGCGCTTGGAAGTTCTGCCTCCTGTGGGAATCCTTTGAAGTTCACCAGTTTTTCGATCAGCTGCTCTTTGGTCGGCTTTTTCTCGAAATTGATAAATACTGCCGCTGTATGTCCGTTCAATACTGGCACTCTCAGGCACTGGCATGTGATCTTTGGAAGCTGTGCTTTGACGATTTCACCATTTTCCACCTTTCCAAGTACACGAAGCGGCTCCTGCTCGCTCTTTTCTTCTTCTCCGCCAATATAAGGAATGATGTTCTCCACCATCTCCGGCCAGTCTTTGAATGTCTTTCCGGCTCCGGAAATCGCCTGGTAAGTCGTTGCCACCACTTCTTTTGGTCCAAATTCTTTCCATGCTGCCAGACATGGCGCATAGCTCTGGATGGAGCAGTTCGGTTTTACCGCGATGAATCCGCGGGTTGTTCCAAGACGCTTTTTCTGATCCTCGATCACATCAAAATGATCGGAATTGATCTCCGGCACTACCATCGGCACATCCGGTGTCCAGCGGTGTGCGCTGTTGTTGGATACGACCGGCGTCTCTGTCTTTGCATATTCTTCTTCAATCGCTTTGATCTCTTCTTTGGTCATATCCACTGCACTGAAGACAAAATCAACTGTAGATGCCACATGCTCCACATCGTTGACATTCATCACCACCAGATCTTTCACTGCTTCCGGCATCGGTGTTGTCATCTTCCACCGGTCTCCCACTGCCTCTGCATAAGTCTTACCGGCTGATCTTGGACTGGCAGCCACTGTCACTACTTCAAACCATGGATGATTTTCTAGCAGGGAGATAAATCTCTGTCCTACCATTCCCGTTGCTCCTAAAATTCCAACTTTTAATTTCTGTTCCATCTTCTTTCTGTCCTTTCCTCACATTTTTATTGAGAAACAGCAAACCTGCTATTCTTCTTTTAAATATGTTTCTTCCTGTGCAATTGCCTGTTCCATGGCGCTCTTTCCCGGTGCTCCGATGGTATTTCGCATCTCCACACAGGTTTTCATGCTGATCGCATCATAAATATCCTCTTCAAATACAGGCGAGATTGCCTTGAATTCTTCCAGACTCATATCATCCAGCGCAATATTCCTGTCAATGCAGTACAATACGAGTCGCCCCACGATTCCGTGTGCATCCCGAAACGGCACACCGTGGTTGACCAGATAATCTGCCGCATCCGTAGCATTGGTGAAGCCATTCTTTGCACTGTCTTCCATCCGGCCGGTCTGAAAACGCATGGTACGGACCATTCCCGTAAACAGCGCCAGACATCCTTTTGTGGTATCGATGGCATCAAATACCAGCTCCTTATCCTCCTGCATATCTTTATTATATGCAAGCGGAATCCCTTTCATCGTCGTCAAAAGTGACATCAGCGCTCCGTATACCCTTCCGGTCTTTCCTCTGACAAGCTCTGCAATATCCGGATTCTTCTTCTGCGGCATGATGCTGCTTCCTGTACTATAAGCATCGTCAATCTCCACGAACTGATATTCATTGGAATTCCAGAGGATCACTTCCTCACAGAACCGACTCAAATGCATCATCACTGTGGACATAGCCGATAAGAGTTCGATCAGATAGTCCCGGTCTGATACCGAATCCATACTGTTTAATGTCGGACCATCAAACCCTAAAAGTTCTGCTGTATACTCCCGATCCAGAGGATAGGTCGTGCCCGCAAGCGCTCCCGCTCCCAGCGGACAGTAATTCATTCTCTTTTTGATATCTTTCATTCTGAGACGATCCCGCTTGAACATCTCAAAATATGCTCCCAGGTGATGTGCCAACGTTACCGGCTGCGCCTTCTGAAGATGTGTAAAGCCCGGCATATAAGTCTCCGTATGCTCTTTCATCAAATCCAGCAGAACTTCCAGCAGCTCTTTTAACAATGCGTCGATCTCCCCGATCTCATCTCTTGTGTACAGCCTCATATCCAGCGCCACCTGATCATTTCTGCTTCTTCCGGTGTGCAGTTTCTTTCCTGCATCTCCGATCCTCTCGATCAGATTCGCCTCTACAAAACTGTGGATATCTTCGTATTCATCTGTGATCTGGAGAGTTCCGTTCTCCACATCTCTTAAAATCCCGTTCAGACCTTCGATGATGCGTTCTTTTTCCTCTTTTGTCAAAATCCCCTGCTTCTGAAGCATCGTCACATGAGCAATACTTCCACGGATGTCCTGCGCATAAAACTTTTGATCAAAAGAGATCGATGCATTAAAATTATATACTAGCTTATCCGTTTCTTTTGTGAAACGTCCGCCCCATAACTGTGCCATTCCCCTGTCTCCTTTTCTCCAATACTATCTTTTAGGTTGGAACTAGTTTAACACATTAACGTGTTATATGTCCATAGAAAACTGTGACAGTTTCCTTCCTATTGTGTACTGCTTCTTTGTGAAAACTCACAACCACAGTAATCCTGACGATACAATCCGAATTCTTTGGAAAGTTCAATGGAACGTTTGTATCCGTTTTTCTTTTTAAAATCAGACTGCAGATACTTCACCCCAAACGCTTCCTCTACTGCCAGACCGATCTCATTTAACTTTGCCGCATTTTTCATGGGACTGATGGAAAGCGTCGTTGTAAAATAGTCGTACCCACCTTTTTTTGCCATCTGAGCTGTTTCCCGCAGACGCAGCGCATAGCATCGAAAACACCTAGAGCCTCCTTCTTTTACATCTTCCAGCCCTTCTGCCATTTGATAGAAACGCTCCTTATCATAATTTCCTGCCAGAAAACTGACCGGATAACGACAGGGCATTTTAGAAATCAGCTCCTGCTGTTCCAAAATTCTTTTTGTATATTCACTTTCCGGATAAATATTCGGATTATAATAAAATACGGTAATCTCAAAATATTTTGACAGATATTCCAGCACATAACTGCTGCATGGCGCACAGCAGCTGTGAAGCAAAAGTCGTGGTACCCGTCCTTCTTTCTGCAGATGTTCAATGGTTTTATCCAGTTCCTTCTGATAATTGATCACATTCATATTCTCTGCTCCTCTTTGGTTGTTTTCTCCCAATCTCTTACAGTATACGTCTTTCCTTCCAGTCTGTAAAGAACGATGAAAAATACCATGCGTTAAAAATCACGCATTTTCTTCTTTTTCATAAACTGATTATATACTTGTCGAATGGAGTGTCTGTATGGAAACTATTTTAAAACTCAGTCACGTCAGCTATGCCTATCATACTCTGGAAGGCGAAACAAAAGCACTGACAGATATTTCCTTTTCCGTGAAACCAGGAGAATTTACAGCCATTGTCGGTCCATCCGGATGCGGCAAGTCCACGCTGCTTTCTCTAATCGCCGGACTGCTTTCACCGGAAGATGGCGAAATCCTGCTCAACAAAAAGTCCTTAAAAGAAAGCGCCACCAACATTGGTTATATGCTGCAGCACGATCATCTTTTTGAGTGGCGCACGATCTATCACAACATCCTGCTTGGTCTTGAGATCCAGCACACCTTGTCCGCTTCTGCCAAGCTCCGTGCAAAAGAGCTTTTAAAAGCCTATGGACTGGAAGCATTCGCAAACGCCCACCCATCTGAACTTTCCGGCGGGATGCGGCAGAGGGCTGCTCTGATCCGCACTCTGATCCTGGAACCGGATCTTTTACTTTTGGATGAACCTTTTTCTGCACTGGATTATCAGACCCGTCTTTCGGTAGGAAACGACATCGGACAGATCATCCGTGATTCCGGACGGACTGCCATCCTGGTCACTCATGACCTTTCCGAAGCCATCAGCCTTGCAGATACAATCCTTGTTCTGAGCAAACGTCCGGCCAGTATTGCCCGTATCGTCCCGGTTCATTTTTCTTTATCCTCAGACACTGCACTCAACCGCAGAAATGCCCCGGAATTTAAAACGTATTTCAATCTTTTATGGAAGGAGCTGAACCCAAATGACAACATGTTCTAACAGACAGCAACAATATCTGAACCTGCAGAAACGCCATCACTTTTTGATCCACTTTTTTCGAATCCTGATCCTTGTCGTCTTTCTCATACTCTGGGAATGGACTTCCCAAAGCGGGATGATTGATTCCTTTGTGTTTGGCAGCCCTTCCAAAATCGCGCGCTGTTTCTGGAATATGGTGTTGGATAAAACGATCTTTTTCCATCTGGGGATCACACTGTATGAAACGCTTCTCAGCTTTCTGTTCGTTACAGGTATCAGCATTTTGTCTGCCCTTCTTCTGTGGTACAGCAAAAAACTCTCAAAAATCCTGGAGCCTTATCTGGTCGTATTGAACAGTCTTCCAAAATCTGCTCTGGCGCCTCTGCTCATTGTATGGCTGGGAGCAAATCAGACTACGATCATTATTGCCGGGATCTCAGTTGCGATCTTTGGAAGCATCCTAAATCTATACACCAGTTTCACCAGTGTAGACCCGGAAAAGATCAAACTGATCTATACACTGCACGGAACCAGGTACCATGCCTTGACCAAAGTCGTCCTTCCGGGAAGCGTGCCTGTGATCATCAGCAACATGAAAGTCAATATCGGATTGTGTCTGGTGGGCGTCATCATCGGTGAATTTTTAGCTGCCAGAAGCGGACTTGGATATCTGATCATCTATTCCAGCCAGGTCTTTAAAATGGATTGGCTCCTGATGTCCATTGTCCTGTTGTGTATCATGGCAATGGGGCTGTATGCCCTGATCAATCTGATAGAAAAATGGTATTTAAAAAAATATTAGAAAACAAGGTGCAAAAGTGCTCATCCTCTTGCTCAAAAATCCTTTTCTATTTCTGATTTTTCTGTTACAATCTAGCTATAATTTTGTCTCCTTTCCGGAGACTTCCAACGTATTTTTCATGTAAAGGAGAGATGAACAATTATGAGCAGACTGGAACTATCCACTCCAACAAAAGCCCAGCTTGTAGTCGAGGGGTTATACAAAGATCTGGAACGTCGTATCGAATCCAGCCCTCCCGGCCTGTGCCCGGTTGACTTATCCCGCGCATTTCTGGATCTGTGTCACGCGCAGACCTGTGGAAAATGTGTGCCGTGCCGGATCGGACTTGGACAGCTGAGCCATTTTATCACCGATGTTCTGGATGGACGTGCAACATTAGAAACCCTGGATGTCATGGAAGAACTGGCACGTTCGATCATGGACTCCGCAGACTGTGCCATTGGATACGAAGCCGCACACATGGTCTACAAAGGACTCACCGGCTATCGGGAAGCCTATGAAGAACATATCCGTCAGGGACGCTGTACCTGCACCTATCATCAGCCCGTCCCCTGTGTATCCTTATGTCCCGCCGAGGTGGATATCCCGGGATATATCGCGCTGGTCGGAGAAGGCCGGTATGCAGATGCGATCCGTCTGATTCGCAAGGACAATCCATTTCCGACTTCCTGTGGTTTTATCTGCGAGCATCCATGTGAGGCCAGATGCCGCCGCAATATGGTGGATGATAAGATCAACATCCGGGGATTAAAACGGGTAGCTTCCGATTTTGCAGGAATCGTCCCACCTCCTACATGTGCAAAATCCACTGGAAAACGGGTGGCTATCGTAGGAGGCGGTCCCTGCGGTTTGAGCAGCGCCTACTATCTGCAGCTTATGGGACATCAGACCACGGTTTATGAGATGCTCCCTCAGCTTGGAGGTATGCTCCGTTATGGTATTCCAAACTACCGGCTACCAAAAGAAGAACTGGATCACGATATCCAAGCTATCCTAGATACTGGTGTGGAAGTCCGGTACAACGAACGGATCGGAGATCAGATCACCATCCAGCAGCTCCGGGATGAATACGATGCCGTGCTGATCTCCATTGGTGCAAGTACCGATAAGAAAATGGGAATCGAAGGCGAACAGGCCGAAGGTGTCGTTTCTGCCGTACATTTTCTGCGGGAAGTCGGACTTGGAAACAAGCCGGACTTAACCGGACAGGAAGTTGCCGTGATCGGAGGCGGAAATGTTTCCATGGATGCAGTCCGCACAGCAATCCGTCTTGGGGCTAAAAAAGTCAGCATCATATACCGACGCCGGATCGCCGACATGACTGCCCTTCCCGAAGAAATCGAAGGAGCCATTGCAGAAGGTGTGGAAGTCCAGGTCTTAAAAGCACCTTCCCGGATCGAGACAGATGCGAACGGTCATCTTCAGGGACTGTATGTCACCCCTCAGATGGTCAGCAAGATCAAAGATGGTCGTGCGAGTATCCGTCCAACTGGAGAAGACGATCTTTTCATTCCCTGCACCACCCTGATCGTTGCCATCGGACAGGATATTGAGTCCAGACATTTCGAACAGGCTGGGTTTTCCGTCATGCGGGGACGCCTGATGTCTGAAAAAAATGCTGGTTTTGAAAACATTCCCGGCGTGTTTACCGGCGGTGACTGTGCTACCGGGCCTTCTTCTGTGATCCGTGCCATTGCAGCCGCCAAAGTCATTGCGGCAAACATTGACGAATATCTGGGATATCATCACGAAATCACCTCTGGTGTGGAAATCCCAAAACCTCGTCTGGATGACCGCACCCTTGCGGAAGAGTCAATATGACAGAACGGGAAGTCTGTGAACGGATCCACGATTTTGAAGGTGTAGAAAACTGTATGACCGAACAGGAAGCCAAACAGGAAGCAGACCGTTGTCTGCGCTGTGATCATTTCGGATTCGGAGTCTTTAAAGGAGGTCGCAACACATTATGGTAACTCTTACGATCGATCAGAAAACCATCCAGGCTGCGGAAGGAAGCACTATTCTGGAAGCAGCCGAGCAAAACGGAATCCCAATTCCAAGACTTTGCTATTTAAAGGAAATCAATGAAATCGGCGCATGCCGTATCTGTGCCGTAGAAGTCGCAGGCAAAGAAAAACTGATCACTTCCTGCAATAATCTTGTGGAAGAAGGCATGGTGATCTACACCAACAGTCCAAAAGCCCGCAGAAACCGGCGCAACATGATCGAGCTGATCTTATCACAACACGATTGCCGCTGTGCCTCCTGTGTCCGAAGCGGCAACTGTTCTCTGCAAAAGATTGCCAATGACCTAAATGTGATCGATACCCCGTTCCATCAGGAGATTGAACGCATCCCATGGAACCAGGATTTCCCATTGATCCGTGACTCTGCAAAGTGCATCAAATGTATGCGCTGCATCCAAATCTGCGATAAAATCCAAAGTCTGAATGTCTGGGATGTGGAAAGTACCGGTTCACGCACAACTGTCCATGTATCAAAGAACCGGAAGATCGAGGAAGCGGATTGTTCCCTTTGCGGACAGTGCATCACGCATTGCCCGACCGGTGCACTCAGAGAGCGGGATGATACTGCGAAAGCCTGGAGAGCCATTGACAATCCAAGGAAAATTACGGTTGTCCAGGTGGCTCCTGCCGTACGTACCGCATGGGGCGAGTCACTTGGTCTCGCCAGAGAGGACGCCACCATCGGAAAGATTACAGATGCTTTAAAACGTCTGGGCTTTGATTATGTCTTTGATACCTCATTTTCTGCAGATCTGACAATCATGGAAGAAGCTCATGAGTTTATTCAGCGTTTTACAGCCGGAGAATGCAAAGAACGCCCGATGTTCACTTCCTGCTGCCCTGGCTGGGTTCGTTTTCTCAAATCCCAGTATCCGCATCTGGTGAAACAGCTCTCCAGCGCAAAATCACCGCAGCAGATGTTCGGTGCTGTCATGAAGACTTATTTTGCAAGCTCCATCGATGCGGATCCAAATGACATCTGCACGGTTTCTATCATGCCTTGCCTTGCGAAAAAGGGAGAACAGAACATGGAGCTTTTCTATGAAGAGTATGCAGGACATGACATCGACATTGTCCTGACAACCCGGGAACTGGACCGTATGATCCGCGCTGCCCATATTGAGCCTTCAACTTTGGCGGATATTCCATGTGATGACATCATGCGGGATGCGTCCGGAGCCGGTATGATCTTTGGAGCCACCGGCGGTGTAATGGAAGCTGCACTAAGAACTTCCTACTTTTTGATCACCGGCCACAATCCAGATGCCGATGCTTTCCATGCTGTCAGACGTACCCAGGAAGATGAATTTACTATGACTGCCGAAATTCCGATCGGTGATCTTGTTGTCAAAACAGCGATCGTCAGCGGTCTTGGCAATGCCCGGCGTCTCATCGAACGCATCGAACGGGAAGAAGTTCATTATGATTTTGTAGAAGTCATGGCCTGTCCCGGCGGATGTGTAGGCGGTGGCGGACAGCCGATCCACGACAGCGAAGAACTGGCTCTGACCCGAAGCCGGAACCTTTACTTTCTGGATGCATCCAACAAACTCCGATTCTGCCATGAAAATCCGGATATCCAAAAATTGTATCACAATTTTATGGATGCCCCACTTTCACATAAGGCACACATTCTGTTACATACCGATCATACTGCGTGGGAAATGCCCAAGCGAAAATAGACATAAAAAAATCGTGCCGGAACCATTTGCTGTCCCGGTACGATTTTATTGTCTTTTTTCTCAATTTACCCGCTGAATTCTTACTCTGTAAGCTTTCTCCTCACACAATCCATATTTTCGTTTAAAATTCGCTTCATTGGCTGCAATGGTCACAAATGAAGCAAGATCCTGAAACAGGACGTCTTCCCCCTTTGGCACATATCCAAAAGATCGTTCATACAGAATTTCTCTGTCTAAAACACATTTTTCCGCCTCATAAACAGAGACTTTCAGCATTTCTCCCAACTGAAATCCCGCCTGTACAAACTGCTCATTTCGCACTGAAAGTTCCGCACTTCCAAATGGATCATATCCCTGAATCATAGCTGTGACATCCCCATTTGCTACTTCTGCGCGGTACAATTCATGCAGCACAATTTCTTCTATCGGATATGCCTCTCCTACTTCTTCATATGTGATCTTTCCGGATGCCAGTTTTGCTGCACAATATGCAAATAAATCTCTTCCATGGAACACACTAACATTTTTTGTTTTTTGATATCGATTGGTCCCTTCATCAATTTCACGGATTTCTTCTACCCCAATCATATCATGAAGAAAAGTCAATGTACCATTGTCTGGTGTTACCACATAACTTCCATTTTTCAGCTTCGCAACACATGCCCGTCTACTCGTCCCAACGCCCGGATCTACCACTGATACAAACACTGTTCCGGCAGGCCAACACGGCACTGTATATTGAAGACAATACGATGCCTCTCGAATATCAAATGCAGGTATCAAATGTGTAATATCATAAGTTTCCAACTCAGGATCGATCATTTTGCAAATTCCATGCATACATGCTACAAGTCCCGAATCCATTCCAAAATCTGATTGCATCACAATTACCGGTTTCATCTATTGTCACCTCGTTTATCTCTCAATCTCCATAGTCCAGTCTGATCCTGCAAAAACCCCATATTTTTCTGACATATTTTCACAGTTGATTGCAATCTGTATCTGAAGTGTCTCACTGACCATCAAAAGCGGTTCTCCTTCTTCTACAAATCCAAAAGAACGACAGAACGGAACCTCTCCTTCAAATACCGGAACTTCTTTTCCCCTTTGTAAAATGCGCACTTTTACAACATCTCCATAAGAAATTCCTTCCTGTTCAAATACTTCTGCCGGAATATTAGAACAAATCAGCCCAAAATGATAATCCGCATTATCGAGCATTCCTGTGATCTTATTTCCTTCCACTTTATACGGAATTAGTTCATGCTCCACAATCTCTTCTACCGGATAGGACTCTCCAACCTCTTCATACGTAATAATTCCTGCTGCAAGCTTCGCTGCACAATATGCAAATAAATCTCTTCCATGAAAAATATGACACTTTGCAGTACTTTTCAGTCGGTTTCTCTCCTCATCAATAACACGAACTTCTTCAATTCCTACATATTTGTTGACATGTGTTAATGTTCCATTATCTGGTGTCACAACATAACTTCCATTTTTCAACTTTGCAACACATGCACGACGATCTGTTCCAACGCCCGGATCTACAACAGATACAAACACTGTCCCAGCAGGCCAAAAGTCCACCACATAACTCAAAGCCGTGGACGCCTGATACGTATCAAAGTTTTTAATCTCATGAGTATTGTCAAATACTCTCAACTCCGGGTCTACCATCATACATACTCCCTGCATTGTGCATACGGAAATATCCTTTGTAAAATCTGTCTGCATTACAACTGCTGCTTTCTTTGCACTCATTTTTTGTTCTCCTCTCTTTTTCCTGCTACTAATACTTCAAACCCTTCTGTAGAATATGGTTTTCCAACCCGCTTCTTCTCCAATGCTTCTCTCAGGCAATTCATCCGCTTATCCTGCAATGGTGTAAATGCCATAACAAGTCCTGCGATCAGAACACAGACTCCCGGTATCACCGTAAACATCGCCTCGATCATACCCAGAGCCTGCGGATTCTGTACTGTCAGTGTAGCATCAAACCCACTGGCTGAAAGTAACACTCCCTGTACGGCTGCCGCTGCTGCACCGCCCAACTTTAATAAAAAAGAATAATAAGACATAATAATTCCGTCTCTCTTTTTTCCTCTGTTAAACTCATCATAGTCTACCACATCATACAGGAAATTGAAAATGCACATCCAGTATGCACAGGTGCCGACTCCCACAAGAATTACATAAATACACCCTATGATCACATTCGGAATGCCTGTAAATTTTACCAGCACCATTGCAATTCCGCTGAATGCCATACACCCTACAAACACTTTATTTTTGCTGAAGACTGCAACACTTTTTGTCACAAACGGAACAAATACAATAGATACGATGGTCATTGCAGTAAACATATAAGATGCTTGTGTCTCTCCCAGTCCCATATTATATGTCACATAGTATAAAAGACTGGAATTAAACAGCGTCATATACACGTTGGTCAATAACGCACAGATGATTACCAGGATATACGGCTTCATTTTCATCAGACTGACGATATTTTTCAAAAACCCTTTGATATTAATCTTTTCTGATTCAATTGCCTCTTCTTCTGCCTCTTTTCCTGCTGTAAATTTCCACATCATAAAAATGGCTGTCACTGAAATCACCGCTACCAGAACACCTACTGCAAACCATGACTTTTCATCACTCATTCCCGCATCCAACATTTTCCCAACAACAAATGTAGGAACAGAGCTTGCGCAAAAAGTTCCCACATATCCCAGAACTTCTCGAAAGGCAGATAATTTCACACGCTCACTGTCTACATCAGTAAGGACTGCTCCAAAAGAATAAAACGGTATATTAAAAGCTGTATATGCAGTCCAGAACACAAGCACTAAAATGAGGTAATAAATATTTTTGCTTGTCTGAGGCAGATCTACATTCAAAAACATCAATATGATCGATGCTCCTAACGGAATCAGAGACCGCAAGATCCATGGTCTCCTTTTTCCATGTTTATTTTGAGAATGATCAATCACATATCCAATGATCGGATCCGTAATGGCATCCCACACAATTGCAACTGAAATAATCGTTCCTGCCACAGCCGGACTTACCCCTGCCACTGTGGTCATAAAAAATGAAAAAAACGACAGCACAAAATTATACGATGCACAATCTCCTATCGATCCGATCGTATATCCTAAAATATCTTTTGTTTTTAACTTTTTTCCCATCTCATTCCTCCTACACTTTCGCAACGCCCCATCTGCCGTACTTTTCAAAACCCAGCTCTTCAAAAATGGAATATTGCTCTTTTTCTGATGCAAAAATACAGGGGATTTTTCCCTGTCTGCGAATTTCTTCGCACAATGTATGCAAAATTTCTTTTGCACATCCCTTTCCTCTCATACTTTCCGCAACACAAATTCCGCCAATCATGCAGGTCTGATCTGTTGCTGCTGCACTGTTTCCATGTGCAATAATCGCCCCATCTTTTTCCATGATGATATGGAATCCTTCTGTTCCACAAATCCGGTTTTCAATCATTCCTTTTTCTGCATATAAACTTCTTGTCTCCGGAAATGCCATCAGGAATTCATAGATACGGTCTATATCTTTTTTTTCTGCCTTTCGTATCGTGCCTCCCTTCTTTGGCAATTCTTTCATATGCTGATGTACATACAACGTATTGCAGGTAATCTTCACTGTTTTCTCCACATGTTCCATAACTTGTTCAACAATTTCACTTTTTCCCATGACTGTTGTAATTCCAGAAGTCACCAATTGGGCAATCTCCTCGCATTTCGGTGCTGAACTAAACTCTGAGAGAATCAGATTGTTGTAATATCTCAGCACAACTCCTTCACATGCTTCCTTTTCTTCCTGTATATACACTTGCTGAAATTCCTGATCGAATCCATAGCATTCCAGATCTGAGAGCAAAAATGTATGATAGACAGGTTCTTCCTTTAAATACTTGACAATCTTTGTTCTATCCGCTTCCTCACATTTTCTGATACCCGTATCCCCCTTTACTTGTTCAACATGTTTAACTTGTATAAAGTGTATCATCCACACACACACATGTCAATAGGTTGTAAAGTATCTTGCCCGGAATTGTCAAACACCCCTTCCTATGTTAGAATAAATGTGCATCAAGTAAGGAGGCTATTCATATGAAAACAAAATTGCATCATCAAAGTATCCCTGCATATCTCGATGTTTACAACTCTCTTTATACAGATATCATCACTGGAGTTTATCCGCCTGGAGAGCACCTTCCCGGTGAAACAACTCTTGCTGAAATATACGGCGTCAGCCGCAATACACTCCGGCAGGCTCTGGCGATTTTAAATGAAGACGGTATGATCATCAAATCTCAGGGAAAAGGAACCATTGTGGCACCACAGCCCAAACAAAAATCCGATGCCAAACTCCCAAATCCCATGCTGGCATTGAGCAGACATACTGTCACAGATACTGTCCTTTCTTACAATTATGCCGCTCCCACAGATATTGCCCGCGACAAGCTCCATCTGTCTTCCAGTGATGTCGTTCTTGCCTGCAATTGTATTTTCAAATCTCAAACAATGGTTCTTGGGTACTCTTTTACCCAAATTCCAATGCTGTTTTTTAATGAACTGGGATTGGCCACTTCTCATGCAGATTCGATTAAAGAAGTAATTCTGGAACGTTTATTTCAGTATTCCGACCACATTGATATGACCTTTAAATTAATTTATGCAAATGACATGGAAATCGAATTTCTGGATGTTCCTCTGCTGACACCTTTGATCCTGACAGAAGCAATACACTATACTCAAAACAACGAACCCTTTGCACGCAACAAATTTTATTTTCTTCCAGAACATTATCATCTTGAATTTTCTTATAAAAAATAGAAAATCAAAAATTAGCCATGACCACTCTCAATCTAGAACTTAAGAAAAAAGATATTTTAATTAACAGTGTAATGGAACTGTGTTGAGAAACAGGAGAAGCCATTGATATTGTGATATGGATAAATTGAAAAAGAGCGCGCCGGATGATTTTGAAATTGAAAAGTCATTAATTAGGAGAACAAATGATATATAAATACAAGTGAACGAAGAATATAGGCAGGAGAACCCAACGGATTTTCCTGCCTATGTTTTATAAATATCCTTTTGTCTGTACAAAGTCTACAGCCGCTTTAGATTTCTGATTCCCTACAGCTTCAGATCCTGATACTGTACATGCACTTCCAGCGCCTGTGTCATCTCTGCCATCCGGCTCACATCCCCGATCAGGATCACGCCGCAGAGACGATTATTGAGGAAATAATATTTCTGATACTGTTTTTTCCCCATATCTTTGAACTCGATTGTTTTGTATACCAGATTTGGATTCTTTCCATTGTCTCCTGCTGCAAACAACGCCGTACGCATTCCGTGGAAACTCAGCGCTGCCGGCACAGTCTGATATTCTGTTTCCTCTCCCGCTGCATTGGCTCCTGCTGTTTTTCCCTGCTCTGATGCTTCCGGCCAGATTGCGTAATTGAGTCCCTCATACTGTACGCAGTCTCCACATGCATAAATATCCGGTACATTAGTCTCCATTTTGGAATTGACGATCACAGCACGGTCCACTTCCACTCCCGCCGCTTTTGCCAGCGCTGTATTGGCACGCACTCCTGCAGAAACGATTACCAATTCTGCCGCAAAGGTTCTTCCATCGGAAAGTGTCACACCTGTCACGGACTCTTCCCCTTCTACGGATGCAATACTCACTCCTGTATGGATCGTAACACCCTGCTGTTCACTGATGTGCTGAAGCATCTCTCCTGCCGCTTCATCCAGCTGGCGTCCCATAAGCTGTGGCGCAGCTTCCAGAACGGTCACCTCACAGCCTGATTTTTTCAGTTCCCAGGCAGCTTCCAATCCGAGGACTCCACCGCCGATCACAACTGCATGTTCCACATTTGGCAGCATTGCCGCAACTTTTTTTGTATCCTCCAGACGGCGGATCGCGATCACACCTTCTTTATTTGCACCTGGGATCGGCGGAATAAAACACTCTGCTCCCAGCGCATAGATCAGTTTTGTATAAACGAATTTGAGACCGCCTTCCAGTTCTATTTCTTTGGTTTCCGGATGGATGGCAACCACTTCCATATCCAGAACCTGCTGGATGTTCTGTTCTTCATACCACGCTGCATTCTGCACGGCGATCTGTTCCTCATCCAGATCTGCCATAATCGATTTTGTCAGCATCGGACGGTTATACGTGCGGTACGGTTCATTGGAGATCATCAGCACCGAAGCCGTTTTGTTTCTCTTTCGAATCTCTGCCGCCGCATTCCATCCGGCCGTTCCATTTCCAAGGATCACATAGAAATCTTTGGTGTCATTGACAAACTCACTTTCCTGTGCATCCACCGGAACAAAATTCTCTTTGCCCACACCGCAGACCGGACACACTTCCAGAGACGAATCAAAGATTTCCCCACAGACCAGACATTTGACAAGCTGACGTGCGCCGCTCTTTTCTGTCTTTTTATTTTCCTTGTTCTGCAAAATACATCCAAAATTATATCCATAGTCAAAAGCATCGATCAGGTTGTCTTCTCCCGGTTTAAACCGTACTCGAAATCCATCCACCACATTCATCCGAAGCTGTTTCAAGCGTTCTATGATATGAGGCACTCCTTCTCCGCTCCATCCGTAGCTTCCAAATGCACTGGCCAGCTTTCCTCCATGTGTTCCTGCAAAAATAGATGTGGTCAGATCCCAGATTGGCTTCAATGCTTCTCCCACGATCGTCGGTGTTCCAAACAGGATTCCATCTGCAAATCCAAGCTCTTCCAGTACTTTCTCCTGATCTGCCTCCACCATATCATAGCAGCGCACATCCACATCGCCGCTTGCCTGGATTCCTTCCGCGATCTTTCCGGCAAGCTGTGCTGTATATCCATAAGCGCTCACATACGGAATGATCACCGTTTTTTTTGGATTGGGGTTCACCACAGTACACCATTCTTCATAGGTGTCCAGCATCCAGGAAATCTTGTCATCGATCACCGGTCCGTGTCCGGTACAGATCATACTCAGATCTAATTTTCGCACTCTTTTCAGAGCTTTTGCCATAAATGGCTTAAATGGTCCGATGATGTTGTCAAAATAATATTTCGTAGCGCGTACATAATCTTCCCACTCTGTTACTTTACTCAACAAAATATCGTGGAATCCATAATGGGAACCAAATGAATCACAAGTCACCAGGATCTGTTCTTCTTCGATATACGTATACATCGTATCCGGCCAGTGTAGGTTTGGCACGATCAGAAAACGAAGCGTTTTATTTCCGATTTTCATCGTCTCATTATCTTTCACCGGAATCGCCGTAAATTCTCCATTTACAATCTCTTTTAAAAATCCGATGGCACATCCTGTGGCCACGATCTTGAGTCCTGGATTCAGCTCCAGCAACCGTTCCACACTTCCCGCATGATCCGGCTCTGTGTGATTGACTACCAAATAATCAATCTTTCGGATATCTGTGATCTCGCTTAATTTTTCCAGATATTCATCAAAAAATTTGGCCTTTGCGGTCTCAAACAAGATGGTCTTATCCCCGGCCTTTAAAATATAAGAATTATAGGTTGTCCCGAATTCTGTATACATAATGATATCAAATACTCGAAGCTGATCGTCCACGATCCCTGTCCAGTAAAAATCATCTCTTAATTGTAATGTCTCCATTGTCATCTCCTCCTTCTTTGAAATGATTACAGGCACATCTTATAAATAGCTGCCACATCTTTTGCATTCAGCGGAACATATGCCTCGGAAAGTCCTCCAAAGACTACTGCATGCTCTGCCATCGCCTCAAAATGCTTCTCTGTGATCCCCAGTTCTGTCAGTGTCATCGGAATTCCCAGATTTTTCAAAAATGCTTCCGTCGCATCAATTCCTGCATTTGCCGTCTCAAATACATCTTCAGATTCTGCAATCTCCCATACATTTTTTGCATAATCCACGAATTTTTCTACGGTATTTTCATTCAAGATATAACGCATCCAGCGCGGTGTCAGGATTGCAAGACCCACGCCATGTGTAATGTCATAATAGGCGCTCAGTTCATGTTCCATCGGATGGCAGCTCCATGCGCATTCCTTTCCTGTCGAACAGATCCCGTTGATCGCCAGAGAGGAAGTCCACATCAGTTCTGCTCTTGCTTCATAATTGTTCGGCTCACGCACTGCGATCGGCGCATACTGGATCACCGTCTTTAACAGCCCCTCACTGATCCGATCTGGAACTGCCGCTTTTCTTGTGTCAAAATACACTTCCAGAATATGGGACATGATATCCGCACTGCCAGCCGCTGTCTGGCTTGCAGATACGGTAAATGTATTTTCCGGATTTAGTATGGATGCTTTCGGAAGCAACAGCGGATTTCCAAATCCCAGCTTTTCTTTGGTCTTTAAATTGGTGATCACACCGCCATTGTCCATCTCACTTCCTGTTGCCGAAAGTGTCAGCACTGTAACAAGGGGAAGCGCCTTTTCAATCTTATCGGGATGCAGGATCAGATCCCAGGCATCTCCTTCATAATAAGCCGCTGCGGCAATGGCTTTGGAACAATCAAGCGTACTTCCTCCGCCTACTGCAAGGATCACATCAATGTCTTCTTCTCTGCAGATTTCCGCCCCGGCATACACACTCTCGATTCTCGGATTCGGCTCGATTCCTCCAAGTTCAAACACTTCAAACCCGGACAACAGTTCTTTAAGCTTGTCGTAAAGTCCCGTGCGTTTGATACTTCCTCCGCCGTAAGTCAGCAACACTTTTTTCCCATATGGCTGTAAAAGTCCCGGCAGTTGTTCTTCCTGTCCTTTTCCAAATAAAATTCTGGTTCCAACACAAAAATTAAAATTCTCCATACCGATCCGCCTTTCCTGTTATCATTCCATTATTTTTATCAGACAATCCCATTTTATCATTGAATGAGGAAAATGTCTTTCTTTTTCCCAAATATTTCTCATAAAAATAGAGTGGTCAAAAAACCACTCCATCTTGTGACACCATCTAAAATTCCTTTTTCTCCATCACGTGCACACTAATCTGATACGAAATCCCCATAAAAACAACAAGCACAACCAAACCAATGATTCCGAGTATACCCGCACCAATCTCTGACACTTTTTCTAAGACAACGGTCACATCGATATGGAACCATTTGATCAGCTGACCAGCGCCTGCAATCAACAGGAAAACTCCGAGCCCTACTGCTACCACTGCCAGTCTGCCCTTTTCGTTCCCACACTTCAGCTGTACCGGAAGTGCAACTCCCAACAACAATAATACCAAAACAAATGGTACCACATAAGACAGAATCAGGGACATATCGATCGTTGTCTCTCCGTTTACAAACACATACAACAGACTGCATAACATAGCAAGAATCCAGATTCCGCCACAAAGAAGCAGGCCAAACACATACTTTTCTTTTACATACCCTTTTTTTGATACCGGGAGCGTAAATAAAAAGGAATACCCTCTGTCAAATTCATCATAACTCAATGTTCCCAAGACAACGATGCATCCGTACATGGGCATCAAACTTACAATATAAGTCGGACTTTCCATAAAAACAGTAAATACTACACACATGGCCAACAAAATCAGCAATACATTTTTCTGCAACTTCAAAATGCAAAAATCTTTGATCAACAATCCTTTCATACTCTCTCCCCCTTGATCATCATTAAAATCGCCTCGTCAACCGTACCCTTTTCAACCACAACTTTCGGATAGTTTTCCAGATAAAACTGCTTTTGGTCTGTCAGAAGTTCATATCCAAACGGCGTCTTTTTCCGTCTAAGAATGTATTGTTTATCCAGTGTCTGATACTGCTCTTCATCCACTTTCAGAACCGCATACTCCCCAAGCAGCACATCCGTTTCTTCATGAAGCACGATTTTCCCTTCGTGGATCATGTACAGATCATCACACAGCCCCTCCAGATCACTGGAAATGTGGGAACTGATCAAAATTGCACGATTCTCCTTCTCTTCCATATATCCCCGCAGAAGATCCAGCACCTCTTCCCTTGCCGCCACATCCAGCCCTGCTGTCGGTTCATCCAGGATCAGCAGACTGGCATCATGAGACAACGCAAGCAGAACTTTTAACTTTGCTTTCATTCCCGTGGAAAACTCTTTGATCTTCTTATCCATGGGAATCTGAAATTCCTTGCATCTGGAAAGAAATCTTTCCTTATCAAACTTTGGATACATGGCCCGCATCACAGATACCACATCTTTTCCAAGAAGGAACTCGCTAAATCCCGTATCCGAAAGCACCACTCCCAATTCCTGACGCTCCTTCCCTGTCAGATCCTGCCCCTTTTTTCCTAACACTTCAATAGTTCCGCCGTCTGTCCGGATCAGACCAAGAGCCGCCTTAAATGTAGTAGATTTTCCCGCTCCATTCTGTCCGATCAAACCGGTAATGCAGCCTGGTTTTACTTCCAGAGAACAATCCAGAGTAAATTTCTGATACTGCTTCTTTACATGTTCTAATCTCAGCATATGCTATCCCTCCAATATCAACTCCAGCATCTCCCGGATATCCTCTTCCGGCAGACCATATCGTTTTGCCTTACGTATCACTTCTGTCAGATCTTCCTCGATCTCTCTTCGATACTCTTCCATCATCATCTCTTTGTTCGCCGCAGCCACATAGGTACCTTTTCCATGTACCGTAATCGTAAACCCTTCCTGCTCCAGCGAATCATATGCTTTTTTCACCGTCAGTGCACTGATCCTTAACTCTTTGGACAAAGTGCGTACAGACGGCAGGTTATCATTCTCTCTTAATTCGCCGCTCAAAATCTGAGCTTTGATCTGTTCTACGATCTGTTCATAGATAGGCGTCATCGATGAACTGTTTATAATAATCCTCATATCTTCCTCCTTTGTATAAACAGTATATAACAGTATGCATCTGTTGTCAACTGTTATGCACTGTTTGTTTCTTTAAAGTAAAGAACTGCCGGCAGGTGATCCTGACCATGAACCATCAGAAGTGATCATTCTACCGGATCTCCGTTCGTTTCCTGTGTCAGCATCTCTGTCTGTGTATGATGTGCCTGAAGCAGTGACTGCTCTGCTGCCTATCGCTCCTTACTTTTCAAAGAATAGAAAACGGATTCCTTCGCAGATGCTGCCTCTGCGAAGAAATCCGTCTTTCATTGAATACCCTGATTCTTTTTTGCTAATTTCCTCCGATACCATATAATTCACATGCTTGATCAAACAATCCTTCTGTATGTTCTGTTCCCTTAGAAACATCCAGGGAAACGCTGCTCATCAGAATCTCCCGATCCTCCATCAGCTCAATGACCAGGATTTTGGCACATGGATATGGAAGACCATCAGCACCTGTCACATAGCAGAACAGCTGCTGCATCACGATCCCGTCTCCCTGTCCTACATCACCCGTCATAATATCCGTATACATTCCGCCCTGACCTTCCAGCGTTTTACGAATATTTTCCATTTCTGCGGAAATTCTTTGTTCGATCGTCTCACCCCCCTGCCAGCAATGTAAATTCCGCTTTCAGCTCGATCCCATCTCTTACGGATGTTGCCGAACGTTCTGCAACAACATTCTCTCCGCCTTTGAAGAGAACCGCGTTTGTGAACCACCGATATCCTGTCAGTTCTACTGTTTCAAATTCATCATATCCTTCGATTGGAGATGCTTCATATGTACTTCCTACATTCGGATCTGCCTCTTTATCCGGCACCCTATCCGGTTCTTCGTACTCATCCTCTGGCACCTCCTGTATCTCTTCTGTCACCGTCTGCTCTTTTGCTGGCTGAGAAACTGCATATAGTCCCAACGCAATCCCTGCTGCGATCTGAAGGATCACCAAGATCACTCCGATCACACCAACAACCGTACTTGCAATAATCACACCTTTATTTTGCTCTGGATCCGGTCCTGCATACTCTGCATTTCCAAAAGCCAGCATCGGCAGGAAAATAATACTCAGGAAAATAATCCCACATGCAAACCCTCCGCCTTTTCCAAACACCTTAGCAAGCTTGATGGATGTAAAAATTCCAAAAATAAGATTTCCGATTGGAAGCAGCAGTAACAGAAACAGCCATCCCTTTCCCCATGTGATTTTTGTCATCACATAGAAATTGTAAAATGGGATCAATGCGGCCCATCCACGCGCCCCCGCTTTCACAAAAATCTTCCACATTGACACAACACAAACAATGGCCATAGCAAATGCAAGGAACAGAACCCCCACTAACACTGCATAAGCTAACATTATCTCATTTCCTCCTCGTTTCCTTCTTTTGTTTTTCTTATTTTATCACAGTATTGTATAAAAGTCGATAATCGCTCTCATTCACCAGAATATTGTGATTTGACTATACAATTAGAACTTTCAAAAAAATCGAAATTTTTTTAAAAAAGTTGTTGACAGATCAGAACATCTGTAGTATAGTATATATTGTTCCGAGGGGAACACAAAACAAACGCGATAGTGGCTCAGCTGGTAGAGTACGACCTTGCCAAGGTCGGGGTCGCGGGTTCGAACCCCGTCTATCGCTCTTACAGGACTGTGAATCGAAAGATTTACAGTCTTTTTTCTTTTCCAAACTCTATTTTTTCCGCCGCCTCTGTTTTCCTCATAAAATAAGAGAAGCTGTGATTTCAACTCACAGCCCCTCATTTTGCACCGTCCTTTGCAGACAGCTCTTCTTTTATTCTTCGGTTTCTTTCTGAATATCCAGTTTCAATCCCAGTTCTTCCAACTGCTTGTTATCTGCCATACTTGGAGCCTGTGTCATCAGACAGGAAGCATCTTTGATCTTCGGAAATGCCATCACATCACGGATACTATCTTCTTTTGCCATCAGCATCACCATTCGATCCAAGCCGTATGCAAGTCCTGCATGAGGTGGCACTCCGTATTTGAATGCATCCAGAAGGAATCCAAACTGCTCGTATGCCTGCTCTTTGGTAAAGCCAAGCACCTCAAACATCTTCTCCTGCACGTCATTCTGGAAGATTCTGACACTTCCTCCGCCGATCTCATTTCCATTTAAAACGATATCATATGCTTTTGCACGAACTCTGCCCGGCTCGGAATCGATGTACTGCAGATCTTCTTCCATCGGCATGGTAAATGGATGGTGCATTGCCAGATAGCGGTTCTGCTCATCACTCCACTCAAGCAGCGGGAATTCTGTAATCCACAGGAAGTTGTACTGATCCTTGTCCAGAAGTTCCATCTGCTTTGCCAGTTCCAGACGAAGATTTCCCAGAACATCCCAAACTACTTTATTCTTATCTGCTGCAAAGAGCAGTAAATCTCCCGCTTCTCCACTCATTGCTGCAATCAGATTGTTCATCTCTTCTTCTGTCATAAACTTGGAGAAAGAAGATTTCACAGTACCATCTTCCTGAATCGCAATATAAGCAAGTCCTTTTGCTCCAAAATCTTTTGCAAATGCCACCAGTTTATCAATTTTTTTGCGCGGCATTGCTCCCTGTCCTTTTGCATTGATACCACGGACTGTTCCCCTGTTCTCAATTGCACCTTTGAACACGACGAACTCACTGTCTTTGACAACCTCTGTTACGTTCACCAATTCCATGCCAAAACGAGTATCCGGTTTGTCAGAACCGTAGCGGTCCATTGCTTCCTGCCATGTCATTCTCTGGATCGGAAGCTTCACATCCACATCCAGAACTTCCTTAAAAAGTTTTGCAAGGAAACGCTCATTCACCTCGATCACATCATCTACATCTACAAAAGAAAGTTCCATATCGATCTGGGTAAACTCCGGCTGTCTGTCTGCACGGAGATCCTCGTCACGGAAACATTTTGCAATCTGAATATAACGGTCGCATCCGGAGCACATCAAAAGCTGTTTGTAAAGCTGCGGAGACTGTGGGAGTCCGTAGAAACTTCCCGGATGCACACGGCTTGGCACAAGATAATCTCTTGCTCCTTCTGGCGTTGTCTTTCCAAGGATCGGCGTCTCAATCTCGAGAAATCCTTCTTCAGCAAAAAACTGACGTGCCAGTGTTGTCACCTGACTTCTCATTCTTAAGTTTCTTTGAAGATCTGGTCTTCTCAAGTCCAGATAACGATATTTCAGGCGAAGTTCTTCCTTTGTCTTGCTATTTTCCTCTACCTGGAACGGAGGCACCTCAGACTCTGAAAGGATGCGAAGTTCTTCTGCGCGCACTTCAATCTCTCCCGTTGCCAGGTTTTCATTGACTGCACCACTTCTCTTCTCCACATTTCCTACTACTGCAACTACAAACTCACTTCTTAATTTCGCAGCTTTTTCCATCAGTTCTGCCTGCTCTTCTCCTTCAAATACAATCTGAAGGATTCCAGAGCGGTCACGCAGATCCATAAATACGATTCCGCCTTTATTTCTGTTTTTCTGTACCCACCCCATAACGGTTACTTTCTCTCCAATATTGGCACTGGACAGTTCTCCGCATCGGTGTGTTCTTTTGAGTCCCTGCATAGATTCTGCCATTTCTTTGTTTCTCCCTTCTTCTCTACAACTGCTCGATGTTGTCTGCATAGCAGTCTACAATCTCTGTATATCCCTGTTCCATCAGCTGCTCTTTCTGGAACTTTTTATTTTTCTTCATATTGACGATCATCACCTGTTTACCAAGGGCGCGCTCTGCCTTTGCCAGATTCAAGATTTTCAACATGCCTTCCTGAGGCACTTTCTTATCAATAAGAAATGCTTTTTTCTGCGCTGCCGTCGGCACCTGATATCCTCTTTCTAAAAGCAGCATCACGATCCGCTCAAATCCGATGGAAAAACCGACTGCCGGTGTATTCTGACCCGTAAATTTTCCGATCATCTCGTCATAACGTCCGCCGCCTCCGACAGAACCGCCAAATTCATCCATGGAAATCTCAAAAATCGTTCCTGTGTAATAGGACATTCCGCGGACCAGTGTGGGATCAAATTTCATGCGGAAATCTGCTTCTTTCGCACTCTCTACACATGTGATGATGGTCTCAAGCGAAGCCGCCGCATCATCCGCAAGAAAGCCTTCCAGTTTCTCTTTACAGTAACGTACCCCTTCCACGTCATTCGTAATCTCTTTGAATAACTGCAGATATTTTTCCACAGACTCTTTCGCATATCCGTTTTCCTCTAATTCTGCTGCCACACCATCCAGACCGATCTTGTCCATCTTATCCAGGATGATGAATACATTTTCATAATCACTCTCTGCAAATCCACTGTAGGCTGCCATCGCTTTTAAGATTCTTCTGTCATTGATGCGGATCGTAAAGTTTTTAAAATCCAGTTTTCCAAGCAATGTGCTTGTTGCCAGGATCAATTCGATCTCTGCCAGATTGCTTGGCTCGCCCAAAATATCAATATCGCACTGCATGAACTGGCGGAAACGCCCTCGCTGCGGTCTGTCTGCTCTCCATACATTTCCCATCTGAAGCGCTTTAAATGGGGATGGCAGTTCATTGGCATTGTTGGAATAATATCTGGACAAAGGCACGGTCAGATCATACCGAAGTCCTCCGTCTACCACATCCATCTCTTCTTTTGCTTCCTCGATTTTTAACTTTTCTCCTCTTTTGAGGATCTTAAAAATCAGCTTTTCATTGTCTCCACCCTGTTTGCTGCAGAGATTTTCAATATGCTCCACACATGGAGTCTCAATGGATGAGAACCCAAATGCACGGTAAGTCTCTTTGATCATTCCGATCACATAATCACGGATTTCCATCTCCGCAGGCATCATGTCTTTCATTCCCGTTACCGGTTTCTTTTTCAGCGCCATAGCCATTCTCCTTTTCTCTCTATCATCTCGTCAATACGGCTTTCATATTCCGTAATATTCTTCACATTCTCAATCCGGATCAAATTCGTCTCTCTGCCATTATCCAGGCGGATCTTCTCCGGAAGCACGATCTTGGTAGAAGCTCCTGCCCCTGCTGCAAGGATCGTCTGTTTTTCTTCCATAATAAGTATATTGTATATTCCGGCTTTGTCAACCTTTGCATATCCAACATTTTCAAAATTTCCCGCAATATTCTTCTGTCGGTACAGATAGTATGGCACAAGCCCCATCCGCTCTGCCGCCCAGGCACTTTCTTCTACCATCTGTTCGATTTCTGAATGCAGATCAATCTTTCGCTGCTCCTGCCCGAATTTTGCCGCCCGCTTGATAGCCAGCGCGTGTACCGTCAGGCTGTCCGGAGAGAGTTCTTCGATCTGACGGAGGGTGTCTCTCATATCCTGTGCGTCTTCCCCCGGCAGCCCTGCGATCAGATCCATATTGATGTTGTCAAATCCTAGTTCTCTGGCTGCATAAAAGATATCTTTTACATCCTGTACGGTATGTTTTCTCCCCACCAGATCCAGCGTCTTTTGCTGCATGGTCTGCGGATTGACCGAAATCCGGGTCACCGGAAATCTTCGCATCACTTCCAGCTTCTCTCTTGTAATACTGTCCGGTCTTCCCGCCTCAATCGTAAACTCCAGCAGATATTCAAACGAAAACGACTTCTGTATCGTGTCCAGAAGCACAAAAAGCTGCTCTGCCTCCAATGTGGTCGGAGTTCCCCCTCCGATATAGATCGTGTTGAGCCTTCTGCCTTCTGCCATCTTGCCAAGAGACTGGATTTCCTGACAAAGCGCCTTTAAATAGTCATCCACCCTGTCCTTCCACTCTGCCAGAGGGGAGGAACTGAACGAACAGTACGAGCAAATGCTCGGACAAAACGGGATTCCCACATACAGGCTAACTCCCTGTTCATAGTCCAATCTACCCAGAAGTTCTTTCTCTCGTTCTGCAATGGCGATTCCAAGTTCTGCTTTCTGACGGCTCACTCCATATTCCTCTTCCAGAAACGTACAGACCTCTGCCTGTCTCATGCCAGATTCTAATTTCTGCATGGCCAGTTTGGTGGGTCTGACTCCGGTCAGCATCCCCCAGGCAAGGGATTTGCCGCTTTCCTTTGACAGCCAGTCGTACACCAGCCTGGTCACTTTTTTCTTTCCCTCCTGCCGGTCCCGACAGTCTGCAATTTCTGAAACAGGAACACAAAAGCAAGAACCTTCATCCAGCTTCACTGAAACCAAAGATTCCTGCTTTTCGTCCAGATTCTGGCTGATCTCCCCATTTGGGAAGAACGCCTTCACAATATGATATAAATTATACATATATAACGTATCTTTACTGCTGATCTGTATCATTGTATTTTTCTCTCGCTCCGTATTTACAGGAACGGATTATTCTCCTTTTCAAATCCGATCGTCGTTGCCTCCATATGTCCCGGATACACCTGCGTATCCTCTGGAAGCACTAACAATCTCTCTTTTACGGAACGCACCAGCGTCCCCATGCTGCCTGTCGGAAAATCCGTTCTTCCAACCGAACCTGCAAATAGTGTATCTCCACTAAAGAGAACCTCTTCCTTCGGAAGATAATAACAGCATCCTCCCACCGTATGCCCCGGCGTAGAGATCATCCGGATCTCATATCCGGCAAGCTCGACATGCTCCTCATCTTCCAGAAATCTGACGTCTGTCACGGTATATCCCATGCCATATGCCGAAGACAGATTCACATCCGGATCTGTCAGCACCAGTTCTTCCAGAATGCTTGCATACACCGGAACCGGATATGCTCTGCACAGTGCATCGATTCCCATGATATGATCGAAATGTCCATGTGTCAGAAGAATCCCCTGTAAGATTAGACCTTCTGTCTTGATAAACTCAATCACTAGATCCGACGGCACTGCCGGATCCACCACAAAACATGCTCTTGTCTCTTCGTTATACACCACATAACAGTTGGTTCCAACCATTCCGATGACAAACTTTTTTATTCTCATATGCTCTTACCCCGCTGTCCGTTCAATATCCAAAACACCTTCTACATTTCTCAGCTTTTTAATAATGTCATTCAGCTGTTCTCTGCCTCTCACGATAAATCCTGCCTCCAGTGTGGCAGTTCCCTTTTTGCTGGTCCGTGTATTCATCGATCTGACATCGATCTTCGCCTCTGTAAACACCTTCGTCACATCCAGAAGCAGTCCCTGTCTGTCGTTGGCATACATCTTCAGTTCGGCAAGATATTGTCCGCCGCTCTCAGTCTCTGCATTGCTTTCCCATTCTGCATCGATCAGACGCTCCCTCTCTGCTGCAGACAGATGCAGCATATTGACACAGTCCGTCCGATGGATCGTCATCCCTCTTCCTCTGGTCACAAATCCAACGATCTCATCCCCCGGAACCGGGTTGCAGCACTTGGAAAACCGGACTGCCATGTCGTCAATTCCTTTGACCACAATCCCGCTTTTCGATTTTGCAATGTGAACTTTCTGATTATTGGCTTCTGAAATCTTCTCCAGGATCGTCGCGTCTGTGATCTCTTTTTTATGGTCTTTTCCATATTCTTCTACTAGACGGTTGACTACCTGACCTTCTTTTAAACCACCGTGTCCGATGGCAGCCAAAACCGCATCCCAGTCACGGAATCCGTACTTTCTCTGCACGATCTGCAGATACTTGGGCTTCATCAGATCCGCCTGAGTCAGAGACTTGGATTTACAATATGCGGCGATCAGTTCTTTTCCGCGGATAATATTTTCTTCCTTAAACTCATGCTTAAACCACTGGTTGATCTTATTCTTTGCCTGAGTACTCTTTACAATGTTCAGCCAGTCACGGCTCGGTCCTTTGGAATTCTGAGAAGTCAAAATCTCAATACGGTCTCCGTTCTGGATCTTATAGTCAATATTGACCAGCTTTCCATTGACACGGGCGCCTACCATCTTATTGCCCACTGCACTGTGGATCGCATAGGCAAAGTCCACTGGTGTAGAACCATTCGGCAGGTTTTTTACATCTCCATTCGGTGTAAAACAATATACATCCTCTGCGAACAGATCCAAATCACCCTTTAGCAGACTTAAAAATTCCCTGTTATCCGACATATCCCGCTGCCACTCCAGGATCTGACGCAGCCAGCTTAACTTTTCTTCCTCACGACTCTTATTATTCTTCGCCGGACCGCCGCTTTCCTTGTATTTCCAGTGGGCGGCAATACCATACTCCGCGGTCTTGTGCATCTCTTCGGTACGGATCTGGATCTCAAACGGCTGTCCCGCTGGTCCCATCAGCGTGGTATGCAACGACTGATACATATTGGCTTTTGGCATGGCGATATAGTCTTTAAACCGCCCCGGGATCGGAGTGTACATCTCATGGATCACACCCAGAGCCGCATAGCAGTCCTTCACAGAATCCACGATGATCCGTACTGCAAACAGGTCATATACCTGATCCAGTGTCTTGTTCTGGTTCACCATCTTCTTATAAATACTGAAGAAATGCTTCACTCTTCCGTATACCTTGGCCTGAATATGGGCATTCTCCATATGATGAGAGACTTCTGCCACAATTTGCTGTACAAATTCTTCCCGCTCTGTCTTCCTCTCATTCAAATCTTTCACCAGTTGGAAATACACTTCCGGCTGATAATACTTCAAGGAAAGATCATCCAGCTCTGTCTTGATCTTGGAAATACCCAGTCTCTGTGCGATCGGCGCATAGATATCCATGGTCTCTCTTGCTTTTTCTTTCTGCTTTGCCGGGATCATAAATTCCAGTGTCCGCATATTATGCAGACGGTCTGCCAGCTTGATGATGATGACACGGATATCCTTTGCCATAGCAAGAAACATCTTTCTGAGATTCTCTGCCTGTACTTCCAGCTTATCTTTTGAATAAGATAGCTGACCAAGCTTAGTGACCCCGTCTACCAGAAGTGCGACTTCTTCTCCAAATTCTCTTGTGATATCCTCCACTGTCATCTCGGTATCTTCCACCGTATCATGGAGCATCCCTGCCACGATCGTCTCTTTATCCATCTCCAGATCAGCCAGGATGATCCCCACCCAGAGCGGATGGATGATATAAGGCTCTCCGGACTTTCGCACTTGATCTTTATGAGCCTCTTTGGAGAGTTTATAGGCTTTCTCGATCAGAGAAATATCCGCAGATGGATGATATTTTCTTACCCTTGCAATCAATGCGTCATATAACTGCTCAGGGTTTTGATAATCTTCAGGTGCTTTCACGGCGTGCCCATCTACCATCTCCAGATTTTTATTCAGAAGTTCATATTCCAGCGTACCTGCCATATCAAATCCCCCTTTTTCTTTTCCATCGTAAAAATTCCATATGGATTAGTATATCATCATTATTGATAATTTACCACTGTAATCTGTATGGTTTTATTCCCCCGGTATTCATTGACCGATGGGTAAAATGTCAGAGATACATTCTCTTTTGTCTGCAGATACTCCATACACTCCTGTACCTCTCCAAAATAAATAGCTTCCATTTTCTGTCCCCTTTGATCCAAAACCTGGAATTTCAGGACGTTCTGATTTTTCCCAATGATCCGCAGATTCTGCACCCGCAGATTTTTTTCCGCAAATAATGGCTTTGTATTTCCTTTTCCGAAGGGCTCCAATACTTCCAGTTCATCCACAAGTTCTTCTGTGACATATGACAGTGGAAGTTGCATATCAATCGATACTTTGGGAATCAGATCTTCCGTTGTCAGTTCACACAGCTCATTGATGGTTTTCCGGAAGCGTTCTACATTTTCTTCTTCCAGAGACAGCCCTGCCGCCAGCTTATGCCCTCCGAATTTGGTAAATAACGCCCGACATTTACACATTTCTTCAAACATATGGTAACTTTCAATAGAACGTCCGGATCCTTTTACTCCATGTTCTCCCTGGGTTAGGACAAATACCGGCTTATAATACTTTTCTTTCAGACGTCCCGCGATGATCCCGGCAATACTTTCATGACAGTCCGGTAGATATACCACAAGCACCCGGTCGCTTTTCAGCTCCGTTGTTTCGATCTGCTCCACAGCCTGCTCTACCCCTTTTTCTGTCATTTCCTTGCGGCTGTCATTTAACGCCTTGAGATCTTCAGCCATCATCACAGCTTCTCTCCGGCTCTTTGTTTCCAGAAGCTCCAGCGCCCGCTTTGCCGTATCCAGACGCCCGCTGGCATTGATACATGGTCCGATCACGAATCCGATGTGATAGGCGGACAGCTGGTCTGTCGGCACGTTGGTACATTCCATCAGTGCTTTCAACCCTTCATTTTGTGTACACTTGAGCATCTCCAGCCCCTGCTTTACAAAGATCCGGTTCTCATCTACCAGATCCATTACATCTCCCACAGTCGCAATGGCCACGTTTTCCATCAGAAAATCCACATCGTCCGCATCCTGCCCCATGACATTGTACAGCGCTTCGATTACCTTATAGGCAACTGCCGCTCCACATAATCCTTTAAACGGATATGGATCCTCAGGTAAATGTGGGTTCACCACAGCATCTGCCGCCGGGATCAAGTACTCTTTCTCTCCCCCCGCCTCCAGATAAGGAACTTCATGATGGTCTGTTACAATGATCGTCAGTCCCTTCTCTTTTCCATAGGCAATCTCGGCTGCCGCCGCAATCCCATTGTCACAGGTAATGATGGTGTCTACTCCATCTGCCAGCGCACGGTCGATCAGCATCTGATTCAATCCATATCCATCCTTCATTCGATCTGGAATATCTGTGTCCACAACCGCATCTAGACTCTCCAGTCCAGTTTTTAAAATATAGGTCGCATTAACTCCGTCAATATCATAGTCCCCGATCACACGGATCTTTTTTTGCTCCCGGATCTTCTCAGCCAGAATCTCCACTGCGGTGTCCATATTTCTCATCAACATTCCATCGTGCAAATCTGCAATGGTTCCATTCAAGTAATAATCAATATTCTGATCGCCTACAATCTCTCTGTTTCGGATCAGACGGGCAATGATCGGCGAAATATGATATTTCTCTGCAATCTGCACAAAATCTGCCTTTTTCATGGACACAAACCACTTTTCCATGTTACTTCCTCCCAAGTATCTTTCTTATTTTTATATTTTAGCATACCGGAATTTTTCTGTAAATCTGTCAAAAAAAGGTTCTGCCATGAAATCATTCGCTCCTAAATGTTCCAAAAACAATTTTCCCGGATTGCAAAACAGTGCCCCATGCCTTTCGGCACGGAGCACTGCTGCGTATTTAGGAAGAATTTTTAATTTTTACTTATCTGCGCCTTTTCAGGAATGCCAGAAGCGCTGCTCCTCCTGCAAGAAGTCCGGATACTGCTCCGGCAATCGGGGTCGCATCCCCTGTCTTCACTGCTTTGTTTGGAGTGCCAGCTGACGGTTTCTGTGTGGAAGACTGATTACTGTTTCCATTATTGTTTTGTCCGCCATTGTTTCCATTTCCCGGCTTGTTGTCTGGTTTGTTGTCCGGTTTATTATTGTCTGGATTTTCTGGTTTCTCAGTCTGTGTTTTTTCCTCCAGTGCATCGATAGCAGTTCTTACTTTCTGTACTGCTGCATCAATGTCTGCCTGAGATACCTCTTTGTCGGCAAGAATAAACTGTGCTGCCTCCACTTCTTTCTGAAGTGCTTTTACAGTCTCTTCCGTGTACTTATCTGCCTGCTCCAGACGTTCCTCTGCTTCTTTTATGACAGCTGTAAGCTGTGATTTATCTGTAGAAACAGCTGCTTTCTGGAAGAGTGCTGTAATATTTGCATCTGCATTGACATCACAGAATGTATACTCTGCCACTGCACCAACAGACTGTCCATTTACCAGGACATCACTGATTACATATCCTTCTTTTGGCTGGATCGCAAATGTCTGGCTCATGCCGCGCTCTACTTTTACAGTACCGCATGGAGTGATGCTTCCGCCCTCTCCTGCTGCTGCCATAATTGCAAACTCTTTCTGGATCGGTGCAATATTCATTGCTGCATCCAGTGCATTCTGTGCCGCATCCACTGTTTCCTGTGTCGCTGCCGGATCTGCTGCTACTGCTTTCGCTGCATCCAGTACTTCCATCAGATTCTGAA
>Snoopy_p1__coassemble_313_pt1 | contig 34096 bp, 27 predicted proteins | sample Snoopy_p1__metabat2_high_PE_024 | metagenome-assembled genome bin Snoopy_p1
TTTCTCTTGCCATAATAAAAGGCCTCCTTATGATAAAATATTTTACCATAGAAGATCTTTTAAAACATTATTTACAGAAAAAGTTTCACATTCTCATCATGGACAGGACGAAATGAGTCCTGTCTATAGTAGTTCAGTCCGTGCATACTCCAGCAATTCTGCTTCCACCCGTTTCATCAATTCCTTTGTCTCAGGATGGGTATACGGAATCCGCGCAATGATCCTTGGAATATAGTTCTGCTCTTCAATGATATCCAGACTTTCCCGGAAATTGATATCATAGAAATAGGCAAGATAAGAAATCCAGTAATCCATCGGAGTCACCCGATCAGAGGAAAGAATGCATTCATGATGTAAAATAGAATCTTTCACTTTTGGAGAAACCACGGAGGCACCTGTCTCCTCTGCAGAAGAGTTCATAAAGGTTTCCAGTTTATCTTCCAGTTTTACGCGGCAGTTATCCAGCTTGTCTGCATCCCGGATAATCTTTGCATGAAGTAAAGTACGCGCATCGGAAATTCCTTCCAGTTTAAAATCGCTGTGTTTTGCAATGGAAATACGGATGATCTCATCAAAATCTGATTCTGGAATAAAGTTACGGATCAGATTTTGATCAGGCGCATTGTCGAACAGGATCTTGACTCCGTAAGCTGCGTGATCCATAGTGTCAGGGAGAAAACTGTCAAATTGTTTCAACTGTTCAAAACGTCCGATATCATGCAGCAGTGCGATCATCTTGGCGAGGGATGTATCTTCCTCAGATAATTTCATACGGGCGGCAATATCGGCACTTTCTTTTACGACCCCATAGGTATGTACGATTTTCAGACAAATTTTGTCATTGTGGCAGTCATAGTCTTTTAAATAATTGTTGAATTGGGTTTTAGCGGTATAAAAATCCATGAAAATAGTACTCCTTATCATTGTGTATAAAAAGCTTATAAATTTCGTTACCTTTATTTTGAGGAGTTTCCTAAGGAATGTCAAGTGGGACAGAAAGGGTGTTTGTATGTTGGAGAAAAGATGTTATAATATTACAGACACAAACTAACGACATACGGAGAGAATTATGCAGTTACGATACGAGATCCCGGATACATTCTGGAGTTTATTCCGCTCAGTAAACCGGGAGATTTATATGGAGTCGCTGCTGGTGATCAATGAGGAGTATCAGTACAGTAATTATTTTTTGACGAAAGAGATCTGTGTGCAGGTATTAAGTGATATGAATGCACAGAAGAGGATTTCGTTGGAGCGGGAAGAAAACGAGACGGACTTTGATATGCTGGAGACAACGGCATCCCGTATTTTGCGATGGCTGTTGAAAACGGGATGGCTGAAGAAGATTGAAGATTACAGTACGATGACGACCAACATTGTGATACCGGATTATGCGGCAATTTTTATTGAGGCGTTTGAGCGTCTGACCTCGGAAGAACTGGAAGAAACGGAACTTTATATTCAGAATGTATATGCCACTCTATTTTCATTTCAGAATGATTCCAGGGTCAATTTAAATATGCTTCGAACTGCGCTGATCAACACAAGAAAGTTGAATAAAGCGCTTCAGGATATGCTTCACAATATGGATAAGTTTTTTGAAAGGCTTTTGGATCAGGAGTCTTATGGAGAGCTTCTGCGGGAACATCTGGATGGGTATGTGGAAGAAATCGTCAAGAAAAAATATCATATTCTGAAAACATCGGACAATTTTTATATTTACAAAATGGATATCAAGAAGTGTCTTCGGGACATGAGAGAAAATGAAGAATGGATCGAAATGATCCGGCAGAGGGCAAAGGCAGTCGGCGATACGAAAGAGGATGTGCTGGAACTTCTGGATTTGATCGAGAGAGGGTTTGATGATATCGAACATCGGATTGCCAACATGGACAGAGAACATTCGAAATATGTGCGGGCAACTGTGAGCCGGATGAATTATCTGCTTAGTGGCGAGACCGATACAAAAGGGCTGGTCGTGCAGCTTTTGAATAAAATTTCTTCACAGGAAGATCCTGAATATTTGATTCAGGAGACCGGAAAACGAATGAATCTGTCGTTGTTTGAGATGATTTCTGAAAAATCGTTATATAAGAGAAGAAAACCGAGGACAGATTTTATCAGTCAAATGGGACAGGACGAGGAATATGAAGATCTGGATCGGGAAGACGTGCTGAAATTGAACCGGATCCAGATGCGCTACAGCAAGCAGGAAATCGAAGCTTTTATTGAAGCGCATATGGAACAGGAAGTCATGGATGCGGGAGCGCTTCATATCACAGAAAAGTCAGAATTTGAAAAGCTGATCCTTGCATATGATTACAGCACCAGAAAGAACAGCAAATATCGGGTATTGAATGAGGATGAGGCAGTCATCCAAAGCGGACAGTATCAATATCCGGCATTAAAATTTGTACGAAGGAGACCGCAATGATCGAATATTACGAACAGCTTTCGGAAGAGGAGCAGGACGATATTAAAAATGTGATCCAGACTTTGTATCGTCAGACCTTCCTTCTGGAGCGAAAATTTGAAAAACGAACCGGCCGGATGGTTCCGGTTCGAGAATATCGTGTATGCAGCAAACACAAGGAATTTCTGGAAGCGTATTTTGCGGTTGCAGGAATCACTTTACAGGAAAATCTGCATATGGGAGTGATATATATCCAGGGAGAGACACTCTGGGGAGAAAAACTCTCCAGACTCGCCACGATTTATATTCTGGTGTTAAAGCTGATCTATGATGAACAGATGGCAGCAGTATCATCCAGCAGTCATATTATAACGACGCTTGGTGCAGTGAATGGAAAAGCAGGAGAGTTTCATGTATTAAATAGTCTTCCATCCCCAACAGAGATGCGCAGGACGATTGCATTTTTAAAAAAACACCAGATCGTAGAGCCAGTGGATGTGATGGAAGAATTAGATGAAGACAGCCGATTGGTGATCTATCCCTGTATCAACGCAGTGCTGCTTGGAGATGATATCAGAGAACTATTAGAGACGTTCAGTGAGGAGGAACACAGTGGAGAAAAAACAGGCGTTCAAAGCGCTTTCGAAAATCTGCCTGAATAACTGGCATTACATAGATCGGAAGATCCTGACATTGAATCAGGGGATCAATTTCTTTACCGGACACTCCGGAAGTGGAAAATCAACGGTGATCGATGCCATGCAGATTGTATTGTATGCGAACACGGACGGAAGAGGGTTTTTCAATAAAGCGGCAGCCGATGATTCGGATCGTTCTCTGATCGAATATCTGAGAGGAATGGTAAACATCGGAGAAAATAATGAATCTCAATATTTGAGGAATCAGAATTTCTCCAGTACCATTGTGTTGGAACTGGAGCAGACAGATACAAAAGAAAAACAGTGTGTAGGTGTGGTGTTTGATGTAGAAACAGCTACCAATGAAATCAATCGTCTGTTTTTCTGGCATAAGAGTGGGATTCTGGAAAACCAGTACCGGGCAGATAAGCGTTGTCTGACAACATTTGAAGTGAAAGAATATCTGCAGCGGACATTTTCAAAAGACGAATATTACTGCGGACCAAGCAATGAAAGATTCAGAAGACAGATGTACGATATTTATCTAGGTGGCCTGGATATCGAGAAATTTCCACGGCTGTTTAAAAGAGCGATCCCATTTCGGATGAATATCAAACTGGAAGATTTCGTGAAAGAATATATCTGTATGGAGCAGGATATGCACATTGAGGAGCTTCAGGAAAGCGTCATGCAGTATGGAAGAATGCGCGGAAAGATCGAAGAGACTATGGATGAGATCGGATATCTGCAGGACATTCAAGGTGCCTATCATAGGTATGAGGAAAAAGAGGAAGAATCCGCTTCCTGTGCGTATCAGATTGCAAGGCTGGAAATGTTGTATCTGCAGAGTAAAGTACGGGAACTGTCTGACCGGATGCAAGAGACAAAGGCGGAGATTGCGGACCAAGAAGCAAAAAAAGCAGATCTGGAAACAGAGCAGGCAAACCTTCAAAAGGAGTATGAAGCGATTATTTTAAAAATTGCAGACAGTGGTTATGCAGCTATGGAAAAAGATTTGGAGAGTTTGAACGAAGTTCTGGAACGACTGCAGAACAGTAAGGCAAGATGGAAGAAGACTGCGGATGGGCTCAAAGAGTGGAAGGAAAAAGATGTCACGCCAAATCAGACCATATGGGATATTGACCGGTTTGTTTCAGAAAAGATCACAGAAGGAGAACTGGAACGTCTGCAGACAAGCTTGGTACAGATTCGGGAAGAACTGGAAGAAGAACGGCAGGAGACAGATGCCAGACTCCGTGCGGTGAAAAAAGAAGAAAAGGTGGCACGGGAAGAATTAAAAGAACTGAAACAGGGAAGAAAAGCTTATCCAAAAGAGCTGGAGGAAGCCAGATACGAATTGAGAACCCGTCTGCATGAAAAGTGCGGGAAATTTGTCAATGTGCAGATTCTTGCAGATCTTCTGGATGTAAGGGATGAACGCTGGCACAACGCCATCGAAGGATACCTTGGAAACAACAAACTTCTGCTGGTTGTAGAACCAAAGTACGCAAAAGATGCTATGGAAATCTACCAGAAGATGGATAAAAAGAAATTCTTCCGGGCAGCAGTTCTGGATACAGAAAAAGTGCAGGAGACTCAGTGGGAAGTGAAAGAAGGTGCTCTTGCAGAAGAATTGATTGCAAAAGAGCCATATGTTCAGGCATACATCAATTTCTTTCTTGGAAACGTCATCAAATGTGAGACGACAGAAGAACTCCGAAAGAACAGAATCGGAATCACAGCAGATTGTGTGTTGTACCACAGTTTCCGGCTGCAGCATATCAATCCGGAGAACTATACAAGAAAGGCATATATTGGAGAAACCAGTATGCGCCAGAGAATTCGCCGTCTGGAAGAAAAATGTGAGAGCCTTCAGAAAGAACGGCTTCCTTTGCAGGAACTATTAGAAGAAATCCGCAGGATTTCTCAGTTGGAAGCATTGACACAGCCGTTGGATGATTATCGGCAGTGGTTGTCCGATCTGCAGAAAATTCCGGGAAAAGAAGCAGAAAAGGCAAGACTTCTGGATGCAATGCAAAAACTGCGTGAAGAGTCTGTTCTGGTGTGGGAGCAGCAGAAACAGGAAATTCAGCAGAAGCAGGAAGAAAAAAAGGCAGAAATAGAAACTGTGCAGAAAGTAATCTGGAATCATCAGGAGAATGGAAAGAAATTCCAAAATCAGCAGTGGGATTTGAATGAACAGCTGACGCAGAAAGAGCAGGAATTCCAGCAGCAGGATCAAGAAAAATATGAATCGGAATTTCAGCAATATCTGGAAGGCAGACAGAGCCGCAATTATGAGTATCTGATGCGGGAGCGTATGAAGAAAAAACAGCCTTTGGAAGAGGATAAGGAGAAGGCATATGAAAAGTTGGTAGAGGCAAGAAGTGAGTATCTTCGCAAATATCCGAATCGAGGGTATTCGACAACAATCCGCGATAATAAAGTCTATGAAAAGCAGTTGTCCAATCTTCAGTGTGATAATCTGGAAAAATACAAAGAAGAGGCCAAGGAGCAGGCTAAATTTGCGGTAGAACACTTTAAAGAAGATTTCGTATATAAAATCCGATATGCGATCAAAGAGGCATATCAGAGAAAAGACGAACTGAATCGGATCATCAGCCGTCTGGATTTCGGAAAGGACAAGTATCAGTTTGTCATCACGAAAAACAAAGGGCCAGATGGAAGATTCTATCGTATGTTCATGGATGATGCACTGGATATTAATCCTTCTCAGTTGAGTGATACCATGGAAAATCAGATGAATTTGTTCACGATGGAACATGAGGAAGAATATGGAGATCTGATGAATGAACTGATCCAGATTTTTATTCCACCGGAAAACGCCACAAGAGAAGAACTGGAAGAAGCCAGAAAAAATATGGATAAGTATGCAGACTATCGAACCTATCTTTCCTTTGATATGCAGCAGATTGTGCAGGGAGAAAAGGATATGCGGATCGGTCTAAGCAAGATGATCAAGAAAAATTCCGGAGGAGAAGGGCAGAACCCGCTTTACATTGCGCTTTTGGCAAGTTTTGCACAGATTTATCGGATCAATCTGTCTCCGAAGATCAAGCGTCCGCCGACACTGCGTCTGGTTGTTCTGGATGAAGCCTTTTCCAAAATGGATGCGGAGAAAGTGGCAAGTTGTATCTCTTTGATCCGCGGACTGGGATTCCAGGCGATCATCAGTGCTACAAACGATAAGATCCAGAATTATCTGGAAAATGTAGATAAGACCTTTGTGTATGCGAATCCAAATAAAAAGCATATCTCCATTCAGGAGTTTGAGCGGGTAGAGTTTGAACAGCTGCAAGGGGAAGAATGATGACATGGATTTTGGAGAATATTGTGGAGTTGCTGGAAAGTGGTGAAACAAACTGGCGTACAGAAAAATGTGGAAGAAAAACATTGAAAAACAGCGCAAAAAGCGCCAGTGAAATCCCGCCTTTATATCAGGGCTGTTCAAGAGAAAAAGCGATACAGGAAGCGATTGATCTGCAGGAAAAAGGGCTGGTGAAGATCAACTGGCTGATCAGAGGGAGCGATATCAAAAGTCTGGTATTTCATGTGGAAGATAGGGATCAGTTCTATCGTGAAAACGTAAAACAGAGGTTTATTCCTAAACAACAGAGATTGTGGAAGTATCAGGAATTTTTGAGAAAAGAAATGTCTGTGGTTCAAAAACCATGGATTCGGAGCTACTATGCAGATCTTCTGGAAAAATCTGAGAAAAATAATGGAAAATGGGAGCCGGATGAAAGACTGAAACAAGTGCGGCAGTATGCAAAATGTTTTCGGGAACTGGATAAACTGCAGAAATTGACTTATGCAAAAGTATTTGCGAGCAATTCTCTGGAGGGATCCAAAAATTTTACAAAAGAAATGAAACAGTATGTCATCCGTCAAGCCAGAAAAACCAATCCAGACAGAACAAAGTTTTTGGATGATCTAGAAGTTCTGGAAGAGATCGTATTGATTCGAGACTGTTATCAGAGTATGTATATCAAAGGAGAATTGCTGCTGTATTTTGTAGATGACAGAGGAAGAACAGCTGCTGTTAATACGAAGATTTGGAAATATGGAACAATTCTGGAGGGAGAATCACTATTGCATGCAGAACTGGAACCAGAGCAGCCACAAATACAAAAAGTGATTATTTTTGAGAATAAAATGAACTTTGTGATGGCGCCTTATGAAGAGGGAACATTATATTTATTTGTAGGTGGATATCCTGGTCCAAAAGTTTGTCGGATTTTACATAAACTGAATAAAATTTCGAAAAAGAGGAAGCGCCATATAGATGTATATCATAGTGGGGATTTGGATTATGGCGGAATCCGCATTTTTCAATACGAGAGAGATCAGATTTTCCAGGATTTGAGACCACTGCAGATGGATGCAGATACTTATTTACAACATCAGCAGTATTCGTATCCGATTCGGGAAGAGACAAAAAGAAAACTGGAAAAACTAGAAGATGGAAATGAGCAGATTAAACAGCTGTTGGAACTTATTATTCAGGAAGGCAGAGGGATTGAACAGGAGAGTTTTATTGAGGTGGATCTCTGCTGAGATTATAGAGAAAAGAGGAAATCACATATGAAATTAATGATCGCATCGGATATTCACGGTTCTGCATATTACTGCAGAAAAATGCTGGAGGCTTACGACAGAGAAAAAGCAGACAAACTTCTTTTATTGGGGGATATTTTATACCATGGTCCACGAAATGACCTGCCAAAAGAGTATGCGCCAAAAGAAGTGATCGCGATGTTAAATGCAAGAAAGCAGGAGATTTTGTGCGTCAGAGGAAACTGTGATACAGAAGTGGATCAGATGGTTCTGGAATTTCCAATTCTGGCAGAGTATTGTTTCCTGAATCTGGATGGCCAGAATATTTATGCAACACATGGACATGTGTGGAATCCGAAAAAACTGCCGATGTTAAAGGCAGGAGATATTCTGCTGAACGGTCACACACATGTGCCGGCATGTGAAGAAATCAAGACAGAATCAGGGGACTTTGCAATGTACATGAATCCGGGATCGGTGTCAATTCCAAAAGAACATTCTGAACATAGCTATATGGTCTGCGAAAATGGTGTGTTTGAATGGAAAAATTTAGAGGGAGAGGGCTATCAAAGATGGAAGACAGATACGCATTACTGATTGATGCGGATAATGTTTCGGCAAAATATATTAAGCCGATACTGGATGAATTATCCAAATATGGAAATGTTACATACAAGCGAATTTACGGGGACTGGACCAGTACTTACAATTCCAGCTGGAAGGAAGTACTGCTTCAAAATTCCATTACGCCGATTCAGCAATTCAGCTATACTCACGGCAAGAATGCGACAGATTCCGCAATGATCATTGATGCGATGGACATGTTGTATACAAGTGAGCTGGAGGGATTTTGTCTCGTTTCCAGTGACAGCGATTTCACAAAGCTGGCGAGCAGACTGCGGGAAAGTGGTAAAATGGTCATTGGAATGGGAGAAGACAAGACGCCGCCGCCGTTTCGAAAAGCATGTGATATTTTTACGGTGCTGGAGCTGTTGTTGGAAGATAGTATGTTGGAAAAGCCGGAAAAAGCTGCGGCACATACAGCAATCGAAAAGGAACCGAAAAAAGAGTCGTCAGGTGCAGTTTCCAAGAGCCAGATTGAAGAGGCAGTGGTAAAAATTATCACAGAAAACCAGAATAATGACAAAGAAACAGGTCTTGGAGAGGTTGGAAGCCGTCTGGTCAAACTGTATCCGGACTTTGATGTGAGAAGATATGGATACAGTCTGTTGTCTAAATTTCTGGAGACCTTTCCAAAATTAAAATTGATCCAGGATGGAACCAAAGTATCGGTAACATTGTTTGAAGATAAAAGCCAGCAGGAGCGAATTGAAGAATATATCATGTATCAGTTGAAACAGGCAGGCAGTCAGGGGATATCTCTGGGGACTCTTGGAAATAAGATACGAAATAAATTCGGAAATTTCAAAGTCAGAGACTATGGATATTCTCAGTTTCAGCAGTATATTAAAAGTTTTCCGGATGTAGATTTAAAAGATGACGGAGAGCAGAAATGGGCCGTGCTGAGAAGATAGAACAGAACAGTCGTGTGAGAAAAAATCATACGGCTGTTTTTTTATTCTCTTGACAAAACTAAAAACATAGTGTACTATCTAACTATATCACTGATACACGAGGCGGAAGGAGGAGGAAAATGAATTACAATGCAGAGATGCCGATCTATCTGCAGGTCATTCATGACTTGAAGAAAAAGATGATCCAGGGAAAGATACTTCCCGGAGAGAAGCTTCCATCCAACAGAGAGCTGGCGGTTCTCTACAAGATCAATCAGAATACCGCGGCGAGAATTTACAGAGAGATGGAGATACATGGATATTGTTATACAAAGAGAGGGATTGGAACATTTGTGATGGAGGAAGAGACGATGTTCGAGACGATCAAAAAAGAGATGGCAGAGGAATTATTGAGTAACTTTATGCATGAGATGCAGGATCTTGGATTCGAAAAAGATGATATCATTTCCAGGATCGCAGATTATAAGGAGGAGAGCAGATGATTTTAGAATGTCGTGACCTAAGTAAATCATTTTATACGAAAAGAGCACTGGATGAGGTTTCTCTAAAACTGGAGAGCGGAAGGATCTACGGCCTGCTCGGGGAGAATGGAAGCGGGAAGACCACCTGGATGAAGATTATTTCCGGTCTGACAAAGCCTACATCCGGAGAAGTTTTATTCAAGGAGCATCCGTGGTTTTATGGAGATAAGGCTGAGATCGCCTATATGTCAACGGAGCCGTTTTTCTACAACTTTCTGGATGTGGACGGAGTAGGACAGTACTACAAAGACTTCTTCCCGGATTTTGATGAAAAGAAGTTTCATGAGATGGTAAAAAAGATGTCTCTGGAAGGAAAGATGAAAGTCAAAGAACTGTCCACTGGTATGACTGCAAAATTAAAAGTGATCGCAACACTGAGCCGAAAGGCAGAGCTGTACCTTTTAGATGAGCCATTTAACGGAATTGATTATAAAGCCAAAGAAGAGATCCTCGGACTGATCCTGGAAACAGCGAATGAGCACAATACATTCGTCATCTCCACACATATGATCGATGAGATCGAGAGCTTTATTGAAGAAGCAATCTTTATTAAAAACGGAGAAGTGATACGGCAGATCTCCGTGGAGGAAGAACGTATGGAGAGCGGCAAGTCGGTGGCAGACATCTATCTGGAGATTATGTAAAGGATTGGAAAAGAAGGAGAAAAGAGAAAGAGAGGAAACGAAATGGGACGTTTGATCAAATACGAGTTGAAAAAACAGCAGACATCCAGAAATATCATACTGGCGCTGCTTCTGGTATTTTTACTGGCATTTGCGGTAGGGATTTTTTCGGATAATGGGAATATGGTAGGAATCAGTGTAGGACTGGAAATTTTTGTTGGGATGTTTGTCTTCTTCTATATGGGGATTGAAAGTCTTCTGATCTTAAACCGGGATCTGAAGACAAAGCAGAGCCATATGCTATGGATGGTGCCCATGCCAAGCTGGAAGATCCTTGGGGCAAAATATATTGCAGCAGCATTGCAGATTTTCTGCATTTCAGCAGCATATGTGCTGGCTGGTACCGCATGCGTCATGACGATGATCGCAAAAGAAGGAGCATGGAAAGAACTTATGCAGGTAATCCGTATGGGATTTGAGTGGCTGCTCCAGGGCAACCTGGACTGGATCACCGTCCTGGCAATCTTCCTGTTTTTCTTCCTGGCATGGACTTCTGTGATCGCAACCGGATTTCTGGCAATTATCGTATCCAGAACGGTATTGATCAATTCCAGATTTGCAGGGATTGTTTCTTTGATCCTGTTCTTCGTGCTCAATGGAATTGTGGAGTATATTTACAATCTGTTTGCAAGGTATGAGCTTCTGGGAATCCACAAAGGACTTTATATCGGAATCACAGAATACGGATTCTATATTGTGGTATGTGTTGGGTTGTTTGCCATATCCAGTGTGCTGGCAGAAAAGAAGTTAAGCGTATAAAAGAAACAGAAACTATATAAGAGTGGGCGAAACGAACAATCGTCCCTCTTTTTTTGTATTTCTAACAACTGTCTTGTCACATGTAAAGTTATGTGCTATAATGGCATGAACTCAAAGAATGACAAATAATTAACAAGTGAAAGATAAGCAATTCAAAGAAAGAGGAATACAATATGACAATCGTGGAAGAAATCCAGAAACTGAAACAAGAGAAAAATGCAGTGATTCTGGCACATTATTATGTAAATCCGGAGATTCAGGATATTGCAGATTATATCGGAGACTCCTTTTATCTGAGCAAGGTTGCAGTTGGACTGAAAGAGCAGACCATCGTATTTTGCGGAGTTTCCTTTATGGGAGAAAGTGCAAAAGTACTGAATCCGGAGAAAACTGTGTTGATGCCGGATATGCATGCAGACTGTGCAATGGCGCATATGGCAGATGCAGAGACGATTCAAAAGATGCGTGATACTTATGAAGATCTGGCGGTAGTATGTTATATCAACTCCACAGCGGAATTAAAGACACATTCCGATGTGTGCGTGACATCTGCCAATGCAGTGAAAATCGTCAAAGCACTTCCGAATAAGAACATTTTCTTTATTCCGGACAGAAATCTGGCACACTTTGTTGCAGAGCAGGTGCCGGAGAAGAATTTTGTATATAACGAAGGATACTGTCCAATCCACGAAAAAATGCAGGTAGAAGAGATCAAAGAAGCAAAAGAACAATATCCGGCAGCGGAAGTACTGTCTCATCCGGAATGTCCGAAAGCGGTTCTGGAGATTTCAGACTATGTGGGAAGTACCTCAGGTATTATCGATTACGCAGCCAAAAGTGATAAAAAAGAATTTATTATTTGTACAGAGAACGGAGTGCGTCATAAACTGGAACAGGATAATCCGGATAAGAAATTTTATTTTACAAAAACCGAACCAGTATGTACGGATATGAAACTGATCACATTGGAGAAGATTCTTCATGTATTAAAGACAGGAGAAAATGAAGTACACCTGAGTGAGATGTTGAAAAATGAATCAAAAAAACCATTGGAAAAAATGCTGGAGCTGGCGAAATAAAAAGTCTTTCGTATTAGGAAGACTTGCCGAAAGGAAAGAGAGTATTATGGAAAAAAAAGCAGATGTTGTTATCGTTGGAACCGGTGTTGCGGGATTATTTTCTGCGCTGAATCTTCCGGATGACAAGGAAATCATCATGATTACAAAATCTGATGCAGAAAGCAGTGATTCTTTTTTGGCTCAGGGGGGAATCTGTGTACTTCGGGATGAAAATGATTACGACAGCTATTTTGAAGACACGATGAAAGCAGGTCATTATGAAAATCGAAAGGAATCCGTGGATATTATGATCCGCAGTTCCAGGGAGATCATAGAAGATCTGGTTGGATACGGGGTCGAATTTGAACAAAGGGACGGAGAATTTGCCTATACAAGAGAAGGGGCACACTCCAGACCAAGGATTTTGTTCCACGCAGATATTACGGGAAAAGAGATTACCAGCAAGCTGTTGGAAAGAGTAAGAGAGAAGCACAACATTACAATTTACGAATATACAACGATGACAGATATTATTGAAGAAAATGGAAGTTGTGCGGGGATCACAGTGAAAACGAAAGATGGAGAAAATGCGGAGATCTATGCAGAATATACCATACTGGCAAGCGGAGGAATCGGCGGATTGTATCAGCACTCCACCAATTTTCCACATCTGACAGGCGATGCGCTGGAAATTGCGAAAAAGCATCAGATCCGTCTGGAACATTTGGACTATGTACAGATCCATCCGACAACATTGTATTCCGAGAAACCGGGCAGACGGTTTTTGATCTCAGAATCCGTCCGTGGAGAAGGCGCTGTTCTGTACAATAAAAATATGGAGCGATTTGTAAATGAACTTCTTCCAAGAGATGTGGTGACCAAAGCAATCCGGGAACAGATGGAAAAAGACGGCACAGATTTTGTATGGCTGTCTATGGCGCCGATCGAAAAAGATACGATCCTGAATCATTTCCCCAATATTTATCAGCACTGTCTGGAAGAAGGATATGATGTCACGAAAGAATGTATACCGGTTGTTCCGGCACAGCATTATTTCATGGGCGGAATCTGGGTGGATAAAAACAGTCATACATCCATGCCACAGTTGTTTGCAGTGGGAGAGACCAGCTGTAATGGTGTACATGGGGCAAATCGTCTGGCAAGTAATTCGCTGCTGGAAAGCCTTGTGTTTGCAAAAAGAGCAGCAAATCTGATCAAGGAAGAAGGCTGTTTGGAAAAAGAGCAGGCAGTATAAAAGATACCGTTAAGAATGAGAAGGAGAATGAAAATGAACGATATTACAATGAAACTTCAGGCAGATCACCTGATTTTAGAAGCATTAAAAGAAGATATTTCCAGTGAAGATGTGACAACAAATTCTGTCATGAAAGAAGCAGTGCAGGGGGAAGTAGACCTGATCTGTAAACAGGACGGAATTATTGCAGGATTGGAAGTGTTTGAGAGAGTATTCTATCTTCTGGATCCAAATACAAAGGTGGAATTGTACTGCAAAGATGGAGAAGAAGTGAAAAACGGACAGCTGATGGGAAAGGTTACAGGAGATATCCGTGTGCTTCTTTCCGGGGAAAGAGTGGCACTGAACTATCTGCAGAGAATGAGTGGGATTGCAACGTATACAAATTCTGTGGCAAAACTTCTGGACGGAAGCAAGATCAAACTTCTGGACACCAGAAAAACAACACCGAATATGCGTATTTTTGAGAAATATGCAGTGCGTGCAGGCGGCGGATATAATCATCGCTACAATCTTTCAGATGGAGTTCTGTTGAAAGATAACCACATCGGAGCAGCAGGAAGTGTAACAAAAGCCGTTCAGATGGCAAAAGAGTATGCGCCATTTGTAAGAAAGATCGAAGTGGAAGTCGAAAACCTGGACATGGTAAAAGAAGCAGTAGAGGCAGGCGCAGATATCATTATGCTGGACAATATGTCCCCGGAAGATATGAAGAAAGCAGTCGAACTGATCGATGGAAGAGCAGAGACCGAATGTTCCGGAAACGTGACAAAAGAAAATATCGCACGTCTGACAGAAATCGGAGTTGATTATATTTCCAGTGGAGCGCTTACACATTCTGCACCGATCCTGGATATTTCTTTGAAGAATCTGCATGCGGTTGAATAAAATCCAGAAAAAGAAAGAGAGGAGCAGGATGTATGACGGGTTTTGAACGCAGAGACCAGATCATCAAACGGATCCAAGAAAGCCAGGTTCCTTTATCCGGCACACAGCTTGCAAAAGAATATGAAGTCAGCAGACAGGTGATCGTGCAGGATATTGCCCTGATCCGGGCGGCCGGTCATGAAATTATTTCTACAAACAGGGGATATATTTTAAATGCTTCGCAGTCTGCCAGCCGGATTTTTAAGGTGCATCATACGGACGAAGAAGTTGAGGACGAGTTGTGTACGATTGTAGATCTGGGCGGAAAAGTTGTGAATGTAATGGTCAATCACAGAGTTTACGGGCATATGGAGGCAGAGATCAATATTACTTCCAGACGGAAAGTGATGGAATTTGTGGAGGATATCAAACAGGGAAAATCCAGCCCTTTAAAAAATATCACGTCGAATTATCATTATCACCTGATTGAAGCGGATTCCGAAGAAACGCTGGATTTGATCGAGGCAGCTTTGCGGCAGAAAGAATTTCTGGTGGAAAGCGCAGCAGTATAGAACTTGACTTATGTTGTCGGCTGTGATACGATTTTTAGCGGAAACATGCATGTAACAGCATGGATGAGACAGAAATATATCAGACAAATGCAGTGACGAAGAGAGTAGATGATCTGAAATTTTACAGAGAATTCCCGGAAGGTTCTGTCAGGAACCGGATGCTGAGAGGGATAAAGGGAAGATGATCGAACATGGCTTCTGAGCGGCGCAGCAAGCAAACAAGTTTGTGAACTGCGATGGGTTCGCCCTTTACAGCGAGCGAGTGTGAAAAGCACTCACAGAGGTTTCAGCCGTGAGGCTGGGATAAATCAGAAGTGGTAACACGGTATTCACCCGTCTTCTTGGTAGCAGGAAGGCGGGATTTTTTTATGAAGGAGAGGAAAGAGATGGCAGACAAGAAAAAGTATTATATTACAACGGCAATTGCCTACACATCTGGAAAACCACATATCGGAAATACGTATGAAATCGTTTTAGCGGATGCGATCGCAAGATATAAGAGAAGTCAGGGATATGACGTATTCTTCCAGACAGGAACAGATGAGCATGGACAGAAGATTGAACTGAAAGCAGAAGAGGCAGGAGTTACACCAAAAGAATTTGTAGACAATGTTTCAGGAGAAATCAAAAAAATCTGGGATTTGATGGATACTTCTTATGACAAATTTATCCGTACTACGGATGAAGATCATGAAAAACAGGTACAGAAGATTTTCAAAAAACTGTACGATCAGGGAGATATTTACAAAGGACATTATGAAGGAATGTACTGTACACCATGTGAATCCTTTTTTACAGAATCACAGTTGGTAGACGGAAAATGTCCGGATTGTGGACGTGAAGTACAGCCGGCAAAAGAGGAAGCGTACTTCTTCAAAATGAGCAAATATGCAGACAGACTGATTGAGCATATCAACACACATCCAGAGTTTATCCAGCCGGTATCCCGTAAAAATGAGATGATGAATAACTTCCTGCTTCCGGGACTGCAGGATCTGTGTGTATCCAGAACATCCTTCAAATGGGGAATCCCGGTAGACTTTGATTCAAAACATGTGACATATGTATGGTTGGATGCTCTGACAAACTATATTACAGGAATTGGATACGATTGTGACGGAAACGGTACGGAGCAGTTTGAAAAATTGTGGCCTGCAGACCTGCATCTGATCGGAAAAGATATTATCCGTTTCCATACAATTTATTGGCCGATCTTTTTGATGGCGCTGGATCTTCCACTTCCGAAACAGGTGTTTGGACATCCATGGCTGCTTCAGGGTGACGGAAAGATGAGTAAATCCAAAGGAAATGTTCTTTATGCAGATGAACTGGTAGATTTCTTTGGAGTAGATGCGGTTCGTTACTTTGTTCTTCACGAGATGCCATTCGAAAATGATGGAGTGATTACATGGGAGCTGATGGTAGAACGCATGAATTCCGATCTTGCCAATACACTGGGTAATCTGGTCAACAGAACAGTTTCTATGACAAACAAATATTTTGGAGGAACAGTTACAGATAAAGGTGTGGCAGAAGAAGTAGATGCTGATTTGAAAGCAGTGACAGAAAGCACACCAAAAGCAGTGGAAGATAAAATGGAAGAACTGCGTGTTGCAGATGCAATGACAGAAATCTTCAATCTTTTCAAACGCTGCAATAAATACATTGACGAGACAATGCCTTGGGTGCTGGCAAAAGACGAAGAGAAAAAAGATCGTCTGGAGACAGTATTGTGGAATCTGATCCAGAGTATTTCCCGCGGCGCAGAGCTTCTGGAATCCTTTATGCCATCTACAAGCAAGAAGATCCTGGAACAGCTTGGAAATGGTCATGTTACAGAAAAACCGGAAATCTTATTTGCAAGACTGGATCTGGAAGAAGTAATGAAAAAAGTAGAAGAGCTTCACCCACCAGTAGAAGAAGAGACAGAAGAGGAAGAAGGAATTGATATCGAAGCAAAACCAGAAATCACATTTGATGATTTTGGAAAAATGCAGTTTCAGGTAGGGGAGATCATTGCCTGCGAAGAAGTGAAAAAATCCAGAAAACTTCTCTGCTCACAGGTGAAGATCGGAAGCCAGGTAAAACAAATCGTATCCGGAATCAAAGGACACTATACAGCAGAAGAAATGGTCGGAAAGAAAGTGATGGTTCTTGTGAACCTGAAACCGGCGAAACTGGCTGGTGTATTATCCGAAGGAATGTTGTTATGTGCAGAAGATGCAGATGGAAATCTTGCATTGATGACACCGGAGAAAACAATGCCTGCAGGAGCAGAAATCTGTTAAGAAAATAAAGAAAATGCGAGAAAATCCCCCGGATGCAAGACGGAAAAGTTTTGTGTCCGGGGGATGTGCTTTGTAAAAATTATTTTGCTTCTTCTACCCACTGTTTTACAACTTCGATATCAATTCCGGTTAAAAAGTGAATTCATTATATCTGTATCTTCGTACAATCGCAATGCGCATATTACAGAAAATAAATATTCAGAAAATTTAAATAAAAAAACAATAGTTTAAAATTATTAAAGAAAAACACAAAAAATGTATTGACAAATAAGTCCTGTAGTGGTATTATTAAGTTAATCCAAAAGAGAAATAACAATCGAACATCTCAAAAGGATATTTAACTAAAGAATGATTCCCTTATTATTTGGAATATCATTCTATTAGATTAAAAATAAACGAGTTAAGGAGGCAGAGGTCCAATGGACAGTATATCATCAGTTACATATCAATATGTCAGTGGTACGGTAGATGCAGGTTCCTGTAAAAGAGACCTTTACCACAAAAGATAAAGATCCAGTAAAAGTGAAATGAAAAGATAAAATCGAAGAGATTATAAAACTGGATGAAGATCAAAAGATTCAACATCTACAGACGTATTGAATATAGATACCACATATAGCCAAAGTTCCTAAACATGTGTAAAGAAACATGAAAAAGGAATGTCAGTTTATATGAAGCACCGCCAGTTATAGAAAGAATAATTAAGTAGGTTGTTAGAATATCCGGAAAAGATACTGTGGCAGGCGAACGATTGTAGAACGAATAACTGAAGAGAGGGCTTTCATGATAGGATGATACCGAATCGGATTTAGGTTATAAAATTGTTAGATTGAAGAACAGGAGGTTTCATAAGCCAGTCTTAGTGAGCAGACTGCTATATCAATTAACAATGGTAAAGGTCTTACAGGAGCGGAATCGAGAAGTTCCTTCGATTTATAAGATAAATATGAAAAATTTAAATAAAGTATAAAATGCATCTTCAATGTCAATTGAGGATGCATTTTTTTGACATTACGGGACTCATATGGTAAACTAGAACAAACTAGGCAAAGAAACGAGAAGTATCCGTTGGATATAGATTAAGTATAATGAGGTGAGCAGAGTGGACAAGTATGAATATAAGTTGAAGACAGAACAGATGTTAAAACTTATGGAAAACGGTGCATACAACAGAGCCGCTGAAATTGCTGACAGTATCGATTGGAAGCGTGTTAGAAATACAAATATGCTGGTAAATGTCAGCAGTTTATATGAGAAGATCAGGGACTACCGGAAGAGCTTTGGAGTTCTGAGAGCTGCCTATCAGAGGGCGGAGGGAAGCAGAAAGTTATTATACCGCTTGTGTATTCTTGCAATAAAAACGGGCAACATGGATGAAGCAATTGACTATTATGATGAATTCATGCAGGCAGCGCCCAAAGATCCGAATCAATATATTTTGAGATATCGTTTGTTGAGAGCAAAGCGAGCGCCGATCGAGCAGCAGATTCATGCATTGGAGAAGTTCAAAAAAGCAGAGTATGTAGAAGAGTGGGCATTTGAGCTGGCGAAGCGATATGAGGAGGCAGGACTGATCGCAGAGTGTCTGGAAGAGTGTGATGATTTGATTCTCTGGTTCAGTGAAGGAAAGTATGTATATAAGGCGATGGATCTGAAGATGAAATATAAGCCTCTGACTCCATTGCAGCAGGAAAAATATGAGAAGCAGTTTGAAACAGAAAAAAACTCAGAAAATCCAGAAGAAAAATTGATCGATCTGGGCAAGATAAAAGCAGAGTCTGAAGAAAAACGGCGTCGAGAAGAGGAAGAAGCTGTTCGTACTACAGAGGATGCTGTGGAACGTCTGGAATCCGTACCAGAGATTCGTCAGATTGAGTTGTCCGAAGAAGAGGCCGCAGAACAGATCCGACAGGCAGAACCCGCCAAGAAGAAAAAGCTGGGTGATACGATGAAGCTTGGAGAAGCGCTTCAGAGTTTGTTTCAGGCAGAGCAGTCAGCAGAGGAAGAAGAAATCGAAGAGCTGGAATTGTCGGAAGATGAGGCGGAAGAATATGAAGAAGATTTGATAGAAGATGCCGATGATCCACAAGAAGCTTCGGAAGACGCAGAAGACGAATATGCGGATCTGGAAGAAGCGATGAAAGAGATTGAAGAACTTTCGGATCTGGCACTGCTGGATGAGATAAACGAGGAAATACAATCTGAGGAGACTGCAGAACCGACAGAAATCATTGCAGAAGAGACGATAGAGACCAAAGTGAAAGAGGTTCATCCGGAAGACTTTGAGATCATAGAGGAGCCGGAGCGTGTAGAAGAAGCTGAAGTAATAGAGGAACCGGAGAGCATAGAGGAAGCCGAAGTAATAGAGGAACCGGAGAGCGTAGAGGAAGCTGAAGTAATAGAGGAACCAGAAATAGCAGAAGAGGCTGAGATGGAAAATATGAAAAAAGAATCTATGAAATTAGAAGAACCAGAAATCAGAGAGGAAGAAGAAATGGACGATCTGTTTAGTATTGATGATATTCTTGCAGAATGGGATGCGGCAGATGGCGGAGTGGAGTCAGAAGCAGAACCGGAAGTGGACGAGGAAGATGTAGAGCAGATTGAGCGAAAGCCAAAGAGTCCGATCTTATCACCAGATATCCAGAGGATGATCGATGAGATTGAAGGTGTGATTCCAGAAGAAGAGGAAGAGAGTCCGATACGTACAGAAGCTGTTGCAGAACCGATGGAGAACAAAGGCTATGAAACAGAAGAACTTCGTATGGAAGAGGAAGAGCTGACACTGGATGTAGACAGTGCCGAAGATTATGAAGAGTTCCTGAGCGAAGAAGAAGCGGAAGAACTGGAAGAGGAATTTGAAGAAGAACTGGAAGATGAACGAGAATATGATGATTATGAATCAGTTGCTGCAGAATTGAAGGAAGAGTTTAAGCCAACACTGAGCAATGAGCCGGATGACCGGGAGATTCCGGATGAAGAGGAAGAGTCTTCTGATCTGTTATCATCTACAGCACCGCTGAGTAGGAAAGAGACAGCGAAGCTGATTGCGACTGGAAAGACGGCGCCGCTTCCGATGGATGAGATTGCAGATGCATTATCGATTTCAGATACAGGATTTTTGGTGCACAGCCGTTATGACTTGTCTGGACAGGGTGCGAAAAAAGCAGGATTGACAGAAGAACAGAAGAAGTTGTTCTCTTATTTTGTACCGGTTCGCGGTATGAGTGAGCAGCTGGTAGATGTTCTGGAACAGGATCGCAACTGCACGAATAGACAGGGAACTTCCAATACCGGAAATCTGCTGATTATTGGAAACAAGGGAAATGGAAAGACTGTTTTGGCAGTTGATGTTGTAAAGGCAATCCAGAAACAGAGAAAGATCCGTCAGGGACGGGTTGCGATCATCACAGGAGAGGCTTTGAACAAAAAGAAGATCAGTGATATCATAGCAAAATTGTACGGAGGAGCTCTGATTATTGAAAAAGCCGGAAAATTGAGTGAACGTACGGTTGCTAAGTTAAATAAAGCGATGGAAAAAGATACCGGAGAGATGCTCATTGTGCTGGAAGAGCAGAGAAAACCGTTGGATCGGCTGTTATCTTCGAACAGAGAGTTCCGGAAGAAATTTACAAGCCGACTGGAAGTTCCGATTTTTGTAAATGATGAGCTGGTTACATTCGGTCAGACGTATGCACAGGAGAATGGATATCGAATCGATGAGATGGGAATCCTGGCGCTGTACAGCCGGATCGATGCACTGCAGAGAGAAGATCATGCAGTGACAGTCGCAGAAGTAAAGGATATCATGGACGAAGCGATGGCGCATTCCCAGAAGGTATCTGCAAAGAAACTTGTAAAACGGGTACTTGGAAAGAATACAGACGATGCAGACCGCATTATTTTGACAGAAAAAGATTTTAATATTTAAATGGAAAGTGGAGGAAAGAGATTTCTTCCACTTTTTTTTGAAAATATATACAAAAAAATAAGAAAGAAGCTCTTGGAAGAATAAGAAAATTATATAAAAAACAAACGAATATGAGGAGATATTATTGAGTTTTTTATGTCAAACAGGTGAGGATTTGTTACACATTGTGTACTGTTATCAAAATTAGGGAATTATTGTATAAAAAGGCGTTATATGTTGAAAAACGTAGAGAAATGTAGTAGATTTAAATAGAGAGACGATGCTTATGAAATTTTTATAAACATCAGGGATTGGGGATGGAAGAGGATAAGGATATTATCCAATGTTTGAAAATAAGTAACACTTAGGAGGAGAGTTTTGTGGGAAAGAGTTTGAATCAAGCAAAAGCAAATGCGGTTCGATACACGAAGAAGAAGGTGGAGCACTGGCAGGTTGTTTCCCTTGCGCTGGCCGGATACGACGCAGTTTCTATTGTGATTGCATTTTTTCTGGCACTGTGGTTTCGGTTTGACTGCAGATATTCTATGATCCCAAAGGAATTTTTGGGAGCATACCTTAAATTTATTGGTATTTATGTCATATTTTCGTTATTCGTATTTTGGCGTCTACGTCTGTACAACAGTATCTGGAGATTTGCAAGCTATAGTGAGTTAGTACGTATGATAGTTGCAACAGGTATTTCAAGTTTGTTTCATTGTACAGGTATGACGCTTTTTTTTGGCAGAATGCCGCTTTCGTATTATTTTTTCGGAACGGTGATCCAGTTTGGTATGACGCTGATGGTACGTTTTGCCTATCGTTTCGTTTTACTGGAGAGAAGTAAGCGGCGTAAAACGGAAGAGATCGCAAAAGCGAAGCGGGTACTTCTGATCGGGGGCGGAAAGGCCGGTCAGATCATCCTGCGGGATATCAAGACCGCAAAAGAGCTGAAGGATATTGTCTGCTGTATTATTGACGATAATCCGAATAAATGGGGAAGGTACATCGAAGGGGTGCCGATCGTCGGCGGTCGGGACGATATCTTATCGTGTGTGGAACGCTATAAGATCGACAAGATCATTGTAGCAGTACCGAGTGCTACGGCAGAGGAAAAAAGAGATATTCTGAACATCTGTAAAGAGACGGGATGTGAGCTGAAAAACCTGCCGGGCGTGTATCAGTTCCTGACCGGAGAGGTCAAGGTGAGCGCTCTGCGGGATGTCGACGTGGAGGAGCTGCTGGGACGGGAGCCGATCAAAGTAAATATGGAAGAGATCCATGCGTTTATTCATGGCAAAAAGGTGATGGTGACCGGAGGAGGCGGAAGCATCGGATCCGGACTCTGTCGTCAGATTGCATCGTATCAGCCGAAACAGTTGATCGTGTTTGATATTTATGAAAACAATGCATATGATATTCAACAGGAATTGAAAAAGAAATATCCGGATCTGGATCTGGTGGTCCTGGTTGGTTCCATTCGGGATTCCAGAAGGATCAATGCGGTATTTGAGACGTATCGGCCAGAGGTGGTGTACCATGCAGCTGCTCATAAACATGTACCGCTGATGGAAGACAGCCCATGCGAATCCATCAAAAACAATGCGATCGGAACGTATAAGACGGCCTATGCGGCGATGATGAACGGCTGCCAGAGATTTGTTCTGATCAGCACGGATAAGGCGGTCAATCCGACGAATATTATGGGAGCGAGCAAGCGTCTGTGCGAGATGATCATCCAGTCCTTTGATCGTATGATCAAAGAGGGGACACCGGAGAAGCTGCCGATTCTGTATGCCCATGCAGATGATGAAGACGGTGCAATGGTGCAGCAGGAATTCCCGAAAGATATCAAGACAGAGTTTGTAGCAGTCCGCTTTGGAAATGTACTGGGAAGCAATGGTTCGGTAATCCCACTGTTTAAAAAGCAGATTGAAGCGGGAGGACCGGTCACGGTGACTCATCCGGATATTATCCGTTATTTCATGACGATTCCGGAAGCAGTCAGCCTTGTTCTGCAGGCAGGAACGTATGCGCATGGCGGAGAAATCTTTGTGTTGGATATGGGAAGTCCGGTGAAGATCGATACTTTAGCAAGAAACCTGATCAAGCTGTCCGGACTGAAACCGGATGTGGATATCAAGGTGGAATATACGGGATTAAGACCGGGAGAAAAGCTCTATGAAGAGAAGCTGATGGCAGAAGAAGGGTTGAAGAAGACGAGGAACGAACTGATCCATATCGGATGTCCGATTCCGTTTGAAGTCGAAGTATTTTTAAAAGAGCTGGAGACATTAATGGGTATGGCATACATCAATGCAGACAATATCCGGGAAAAAGTAGCTGAGATCGTGACAACGTACCACCCAGCAGGAGAACATGGAAGCGAGAAAAAGGGTGAAGTGTATGAGAGACTGCTGGGGGAAGAGAGTGTGTAAAAAGGCAATATAGGAGTAGGGCATATGTCAATTGATAAAAAGAAGATTGGAAAAATATTGAAAGTGACAGCAATTGGCACAGGAGTCACTTTTTTGGGGTTGAATATGATTGCAAAAAAGAAAAAAGGGGATTCCGTTTTTGAAAAAGAAAAAGATCAGAAAAATCCTTTTGCTGGGAAAAAAGTTGTTTTTGTAGAAGATGAAAGTGATGAAGAGAATGCAGATGGTGTCAGAGGTCATTTGGAAGCAGTTGGAGAAACTAAAAAAAGTAAAGGAATTTATGACAGATACATTAAGAGAGCCATAGATGTTGTGCTCTCTTTTGGTGGATTAGTGGTCTTATCTCCTATTTATGCGGGAATTGCAATTGCAATTAAAATAGATGATCCAGGACCTGTATTCTTTACGCAGAAAAGAGTAGGGCAGAATAAAGAATTTTTCAAAATACATAAATTCCGTAGTATGAAAATGAGTACGCCACATGATGTGCCAACTCATATGTTGGGAGATCCGGATCAGTACATTACAAGAGTTGGAAAATTTTTAAGAAAACACAGTCTGGATGAGCTTCCGCAGATTTGGGACATTTTTATCGGAAATATGTCTGTTATTGGCCCGCGTCCGGCTCTTTGGAATCAGGATGTGCTGATTGCAGAACGTGAGAAGTATCATGCAAATGATGTAAAACCAGGACTGACAGGCTGGGCACAGATCAACGGAAGAGATGAGCTGGAAATTCCTGTGAAAGCAAAATTAGATGGGGAATATGTGGAAAAAGAAAGTTTACTCTTTGATATCAAGTGCTTTTTGGGAACGATTGGTTCTGTGTTAAGTTCAGATGGAGTTGTAGAAGGTGGAACTGGAGAACTAAATAAAGCAGGAATAGAGGATGAGAGAGACATTTCTCCAGAAAAGGCAGCACAGCAAATTAAAGCCGGAGCAAAAGTTATGGGGGCTTTATCTGCTGCTATGCTGGGAATAGCAGGGATTGTTAGTTGGATATTTTTCCGTAAAGATACAACAAAATCAGATAAAAAGAAGCATACTGTAGTAAAAAGATGGGTGCTGTTAGGTACCATTTTTGAAAGCATTGCAATCGTATTCGTCAATATTAAGGGACGGGTAAAAATGGGAGATGACTTTGTGAATGATAGTTCTGAAGAAGGGGAGAAAACAATCCAGCCAGTGGGAAACATAGGATACAAAAAGGTGCTGATCACAGGTCAGGGAAGCTATATTGGAACTGCTGTGGAACGTTGGTTATTGAAAGATAAAGATCATTATCAAGTAGATACTTTAGATATGCAAGATGAGACATGGAGAGACACAGATTTTTCCCAATATGATGTGGTTTATCATGTTGCAGGAATTGCACACGCAGATGTAGGAAATGTAACGGAAGAGCAGAAACAGTTATACTATAAAGTCAATACCGATTTGACAATAGAAGTTGCGGAAAGAGCTAGGCAGGCAAAAGTAAAACAGTTTATATTTATGTCATCTATGATAGTATATTCTGGATGTAAAGAGAATTTTATTACCTCAGAAACTGAGCCTTGTCCTTTGAATTTTTATGGTGATAGCAAATGGAGGGCAGATCAGAAAATACAGGAAATGGATGCAGAGAACTTTAAAGTTGTAGTATTACGTCCACCTATGATTTATGGAAAAGGATCAAAAGGAAATTATCCTCAATTAGCAAAATTAGCATCCAAATTACCAGTATTTCCAATTGTAAAGAATCAAAGATCCATGCTTCATATCGATAATCTGTGTCAGTTTGTGAAATTGATGATTGACAACGAAGAACACGGAGTGTTCTTCCCACAAAACGGAGAATATTCGAATACGTCTGATATGGTGCAGATGATTGCGGAAGTAAAGGGACATAGAATTATCATGATTCCATTCGTTGGCATATTCATAAAATTGTTGGAAAAGGTCCCGGGGAAAATAGGAGGATTAGCGATAAAAGCATTTGGAAATTCTTCTTATGACATGAGTATGAGTGAATATAAGGAAAACTATAGGGTGAACAGTCTGAGAAAATCAATTGTTTTAACAGAAGGTACCCATCTGGAGGAATAGAAAATGTCTAAGAAAAAGCACATCTTAGTAGTAAGTCAGTATTTTTATCCAGAACCATTTCGAATCAATGATATTTGTTCAGAATGGGTAAAAAGGGGATATCAAGTAACTGTACTGACAGGAATTCCAAATTATCCACAAGGAAAATATTATGACGGATATGATTTGACACACAAAAGAATGGAAGAATGGAATGGCGTAAAAATAGTACGAATTCCGTTGACTGCGAGGGGAAATAATTCGATAGGTCTTGCCTGTAATTATTTGTCGTTTGTAGTGTCCGGTTATCTTTGGAAGTGTCTGACAAAAATTAAGGCGGATTATGTATTCACATTTGAAGTGTCACCTATGACGCAAGCTCTGATAGGTGTGTGGTATGCTAAAAAGTATAAAATTCCTCATTATCTTTATGTGCAGGATCTCTGGCCGGAAAATGTGGAGATTGTAACAGGAATTCATAGTCCTTTGGTGTTAAAGCCAATCGGAAAAATGGTGGATTATATCTATGCGCATTGTAATCATATTTTTGCAACTTCTCCAAGTTTTGTAAAAGAGATACAAAAGCGCTGCAGGGACAAAAATAAAGTGAGTTATTGGCCACAATACGCAGAAGAATTCTACTGTCCGGTAGAAAAGAAATATACTCCTGAAATTCCAGATGATGAGATGTTCAAAATCATTTTTACTGGAAATATCGGGCAGGCACAAGGTTTGGAAATACTTCCAAAAGCAGCACAGAAATTAGAAAATGTGAAATTTGTAATTGTAGGTGATGGAAGAAACAAAGAAAACTTTTTGGCAGAAATAAATCGGTTAGATGTACAAGATAAGTTTATAATGATTGACAGACAGCCACAGGAAAAAATACCAGAGTTCTTAGCTTGCTGTGATGCAGCTTTTGTTTCTTTTATGGATAATGAATTATTCACGAAAACAATTCCAGCAAAATTACAATCTTATATGGCATGTGGAATGCCCATTATTGCATCTGCATCTGGAGAGACAAAGCGTGTTGTAGAAGAAGCAGAGTGTGGTCTTTGCAGTGAGATTGGAGATGTGGATGGATTGTGTCAGATTATTGAAAAAATGAAGGAAAAAGATTTACAAGAGATGGCAAAGAAATCCAGAGGATACTATTTGGACAATTTTGAAAAGAAAATGCTTATGGATGAGATGGAAGAATATTTGGGATAAAGGGAAGAGTAAAACAAGTAAGGGGAGCAGAAATGACGAATATCACTGTAATTATATTAACAAAGAATGAAGAAAAAAATATAAAAGCAAGTATAAAATCAGCAAAGCAAATTGCGGATCGTATTATTATAGTAGATTCAGGAAGTGATGATGATACAGTTGATATCGCAAAGAAACTGGGAGCAGAGACTTACTATCATGAGTGGAGTGGACATGCAAATCAGTTCAATTGGGCATTGGATCATTGTAATATTCAAACAGAGTGGGTGTTTCGTTTAGATGCAGATGAGAGGATATCCAATGAACTTGCAGAAGAAATTAAGCAGCGTGTAAAACATTCAGAAGGTATAGATGGATATGAAATGCGTTGGAGAGTTTATTTTATGGGAAAATGGATTCGACATGGGGGGACGCATAAACCATATTTTCTTCGAATGTTTCGATATGGAAAAGGCCGTGTAGAAAATAAACTGATGGATGAACATATTCTGGTTGACGGGAAGGTGGAAAAATTGTCAGGAGATTTAATCCATTATGATTATAAGGGGGTGGATGCATGGCTCAATAAACACATCTGGTATAGTCAATTAGAATTACAGATGTACGAAACACAACGAGAGGATACCGGCGGTAATGCAATGCAGAAAAAGAAAAGAGGGTTTTATTATAAATTACCCATGTTTTTGAGAGCAAGAATTTATTACTGGTATCGTTATTATGGACAATTGGGCTTTTTAGATGGAAAAGAAGGGAAGATATACATTTATCTTCAAGCATATTGGTATCGATTTATAGTAGATGCGAAGTTATATGAAAATAGAAGGAATAATTAAATGAAAACAATAGCAATTTTATGTGGACGCTATCTTCCAGGATATAAGGATGGAGGACCAGTTCGTACCTTGATTAATTTGACAGAATGTCTTGGAGAAAAATATCGATTTAAAATAATAACCAATGACAGGGATCATGGAGATTTAAAAGCATATGAAAACATCAAATATGATTCTGCAAATCAGATAGGAAAAGCAGAAGTTTGGTATGTAAAACCGAAAGGGTTCACATTATCAAGTTTGCAGAAAATGACAGAGGATGCAGATTTAATTTATGTATGTGGTCCATATAATGATTATGCGTATAAGACCTTACTTTTAAAAAGAATTGGAAGAATAAAGAAGCCAGTTGTAGTTGCATCTATGGGGTCATTTTCAGCAGGAGCGCTTCAGATTAAGTCCCATAAAAAAAAGATATTTATGTTTATTTTTAAAAATCTAGGATTGTTTAAAAATATTACTTGGAGTGTTACATCACAAATAGAAGAAAAAGACGTGAAAAATATTATTGGGGAAAAGGCGAAATGTATTATTGCGGAAGATTTGCCAAGACGTGTACCAGATATAGAGATAAGACGAGAAGAAAAGTTTAAAATAGTCTTTGTTTCACGTATATGTGAAATGAAAAATTTAATGTATGCGATAGAAATTATTTCAAAGTTAGAAAATAGAATACAATTTGATGTCTATGGGACTTTGGAAGATAAAAAATATTGGGATAAATGTAAAAGATTATTGGAGCAGTTACCGAGAAATATAGTATGGGAATATAAGGGAATGGTAGATTCACAAGAAGTGGTAGAAACATTTTCCCAATATGATATTTTCTTATTTCCTACAAAAGGTGAAAATTATGGGCATGTAATTTTTGAAGCATTGGCGGGAGGATGTATTCCAATTATTAGTGATAGAACTCCTTGGAATGATATTGAAGAGGCTGGATGTGGAAAAGTAATATCTCTTTTAAACCAAGAAGAATATGTAAAAGCTCTTAAGGAAATTTTTACTTTAAATAATCATGATATCATTCAAATGAGAAAAAAAGCACACCAATATGCAAAAGGAAGATATGAGGAAAGTACAAAAAATACGGGATATTTGAAAATATTTAGATAGGATAGATAATGATGAAAATATTATGGCTAACGAACATTCCATCACCATATAGAGTGAAGTTTTTTAATGAATTGGGAAAAAATTGCGATTTGACAGTTATATTTGAAAAAAGAAGTTCTAGTGAGCGAGATGAAAGTTGGAAAAATTTTCAATTAGATAATTTTAAAGCAATTTTCTTATCGGGAAAAAGTGTAGGAGTAGCAGAAGCTATTTGCTTTTCAATTGTGAAATATATTAAAAAAGAATATGATCATATTGTTGTTACAAATTATTCAGATCCAACAGGGATTATTGCGGTTATGTATATGAAAAGTAAAGGAATCCCTTATGAAATAGAAGGTGATGGAGCGTTTCCTACTTTGAAAAATAATAGGCTAAAAGAAGCAGTGAAAAAATTTATTCTATCTAAGTCAGACATATGTTTTAGTACAGCTAAAATGCATGACAAGTATTATATAGTAAATGGTGTATCTAAAGAAAAGATAGTACGATATCCATTCACATCAATATGTAAAAATGAAATATTAGAAGGTCCTGTAGACTCAGAGATAAAGCAACAATTAAAAAATCAGTTAAATGTAAAAGAACAATATATGATTTTGGCAGTTGGTCAATTTATTTTTCGTAAAGGATACGATAATTTAATAAAAGCAGCATCTTATTTGAATGAAAATTATGGAATATATATAGTGGGTGGAGAAGCTCCAGAAGAGTATAAAGAAATTACAAAAAAATTTAATTGCCAAAATGTACACTTTGTTGGTTTTAAAAAGAGTGAGGAGTTGACGGAATATTATAAAGCAGCAGATATATTTGTTCATCCTACAAGAGAAGATATATGGGGGCTAGTGGTAAATGAGGCAATGGCAAAAGGGTTGCCAGTTATAACAACAAATAAATGTATTGCAGGGTTAGAGATGGTTCAAAATAATGTAAATGGAATGATAGGTGAGGTAGATGATATTCAGTATTTAGTGACTGCAATTAAGAAATGTTGTGACAAAAAAGAAGAATATGCATTGAAAGCTATAGAAACAGCGAAGCAATATACAATTGATAGTATGGTTTCACGTCATTTAGAGATATGGGATAATAAAGGGAAAAATTATGTTAAATAAAATCAGAGTTAATCTACCAGGATTTAGTAAAATAGACTACTTTTTTTTAGTACTCTTTTTTTTGAGCTTTTTTCACTCATCATTAGGTTTTCTTTTTAATTTTGCATTACTATATTACTGGAAATTTGGTACAGAAGGTTGTTTAAAATCTTTAATTTTTTTAACAACAAGAGGAGTATTGAATCCATCTGTAGCATCTCAAGCCAGTATTCAGTCATTCCGTTGGATTATTGTTTTGGGAGCTTCTTTTTTAATTTTACGATATTCTAATATTAAAAATATTAAATTCAAAAATAAATATAATAAAATATTATTATGCATAATTGCATTTTCATCAGTTACAGCTATGTTTAGTTTAGTTGTGAGTTCTTATCCTACAACAGCAATTTTTAAAATAATGTCCTTTTTGTTGGCTTTTTCTGCAGTAATGAAGGGGGTTGCATCTACCAGGGAACATGTTAATTGGAATGATTTTTTTGTGTCTTTGTATGGAATATTATATATTATCAGTATCATAATGATTCCATTTAAGCAATTTCGTGTTGTAAATGATGACTTTCAAGGAATGTTTAATCATGTAAATATATTTGGAATTATTAGTGTTCTTTTTTTAGCTGCATTGTTAAATTCTCAATTTTACAAAAAATATAAAATTTTGAGAATATTTATGATTTGTGCAATATTTTTTATGGAATACTTGTCGGCATCAAGAACAGGGATGTTTTCTTGTATAATAGTTTGTGTAATATATATATTCAGTAAAAAGAGAGGTTTACCAAAGATAGCAGGAATTATTTTATTGTTGTGTATTATTACTTTCTTTTTTCCTCAAAATTTACTGTCTAATATAGAACAAGGAGTCAATGAATTTATATATAAAAATAATGCAACAAGTATTATAGATTCGAGAGAAGAGACCTTGGAATTATATTATTCAAAATTTAATGCAGAACCGATATGTGGAACAGGATTTATGGTACCATATGATTCAACAGTGCGTGATTATACATTAAGTTTTGGATTATTGGTAGAACCAGGGAATTTATTGTGGACATTGTTAGGTGATACGGGGATTGTAGGGACTTTTATATTTATATTATTTTTTGTTGTTATGCTATTTAATGGAAAAATGTCTAGAGTATATTTGATTGCCGCGGTATTTTTGATTTGTATGGGAGAGATGGTGTTTTTTAGTGTAAATAATATGGCGATTATTATATATTTAATACTTGCAATTTATGTTTTTGATGAACAATCATATCAGAAAAATAGATTAAAATTGGAGAAGAAAAAATGAATATAGCTTTTGTAACACCACAATTAAAAATAGGAGGATATGAAAAGGTTGTTATAAATTATGCAAATGCATTTTGTACAATGGGACATAAAATTACTATAATTTGTGGTTTTAAAGAAGGAGAATACGAAAAACAATTAAATCCGCAGATAGAAATTATAGAATTTAAAGCACGATTAAGAACCTTTTTAATACCACTCATTAAATATTTAAAAAGAAATAAAATTGATATTTTATATGTTCCGTTTCATACATATACAAGCGTTGCTGTGATTGCTAAAATGATTGCAAGATCGAAAGTAATTATTTATAGTGCAGAACATGGATTTGAAAAGGAATCTCAAAAAATTGTACGAAAGACGATGAAACATTTTATAAAAAAAGCAGATGTTTTAATTGCAGTGAGTGAGACTGTTGCAAAATATGATGCGGAGCAATTTGGAATTGATCGCAATAGATACTATATATTTGATAATCCAGTGTACAACTCAGAAGACTATAGTGATGGTATAAAATGTGTATGGTTAGATGAACAGAAGTGTCCGGTGTTAGTAACATCTGGACGTTTGGCAAAAGATAAACATATAGATATTCCAATCAAAATTGTTGCAGAGGTGTCTAAAACAAGAAATGTAAGTCTTTTAATATTAGGAAATGGTATAGAAAAAGAACATTTACTAGATCTGGTGGAAGAGCTACAAATTTCGGATATTGTTCATTTTGAAGGTTTTGTATCCAACCCAATTAGTTATATAAGTAAATGTGATATATATCTGCAAACTTCCGAAATAGAATCGTTTGGAAATGGAGTTGTAGAAGCTCAATATTGCAATATACCAGCTATTGTTACAGATTGCGGGGGACCAGTTGAATTGATTGAAAATGGTAAATATGGTGTGAATATAGGATCCTTCAATTCAGAAGAAGTTATTTCCAATGGAGTTCAGGCAGTATTAAATATTTTAGATAAAAAGATTATGTTTCATGGATTACAGGAACGAACCCGAAAATATGATGCATTAAATTTAGAAAAACAATTTATGGAGCCATATTATGAATGTACTAAAAAAAATTAAGAAAAGTATTTTATTAGTTGTAATAAATAATTTATTAACGGGTACTCATTTTTTTGAAATAAAGTGGTTTTTATTAAATCAGTGTGAAGGAATTTCAATAGGAAAAAATACCAAAGTTGTAGCTCCGATTTACATACCTATATATAGTAATTTAGAAATAGGAGATAATACATGGGTTGGAAAGAATTTTTCATTAGAAGGTAATGGAACAGTGATAATAGGAAATCAGTGCGATTTAGGACCTGATGTGACGTGTGTTACAGGAAGTCACAGAATTGGTTCTAAAGATAGAAGAGCGGGAGTTGGATATAATGGAACTGTAGATATTGGTGATGGAACATGGATTGGAACAAAAGCTGTTTTATTAGTGAATAATAGAATCGGTAAAGGATGTGTAGTAGGGGCAGCATCAGTTGTAACTAAAGATATAGAAGATAATGGAGTATACGCTGGATGTCCTGCAAAATTGATTAGATATTTAGATGAGGAAGAGCTATGAAAAAAATATGTTTTGTTGCAGAATATATGCTTTGTGGAGGGACTGAAAAATCTTTATTATCATTATTACCACTTTTAGATAGAAATAAATATGATATTACTCTTTTATTGCTGAAAAAGAAGGGAGATTTAATTGCAGAACTTCCAGAGGATATTAAGGTACAGGAAATACCGTTACCAAAAGAAATAGAAGATGAACTGTTATATGGTAGAAAAAAAGCTCTAATACAGACATTGAAGAAAGGAAAAATCATACAAGTATTCAAAAAAATTATAGACGGATTAAGGATGTTGATAAATACAAAATCTGATGTGGGAAGAAGAGTATGGTATTATAAAAGTATTAAAAATAAAATACAGGAGTATCCAGAAAAGTTTGATATTGTGGTAGATTATATGGGCTATGGTTTATTTAATTCTTACTATGCAGCAGAGAAGATACAAGGAAAAGTAAAAATTAGTTGGGTACATTTCGAACCTAAAAAATGTATGCCAGATTTTAGTGATTTTAAAGAAGTATTACAAAAATTTCAGTATATTATGTGTGTATCAAAGGAAACAGAAAGAAATATGCTAGAACTTATACCAGAATTAGCAGATAGATATCGAGTTTTCTATAATATTGTAAATGGAGAAGAATTAAAGGAAAAATCAGATTTAATGGAGATAAAAAAAGAGAAAAATGTATTTTCCATTGTGTCAATAGGTCGTTTGGCTCATCAGAAAGGATTTGATTTAGGAATAGAAGTAATTGAAAAATTATGCAAGGAAGGATATGCCATAAAATGGTATATTATTGGTGAGGGGAATCAAAGAACAGAATTAGAACAAAAAATATCGGAAAGTATTTATGCAAAAGAAAGTATAGTGCTTCTTGGACAACAGATAAACCCTTATCCCTATTTGAAAATGTGTGATATTTATTTTCAACCATCGAGACACGAGGGATATGGAATTGCAGTGGCAGAAGCAAGAGTGTTTTGTAAACCTATTGTAAGCACAGATTTTGCAGGTGCTCGAGAACAATTGATTAACAATGAGACGGGAATTATTACAGAATGTACGATAGAATCGATGTATGAAGGCCTAAAATTACTGATAGATAATTTCAATGAGTTTCAGTGTAAATTTTCAAAAAATTTAGAAGCACAATTAGGAACAGATAAAAATCAAGTTTATTTATTGGAAGAAATTTTTGAGCAGGTATAAACAGTATGAAAAAAAGAAAAATTGGATTTGAATATTTAAGAATTGTATCAATGCTACTAATCGTAGCAAATCATTTTTTGTTATTTACAGGAGTGTTAGATAGTGTCTGCTGAGCAAACTGAAAACACTTGATTTTACTGACTTTTGCCCCATTT
>Snoopy_p1__coassemble_320_pt1 | contig 33580 bp, 33 predicted proteins | sample Snoopy_p1__metabat2_high_PE_024 | metagenome-assembled genome bin Snoopy_p1
GTCTCAGCGACAAGTGGTATCTTATCACGGGCAGAGTGAATTGTCAATGTTTTTTTATCTTTTCTTTGATTTTCTTTAATTCAGACAATTCCTCTCTGTCAATTCCTTTTTCATTCAGGTTTTTATACCAGATCAATGGCATCACTGATACTTCCTACCCCTATCAATCGGATCCCTTTCATTCCTTTTACAGTATCCAGACATACCTTCGGCAGTACACACGTCTCGAATCCCAGTTTCTTCGCTTCTGCCACACGCTGTTCCGGCATATTTACAGCACGTACTTCTCCGCTGAGACCCACTTCACCAAATACGATCATCTTCTCATCAATGGCACGATTTTTATAACTGGAAACCAGCGCCATCACGATTCCCAGATCGATCGCTGGTTCATTCATCTTGATCCCCCCTGCAATATTCACATATGCATCATAATTTGATAATGGGAGTCCCAGTCGTTTTTCCAATACAGCCATCAACAAGTTCACTCGATTATAGTCCGTTCCTGCTGCAGTTCTTCTTGGCATTCCAAAATTGCTCGGACAGACCAGAGCCTGAATTTCAATTAAAATCGGCCTGGTTCCTTCCATAGAACACGCTACCACCGATCCGGACGCATTTTCTGGCTTTCCGCTCAACATATATTCCGATGGATTTTCTACCTCGATCAATCCTTGCTGCCGCATTTCGAATACTCCGATCTCATTGGTGGAACCAAATCTGTTTTTTACCGCCCGCAGGATACGATAGGATGCATGACGGTCTCCCTCAAAATACAACACCGTATCCACCATATGCTCCAAAACTCTCGGACCTGCCACTGTTCCTTCTTTTGTCACGTGTCCTACGATAAATATCGGAATGCCAAACCCCTTTGCCAACTGCATCAAAACATGTGTAGATTCTCGAACCTGGGAAACACTCCCCGGGGCGGAAGAAACTTCTTCATTATACATAGTCTGGATCGAATCGATCACAACAAGATCTGGATTCTGCCGTTCGATCACCACCCGGATTGTATCCAGATTTGTTTCGCATAATAGCAATAAATTATCTGTAAAATCGCCCATTCTGTTGGCCCGCAATTTGATCTGGGTCTGGGATTCCTCGCCTGATATATACAAGATCTTTTTTGATCCTGCCAGTCTCTGGCATACTTGCAGCAATAACGTCGATTTCCCGATGCCCGGATCTCCTCCTACCAACACCAGGGAACCTGGAACAATTCCTCCTCCCAGTACTCTGTCCAACTCTTTGATCTGTGTTATGATCCTCGCATCATCTTCTGCGCTCACCTGTGACAGCGCCACAACCTGAGCTTCTCTGACTGATTTTGCCCCCGCAGTCACCCCGCGGCTGATCCCAGCGCTGACTTTCTCCTCTGCAAAGGTATTCCACTCTTTGCATGCCGGACACTGCCCCAACCACTTCGACTCTTCATGTCCACAGTTCTGACAGAAAAAAACGCTTTTCTTTCCTTTTGCCATATTCTCCTCCAAAAAAAGAGCTGAACACTGTCAAACCAGCAGCCCCAGCTCTCTCTTCTATCTTGTCAAATTTCTCCAAATGCAACAATGTTAGCATTTTACCACTTTTACATCCACGGTCTCGCCTTCACTGATCTCAATGCTGACACTCAGCTTTCCGCTCAGATTTGTAGACATTTTTCCTGCTGATACTCCGTTTAACAGCACTTCATACTCACTTTCCGGCGCAAGTTCCAGTGTAAACTGCACATCTTCCGGTGCGCAGATCTGAAAAGATACTTCTCTATCTGTCAATTGAAAATCTTCTACTGCACTTCCCGGAACGGATTCATAGACAAACATTCCATTCTTCTCTAACTTTGTAATTTCTGAAAATGTCTTCACTTTATAAATATCGCCCTCGAATTCAAAATTATCCAGCTTGGTCTTAGATGCAAGTGTGTAATCTCCAAAGCTCAATTTTCCTTCTTGTGTGCGTAATAATTCTTTTACGATTGCCATCTTCCTTATCCTCCTAGGTATTTCTGCGTGTCACTTTCACCGCTGTGAAATCACGTTTCTTCTGTCTGTATTATATAATAGATCCTATTCTTTTTCTACTCTATTCGCACTCTTTAAGTAAAATTTTATTTCTTTTCCGGAAACTCCTGCTTCAATCTGTTCTCCGGATTTTACCTGTCCGTTTAAGATGGCTTCTGCCAGCTTATCTTCCAGTTCTGTCTGCATGGCTCTTCTGAGCGGCCGGGCTCCATACTTGGTATCTTTGCCTTTTTCTGCGATCAGCTTTTTCGCAGAATCCCGCAGTGTCAGACTGATATCCAGTTGAGATTTGACTCTTTTCGTAAATTCACGACACATCAGACTTACGATTTTCTTCAGATGTTCTTCTCCTAATGCATGAAATACAATGATCTCATCGATCCTGTTTAAAAATTCCGGACGGAAGATCATCTTCACCTCGTCCATCACATTCTGTTTCATGCGCTTATAGTCATCTTCTTTTTCTTTCTTCACCGCAAATCCCAGTTTTTTCGGATCTACAATCGCTTTCGCCCCGGCATTGGAGGTCATGATGATCACGGTATTACTGAAGTCCACCACTCTTCCCTGGGAATCTGTGATCCGGCCGTCATCCAACACCTGCAACAGAATGTTAAACACATCCGGATGTGCCTTTTCGATCTCATCAAACAAAATCACAGAATATGGGTGTGTTCTTACCTTGTCACTGAGCTGTCCGCCTTCGTCATGACCCACATATCCCGGAGGGGATCCGATCATTTTCGCCACAGAATGCTTTTCCATATATTCTGACATATCTACCCGGATCATGGCATCTTCTCTTCCGAACAACGCTTCTGCCAGTGCTTTGGAAAGTTCTGTTTTTCCGACACCAGTCGGTCCCAAGAACAAGAATGAACCGATCGGACGATTCGGACTTTTCAGCCCTACCCTGCCTCTCTTGACCGCTCTTGCCACCGCACTGACGGCTTCTTCCTGGCCGATCACCCGCTTATGCAGCGTATCTTCCAGCTTCTGCAGTCTGTGGGCATCGCTCTCTTTTAATTTTTGAACCGGGATTTTTGTCCATGCAGATACCACATCTGCAATATCATCCACAGTCACTTGCGGATGTCTGGACATCTGCCGTTTCCGGAATCGTGTCCGCATTGTTTCCAGCTTTTCTTCTGTCTCTTTCTGCTTTGCATTCAATGCTGCCGCTTTCTCCAACTCTCCCCGTCTGATACAGTCTTCTTTTTGTCCAGCCAGCGCTTTCAACTCTTCCTCTGTCTGCTGCAGATTTTCCGGAACCCGGTATCCTTTCAGTCCGACTTTGGAACACGCTTCATCCAGAACGTCAATTGCTTTATCTGGAAGATTGCGGTCTGTAATATACTGTTTGGATAAAGTCACCGCAGCTTCCAGTGCCGGTTCCTGAATCTCCACGCGATGATGCGTTTCGTATCGGGACTGCAGCCCCTTCAAGATCTCCAGACATTGTTCTTTCGAAGGCTCTTCCACCGTGATCGGCTGGAATCGTCTCTCCAGCGCCGCATCCTTCTCGATATACTTTCGATACTCTGCGATGGTTGTGGCTCCGATCAGCTGAAGCTCTCCTCTGGCAAGAGATGGTTTTAAAATACTGGATGCATCGATCGCACCTTCCGCCCCACCTGCTCCGATCATGGTATGGATCTCGTCCAGAAACAGAATACTGTTTCCATCTGCTTTCACGTCTGCGATCAGACGTTTCATACGCTCTTCAAATTCTCCTCTGTACTTGGAACCTGCGATCATCCCCGGAAGATCCAGTGTCAGCACCCGCTTCCCGCGCATTCCTTCCGGCACTGCCTCTACCGCAATGCGCTGTGCAAGTCCTTCGATCACAGCTGTCTTTCCAACCCCCGGTTCTCCGATCAGACAGGGATTGTTCTTCGTACGGCGGCTCAGAATCTGCATCAGCCGATAGATCTCATTCGATCTTCCGATCACCGGATCCAGCTTACCCTCTGCTGCTTCTGCTGTCAGATCTGTGCAGAACAGCTCGATCGCGCCTCTTCTTGCACGCCCTTCTTCCTGCATCTCTTCCTGATATTCTTTTACATCAACACCGGCAGCCTGCAGAAGATCCTGTACGATCTTTTGCAGATTCACATTCCATGTGATCAACATTCTGGCAGCCACGCAATCCACGTCATGTACGATGGCCAGAAGCAGGTGTTCGGTTCCAATATCTCCTGTTCGCAGATGTACTGCCTCTTTTCTGGCATTCTCCAGTAAATATTCAAAGCGGGGGCTTTCTTTTGGCTCTTCTTCCACCAGTACCTGCCCATCCGGAACGATCAGTTCATCCATCAGATGCAGGATCTTTTCTTCGTCAACCTGATGCGCTGCCAGTACCTGCCCTGCCACTCCTGTGATCTCGCTTCGCAGTCCCAATAGCAGATGTTCCGTTCCGATATAGGGATGTTTCAGTTTTTTTGCCATCTTCGATGCATATCTGATGGCACGCTCTGCCTGTCTTGTATAATGATTCTGCATAGATTCCTCCTGTTATTCGTAGTTGTCAAATATCTCGTCTACCAGTTCGTGTACTTCTTCTCTGGTAATCGCTTTGCAGTGCGCCTTTGCCAGTACGATTCCCAGCTGGGCGCGCATCTCTTCCAACGCTTTCAGCCGATCTGCATCCAGTGCGATCACAGCTCCATGCCGTCTGTCCAGCTGAATAAAACCCTCCTGCTTCAAAACCGTATAGGCTTTATTGACTGTATGCATATTGACTCCCACGGTATCTGCCAGCTGACGTACCGATGGAAGTGAGTCTCCTTCGCGGATCATGGAGGTTGCGATTCCCATAATGATCTGGTTACGAAGCTGTATATAAATTGCTTCTTCACTGTTAAAATCAACCGTTAACAGCATACTATCACCCTTTTCTTCTTTTGTTATAGATATCGTAGCACATCCCTTTCTCTGCCGCAAGAGATTTTCTGTCCGCTCCTACTAAAAACGGCAGCATACAGATCCCTGCATCCTGCCGTTCTTCTCATTTTTCATTCAGTTACGAAGCTGCCCGCAGCATTTCTGTAAACTCACTGCTTAACTTCACTGCTGCCACATAAAATACATCTCCGGTCATATAAGCTTCCCAGTCTTCTCCGATCTCAACCTGCAGATCACCGCCCGGCATATGCACGATCACTTTATTCGATGTCAACCCCAGTTTATAGGCCACTCCTGCTGCCGCACAGGCTCCGGTTCCGTTTGCCATAGTGTAGCCAGCTCCTCTTTCATATGTTTCAATGGCAATATTATTCATATCCATCACATGCATGATCTCTGTGTTGATATGATTCGGAAAATATCTTGCACGCTCAGACTCTCTTCCGATCTTGCACACCAGTGGTTCCGAAATCTCATGCATAGGAATGACACAGTGCGGATTTCCAATGGATACACAGGTTGCCGGATACAAAGTCCGCCCAAATACCATATCCTCATTGATCACTTGTCTGCGCTCTCCGATCACCGGAATCTCATCACTCCAAAAAGATAATTTTCCCATGGAGACTTTCAGTCTGCTTCCTTCTTCATTCAGATACGTAATTTCTACTTCTCCGCCATCTGTCAGAAGCGTGTAATGTTTTTTCTGCACATAGCCTGCATCTTTTAAATATTTGGCAAAAATGCGCACTCCGTTTCCGCTTTTCTCTGCGATGCTTCCATTTGGATTCCAAATACGCACTGCCATCTGATGCTCTCCCATCAGCGGTCCTTCCAAAATACCGTCAGCCCCCAGTCCTATATTACGGTTACACAGCATTTTTACATTCTCTTCATTTAATTCCAGTTCATTTTTATTTGGATCATAAACCAGATAATCGTTGCCCAGTCCATGATAGCGTTCTAATGTGATCCCCATTTGAATTCCTCCTTATATTCTTCCTGCATTTTCACTCTGCTTTTATTATATCCCGCATTTTCTTCGAATAGAACAGAAAAACTGCTTTCTATATTGCAGATAATGCTCTATACTAAACATATCAAATTTCTTTGGGAGGTTCTTATGGACACATATAATAAACGTGGATATTTGAACAGTGATTTTAAAATGTTCCATCTCACAGACCAGATATCCACAGAATTTGAATTTCATTACCACGAATTCCACAAAATCACCATTTTTATCTCCGGAAATGTACAATACTTTATAGAAGGAAAAACATATTCTCTGGAGCCTTATGATATTGTACTTGTGAACCGCAATGACATCCATCGGGTACAGGTAGATCCTTCCGTTCCCTATGAACGGATCATCGTCTATATTTCTCCTGGATTTATGGAAGCCTACCGGACCGATCATTATGATCTTTCTTATTGTTTTGAAAAAGCAAAAAAAGAGCACTCCAATGTGCTTCGGATCCACGCTCTTGAAAAAAGTTCTCTTTTCAAGATCACGAACCGGCTGGAACGCTCCTTTTCCGATATGGAATATGCCGGTGATCTCTACCGACAGATCCTGTTTTTGGAATTCATGATCCATTTGAATCGGGCTGCTCTGAAAAACCGGGCAGAATTTCTGGATACCAGCCTGTACAATCCAAAAATCGTAAATCTGATCCAGTACATCAATCAACACCTGACGGATTCCCTGACTATGGATGATCTGTCCGCCAGAGTCTATCTGAGTAAATATTATATGATGCGTCTGTTCAAAGCAGAAACCGGATATACGATCGGCAATTATATCACCTACCGGCGGCTGCTGCTGGCACGCTCTCTTATTTTAAAGGGAGTTCCTATCACGCAAGCCTGCCTTTCCAGCGGATTCCAGGATTATTCAACCTTCTCCCGCGCCTACAAAGCAGAATTTCAGGAACCGCCCCGTTCCCTTCTGGCTCCGCCTGCTCCCTGACGCCGGAAAACATCAGTCTTTTTGAAACAGGATTTCCATTTTGGTTCCGATACCCGGCTCACTTTCTACTGTCACTTTTGCATTGTGGAGCAGTGCGCCATGTTTTACAATGGACAATCCCAAACCGGTGCCGCCTCGTTCTTTAGAATGGCTTTTGTCAACCCTGTAAAACCGTTCAAAGATACGATCCTGATGCTCTTTTGGAATCCCGATCCCTGTATCTGTCACCTGAACTTTGGGACCCTGCAATGTGTTTCCCACCCAGACAGACATGCTGCCGCCTTCTCTGTTATATTTGATCGCATTTTCACAAATGTTATAAATCATCTCATCCAGGATCTGACGGATTCCTGTATAGCATACAGGTTCTCCCGCAAGGGATACATGAACCTGTTTTGCATTTGCCTGCATCGAAAGTCTGCTGAGAATCTCTCTACTCAGTTCATAGAGATCCACTTCTTCTTTTTCAATTTCTACAGATCCTTCATCCAATTTTGAAAGTTTGATGATATCCTCGATCAATGTGATCAAACGTCTTGCTTCTTTATAGATCCGATCGGAAAAATCAGAAATATCTTCCGGTCGTACCAGCCCATTTTTCATAATTTCTGCATATCCGGAGATAGAAGTAAGAGGAGTTTTTAATTCATGGGAGACATTGGCAGAAAACTCTTTCCGGATATTTTCCACCGCTTCTTTCTCACGGTTTCGTTTGTCCATAGCCTCCAAAAGAGGTCTCAATTCTTCGTAGACTACCTGATCAAGAGGATGCTCGATATCCAATCTGTTGATCGGACGGATCAGACGCTCAGTCTGCCATCTTCCAAGGATTCCAGCAAATCCCATCATCACAAGCGCCAGAACTCCGATCACGGGAAGTGTAGCTCTTGCCATAACTCCCAGATTGTCCATCGTCTTTGCAACCCGAAGCACAGAACCATCATCCATCAATACCGCATAATAATACATTTCTTTGCCGACAGTCCCAGACATCCTGACGTCCTCTCCCACTCCACTTTTCAATGCCTGCTTTACTTCCGGTCTCTTGCTGTGGTCTTCTAAAGCCTCCCCATCCTGCCCGGAATCATACAGCACTTCTCCCTCTGCATTGATCCTGGTCACCCTGGTCCCTTTATCTACTTCATCCATTTCTTTCAAATAAGCAGGACCGGAAATCTCAATGGCCGTACGGATATAATGAGCCTCCTGAGCCACCTCTGACTTCAAAAGGCTCATATTCTGTCGATACATGACCACAGTGAGCAGTGCATAAAAAATCAGGATCGTAACAAACAATACCAGCAGCATACTTCTTTGGATCTTAGCTTTCATTGCCGCCTCCTGCCCGATATCCGACTCCCCGTACCGTCTGGATCATATCTCCTCCTGCTCCAAGTTTCTGCCGGAGTGTTCTGACATGCACATCAACTGTCCGTGTCTCGCCATCAAAATCATACCCCCAGATATCTTCCAGAAGCTGATCTCTGGTCAGAACAATATTCTGATTTCTCATCAGACGTTCCAAGAGTTCAAATTCTTTCAATGTCAATGTCACAACTTCTCCTGCCACTTTGACCTCATGTTTTTTTACATCCACTGTTACTGAACCTACCGATAACAGTTCCTGATCCGCAACTCGTCCGGAACGTCTCAGAACCGCTTTGATCCTGGATACCAGCTCCATCATGCCAAAAGGCTTTGTCACATAATCATCTGCCCCCGAATCCAGGCCGATCACTTTATCATATTCTGCCCCTTTTGCGGTCACCATAATCACCGGAATATCTTTAGTCTTCGCCGAATTTTTTAGTTTTCTCAACAACTCCAGTCCGTCATCTCCCGGAAGCATGATATCAAGCAAAATAAGCTCTGGCGTATCAAACGCCAAAGCCTCCATAAATGCTGTTCCCTCTGCAAATCCTTTTGCTTTAAGCCCCGTTGTCTCCAGAGTATAAATGACCAGTTCGCGGATGTTGTCATCATCTTCCACGCAATAAATCATATCATTTCTCCTCTTCCTTATACATTGACTCCATTGCGGTGTACACCTGTAATGGAAAATTCTACCCACTCTGCAATATTGGTCGCATGGTCTCCGATACGCTCCAAATATTTGGTTACCATGATCAGATCTACGATCCGGCTGCCTCTCTGCCCCTTATTGATGGCAATATAATTGACCAGTTCTTCCCGGATCTGATCAAACAGCTGATCAACATGATCATCTTCCAGCATCACCTGTCTTGCAAGTTCCAGGTCTTTCTGTACATAAGAGGTCACACTGTCACGCACCATCTTGCTGACTTCTGCCGCCATTTTTCCAATATCTTTGATGTCTATACTTTCTGCGGTGTGTGCAGAAATTACAATTTCTGAGATATCTGCGGTCTGATCCCCGATCCGCTCCATATCTGTAATCATCTTTAATGCAGCTGAAATTCTGCGAAGATCCTTTGCCACCGGCTGCTGCTGCAAAAGCAGCTTCAAACACAGTTTTTCGATATCTTTTTCCATCTCATCGATCTCAGCATCTGCCAGAATCACAGCTTTTGCTTGTTCCACGCTTCCGTCACTCAATGCTTTTGTTGCGTTCGCAATGGCACTTTCACAAAGCTCACCCATATGAATAAGCTGTTCTTCCAGTATCTGTAACTGTCTGTCAAATCTATTGCGCATAAATCAACCAAACCTCCCTGTAATATAATCTTCCGTCCGCTTATCAGCCGGAATCGAAAACAATTTTTCTGTGTCATTATATTCGATCACTTCTCCCAGAAGGAAAAATGCAGTATTGTCTGATACGCGCACAGCCTGCTGCATATTATGGGTTACCATGACAATAGTATAATCTTTTTTCAGTTCCATCGCAAGGTCTTCGATCTTGGAAGTCGAGATCGGATCCAGTGCAGATGTTGGCTCATCCATCAACAGAACCTCCGGCTCTACTGCCAGTGCCCTTGCAATACAAAGCCTCTGCTGCTGCCCGCCTGACATTCCAAGTGCGCTTTTTTTCAGTCTGTCTTTACATTCATCCCAGATCGCAGCGTTTCGCAAAGATTTCTCTACAATATCATCTAACTTCGCTTTGGATCGGATTCCATGAGTTCTCGGTCCATATGCAATGTTGTCATAAATGCTCATCGGGAACGGGTTTGGCTTCTGAAAGACCATCCCGACTCTTTTTCTGAGCAGGTTGACATCCATTCCTTTGAAAATACTGGAGCCATCCAGAAGAATGTCTCCATCGATCCGGCAGCCTTCTACCAGATCGTTCATGCGATTGATGGACTTTAACAATGTAGATTTACCACATCCGCTGGGTCCGATAAACGCAGTAATTTTATTTGCTTCAATGTCCAGATTGATATTTTTAAGGGCTTTAAAATCTCCATAATGCAGATCTAAATTCTTAATACTGATTTTCCCCATTTTTGCTTCCTTTCTCTTTATGCTTTTGTCAGCTTTTTCGCAATGATGCTTGAAACGGTATTGATCCCGACTACTAAAACTAAAAGAACGACTGCCGTTGCATAGGCCTGATCCATATACAGACCTTCACTTGACAGATTATACATATGAACTGCCAGTGTTCTTCCCGATCCCATTACATTTGCCGGCACCTGTGCAACCGTTCCCGCTGTATAGATCAGGGCTGCCGTCTCACCTACGATTCTTCCAACTGCCAGGATGATACCTGCCAGAATTCCCGGCACAGCAGATGGAAGTACAATTTTAAATACCGTGCGTAACTTCCCGGCTCCCAGCCCAAAACTTCCCTCACGAAATGAATCCGGCACCGATTTTAACGCTTCTTCTGTTGTACGCATGATCAATGGAAGGATCATAATCGCCAGTGTAAAAGCACCTGCCAACAAAGAAAATCCCCAGTCCAAGGTATTGACGAAAAACAACATTCCAAACAGACCATATACGATAGATGGAATTCCCGAAAGAGTCTCTGTCGTCAATCGGATCACTTCCACAAATTTATTTCCTTTTCCTGCATATTCTACCAGGAAGATCGCCGAAAAAATCCCAAATGGAACCGCGATCAGCAATGACAGCAGCGTCATAATGACGGTATTGATCAATGCCGGCGTCAGTGAAGCATTCTCAGAAGTATATTTCAACGCAAACAAAGACGGCTTGATATGCGGCACTCCGTTGATCAGAATATACGCGATCAAAAACAGAAGGACTGCAAATGTCACAAGCGCTCCCAACATAACAAACAGCATGATGAGAAACGAACCCGGATGTTTCAGATAGCTTTTGAATTTTTCTCCGATTCCTGTCTGATTACTCATGTTCTGTCCTCCTTTTCAGCATTGCCACACTGAAGTTGATGATTAGGATGAACACAAACAGCACTACTCCTGTAGCGATCAGAGCTTCTCTGTGAAGCCCTGTAGCATATCCCATCTCCAGTACGATATTCCCTGTCAGTGTACGCATTCCCTGCAAGATATTCTGTGCGATCCTCGGCTGATTTCCCACGATCATTATTACTGCCATAGTCTCTCCAATGGCACGGCCGATTCCCAGTACGATCCCCGCCAGCACGCCTGACTTTGCAGCCGGAATCACCACTGTAAAAATACTTCTCTCATGGGTCGCGCCCAACGCCAATGCCCCTTCGTAGTAATGCGTGGGCACAGCTCGGATTGCGCTTTCTGTAGTTCCGATGATGGTTGGCAGGATCATCATGCCAAGAATGATCGAAGTCGTCAGAAGTCCTTTTCCATCTCCCGCCTTTTCTACGATCCCCATTTGTCTTAAAGTTCTTCCAAACTCCCGCACCATCGGTACCAGCACGACCAGCCCGAAGAATCCGTACACAACCGAAGGAATCCCGGCCAGAAGTTCTGTTGCCGCTTTAAGAGGACGATATATTTTTTTCGGGCAGTACATTGCCATAAATACCGATGTCAGAATCCCGATGGGCACTCCAAACAAGATCGCACCGGCTGTTACATACAAACTTCCAATGATCATTGGAAAGATTCCAAACAGTTTGTTATTCGGTCTCCATAACTCTCCCGTGATAAATTTTACAAATCCGATTTCTCTGATCGCAGGGACTCCATTTGCAAACAAAAAAATACAAATGAGAGCTACCGCCAGTACCGAAGTACAGGCGGCAATGAAGAACACTCCCTGCATGAATTTTTCCGTCCATGCTTTTGATTTCATTTTCTTTTCCTCTTATCGATTATTCAGCTACTTCATCCCATGTATATACTTCACCGGTATAGATGGATTTTACCTGTTCTGAACTTAATTCCTCTGTCGGATTCTCATTGTTTACGATCACTGCGATTCCATCAGTTGCAATCACAGTTGCTTTTAATCCCTGTCCCACTTCTTCCTCTTTCAGTTCACGGGATGCCATACCAATATCATAGCTGCCTTCCAGAGTAGAAGTCATACCTGTCGTAGAGTCAGAAGACTGCAGTTCGATCTTCGCGTTCGGATTGACTGCTTTATAAGCTTCGATCAGTTTTTCCATCACTGGTGCGATAGAGGAAGATCCTCCAACCACCGCTTCTCCGGATGGTTTTGTTCCCTCATACGCTTTTGTTTCTTCTACCGGAATAAATCCGTTATCTGCCACTACTTTCTGTCCGTCTTCGCTCATAATAAAGTCAATAAAATCATTGGCAACTTTATTGTCTGCTCCTTCTTTTACCGCAATATTAAATGGTCTGGATACTTTATAAGAACCGTCTTTGACATTCTCTTCTGTTGCTTCTGCCCCATCGATCTTCAGCGCTTTTACGCTTTCATCCAGAGATCCTAGAGAAACATATCCGATAGCATACTCATCTCCTGCCACTGTTGTGAGCATAACAGAGGTATTGTTTGTCACCTGTGCATCCACAGTTGTCATATCTACCTTTTCTCCGTCAACTTCTTCCTGGATCCCAAACAATTCTACAAATGCGCCTCTAGTTCCGGAACCATCTTCTCTGGATACGATTGTAATATCATTTGCAACATCCCAGCCAGATGTATTTTCTGTTTTTGCGTCGTTGTCCGCCGGTGTATTCTGTGTATCGTCACTGGATCCACATCCTGCTGCCATTGCTGCTACCATTCCAACTGTTGCTAATACTGCAATAAACTTTTTCTTTTTCATTTTACCTATTCTCCTTTTTTTCAAAAGTGTTTTTTCTTTTCTCCACAGTCAGACATAATACAGAAGCAATGTAAAATATATCAGCAGCAGAATGTTAAATCTATGTAAAATGCCCATTCTCTTCTTCGTTAAATTCTTGTAAAATGCCCGGATATACAAAAAAGGACAGGAAAGCCGCCTGTTTTGGCGGATCTCCTGTCCTTTTTGATCCGTTATATTTTATTGTTCTCCTGTCAGGATCTCTTCTGCAATATTTCTTGCATGATCGGAAATACGCTCCAGACATACCAATGCATCCAGAAATACAATTCCGGATTCTGTGCTGCATTCGTTTCTCGCAAGACGCTTCATATGTGCAGAACGAAGCGCGATCTCCAGCTCATCTGCCCGGCTCTCTTTTTCGATCACCTTCATGGCTTTCTCTTTGCTGTGCTCTTCCAAAGCCTCGATCGCATATCGGAAGCAATCAATGCAGACATCTTCCATCTGCCGGATTTCTTCTTTTGCAATCTCAGAGAACGATGCTTTCTGATCTTTTAAATTCTCCGCAAACTCGGAAATATTCTCACAGTAATCACTGACACGCTCAATATCTGAAACAATCTGAAGGATGCTTGCAACCTCCTGATGTTCTTTTTCATTGATAGACAATGTATTCAGTTTGATCGCATAATCTGTAATTCCTTTGCATAACCCATCTGCGATACTTTCTTCTTCCCGGATCTTCTCGATCTCTTCCCGTTTTTGTGTGATCAGGACATCTCTTGTTCTGTCCATTGTAATCTGTACAATATGTCCCATTCTCACCATCTCGCTGACTGTAGACTGCAGTGCAATACTTGGTGTTTCCAGCATTCTGTCATCCAGCAGAACCTGACTGTCATCCATATCACCGGAATCTTCTCTTTCCAGTTTCTTAGCCAGCTTAATGATCCAGTCTGAAACAGGGAACAGCAGAACAGTCGTTCCAATATTAAAGATCGTATGAACCGTACTGATCTCAGTCTGCGTGATCAGTCCCAATCCAAATCCCGGATTGATCACCTTGAAGAATACAATGGCAACCACGCTGAAGATGATCGTTCCAATAATATTAAACAACAAATGCATCACAGCTGCTGTCTTGGCTGTCTTCTTGGCACCGATACTTGACATGATCGCTGTCACACAAGTACCGATATTCTGTCCCATGATGATATACACAGCTGCATTAAACGGAACCAGTCCCGCTGCTGCAAGACTCTGTAAGATTCCAACGGACGCAGAAGAACTCTGGATCACAGCCGTCACCAGTGCACCGGCTACAATTCCAAGGAACGGACTGTGTCCAAGTGTCACAAACAGATTGCAGAATGCCTCTGACTGCTGCAGCGGCTCTACGGCATCTGACATGGTGGTGATCCCGATGAACAAAATACCAAATCCCACAATAATACTGGAGATATCTTTGGTCGAACGTCTCTTTCCGGTCAGCATCACGATCACACCGATCATCACTGCCACCGGGGCAATATTCGCAGGACTGAGTGCTTTTGCCCACTCCACACTGGATACAAGCCATCCAGTCACAGTCGTACCGATATTCGCACCCATGATCACGCCCATTGCCTGTGTAAGATTCATAATTCCTGCATTAACAAATCCGACTACCATTACTGTCGTAGCGGATGAACTTTGAATCACAGCCGTGATAAAAGCACCAAGTAATACCCCAAAAAACTTATTCTTTGTCAGTACTTCCAGCAAACTTTTCATCTTGCTGCCGGCTGCATTCTCCAACCCCTGGGCCATGATCTGCATACCATAGATAAACATACCCAGTCCCCCGATAAATGGGAGAATAATGCTCACGTAATTCATACGTTTCCTCCTGTAATAAACCCTTTATAAAATTTTCCGCACTATTACGATACCATCATACTCGACAAAAGACAACAAATTTTTCATAAATTCTTTACATTTTCTTAACACTGAGATATCCAGTGTCTATTTTTTCATTTTAGGCTCAAATATATGGGAAGCCAGATATCCAAAAATCAGTGCTGCTGAAATCCCCACTGCACTGGCTTTCAATCCTCCCATAAAAATTCCAAGAAATCCATGAGCATCGACTGCCTCCTTGACTCCTTTCCAGAGAACATTGCCAAATCCAAGAAGCGGCACACTGGCACCGGCTCCTGCAAACTCCTGAAAAGGTCCGTAAATATTTAAAAATCCAAGAACTGCTCCGCTGCACACCAATAGAACCATGATCCGTCCCGGCATCATTTTCGTCCGATCCATTAAAATCTGTACCACCGCACAGATCAGGCCTCCTACCCAGAAAGCATGTACATATTCCATATGATTTTCCTCCTGCTTTTTTCTTAACAATGTTCCAGTACGATTCCGTGGGCAATACCTGGAACACTTGCGCCTTCATTATAACTGACCGTAGACATCAGCGCTCCGGTGGGCACAAAGAGTACCCGCTTCCATTCCCCTTTCTGGATCTTCGGGAGAATATAGGCTGACAGCGTCACGGCTGCACAGCCGCATCCACTCCCCCCTGCATGGGTATCCTGCGTGTTCTGATCAAAAATCTTCATTCCACAGTCCAGATGGCGGTCTCTTAGCTGCTGTCCGTTTTTCCGCATCAGATCCAGCAAAATGCTCTGACCGATATAGCCCAGATCTCCGGTGATGATCCTGTCGTAACTGGTCGGGCTGCGCCCAAAATCTTTTAAATTGGTCAGAATCGTATCTGCTGCTGCCGGCGCCATACACGCGCCCATATTCTGTGAATCTTTTAATCCATAGTCCACGATCTTCCCAACGGTCACTCCCGTGATCCTGACATGACTTTTTTGTTTTCCCACCAGAAAGGCTCCGCTTCCTGTTACCGTCCAACTCGCAGATAAGGGACGCTGAGAAGCATATCCCAGAGGAAACCGAAATTCTTTTTCCGCACTTCCAAAATGACTGGATGTCACAGCCAGCATATATGCTCCATATCCCGCTGCTACGCTCATCGCAGAAAGCGCCAGCGCCTCTCCGGAAGTCGAACATGCCCCATACAGCCCAAACATGGGAATCTGTAATTCCTCCACTCCCATAGAAGTGGCGATTCCCTGCCTAAGCAGATCGCCACCAAATAAATACCGGACTTCTTCTGCCTCTACGTGTGCTTTTCCAAGTGTCAGTACGCATGCCTCTTTCTGCATGGTACTTTCTGCCTCTTCCCAGGTGGATGCCCCAAACAGATCATCTTGATTGACCATATCAAACAAGGAACCCAGAGGGCCTTCGGATTCCTTGCTACCTGCCACGGAAGCGCTGCTGATAAGATAGGGTGCTTCTCCAAAACTGATGCTCTGACTGCCTCTGATCTGATTCATATCTTCTCCTCTTTTCTTTTTGATTTTCTGGCAACTCTTTTGTTCTTCCGTTAGTATGTGTGTCCATTTTGAAAAGTATACGATTTTTTGCAGATTTTTCAAAAAGCAGAATATTTTTTACATTTTCCCAGATACTATGTAGCAAAGCAAAAGGAGGCATGAATTTTGAAGCAAACAGAAAAAGAAAAACGACAGCAGAAATATGAAGAATATGTCAAACGAAAGACACCCGTACACAATGTCTATCTGAATATGGCCAAAGCCTTTCTGACCGGCGGGGTCATCTGTGTGATCGGACAGGCCATCTATCAGTATTGTGAATTAATCGGTTTTGGGAAAAATGACTGCAGCAGCTGGACTTCTCTTTCGCTGATCCTGCTCAGCATCATCCTGACCGGAGTGGGATTGTATCCCAAAATCGCAAAATGGGGCGGTGCCGGAGCACTGGTTCCCATCACTGGGTTTGCCAATTCTGTGGCAGCTCCGGCCATTGAATACAAAAAAGAAGGACAGGTATTCGGAATCGGATGTAAAATCTTTACCATATCAGGGCCTGTCATTCTCTATGGAATCTGTACCAGTTCCCTTCTCGGGCTTTTCTACTGGGTCTGGAGACAATTCTAATGCAAAAGAGGTGGGAATCCTGATCGGAATCTCACCTCTTTGCTGTCATAGCGCGCTCTTTTTCCTCATTGGCCTAAGCGCACGATGGATACGCTTCTCCTGTACATACAATTCCTTTTGCAGTACCTCTCGCAGCCAGCTTCTTTTTAATTCTTTTCCTATGAAAATACATTTTGACTCCGGCATCTCCTCAATACCGGTAATACTGTATGTATGGTCTGTCACATCAAATCGAAGCCATCCCTTTCCAACCGGAAGATATCCTTTTGCCCGGCAGATATCACCAAACACACCAGAAACAACACCCTGCAAAAATAAGAACAATTCCTGCTCTGTCTGCAAACACACCTCAGTCAGACCGATATTTTCCAAATTCAGCTTCTGTTCTTCTGTTTTCGGAATTTCCTGTGCCAGATACGATGTCAGCAGGGAATCCCACCATACATCGTCCTGTCCACTGTAATGAGAAACGCAAATTTCAGCCCCCGGATTAAGTGCTTCTAATGCTCTCTTCAGACTGCACCGATCCTCTTCTTCTGCATGTTCCATCTTAGAAACCAGAATCCTGCCGGCTGACTGGATCTGGTTTTTGCAGATTTCTTCAAATTCACGCATGCAGCGCTCATACATCACTCCATCCAGAATCGTGATCGGCTGAAGCAGGGTAATCCGCTCATACTCAATCTTTTTGATATTTTCTATAATTTTGCTGAGCATCCCGACTCCTGTCGGCTCTACAATCAGATACTCCGGATCGACAGTATTGGCGATCGTCAAAATGGATGTGGCAAAATCCGTCTGCATGGAACAACAGATACACCCCTCTGTCAGCTCCCAGATATTCAACGAACCATCTCCTGACTTCTCCAGCAGATCTCCATCCACATTCACCGCTCCATATTCATTTTCCATCACTGCAAAATCCCGCTTTGTCCGTTTTGCAAGCTCCCGGATAAACGTGGTCTTTCCGGCTCCCAGAAATCCGGATATGACTAAAATCTTCATCTCTCATGCCATCCTTATCAGTCTGAAATCTTTACAACCGGTTTGATCAAATCTGCCGGTTTATCGCGCATCATAAATAATGCTTCTTCCAGATGATCCCAGCCTTCAAATACATGAGATGCCAGAGGATGTACATCCAGTTTTCCTGCTGCTACCAATGCACCCAGTTTTTCCATACGAAGGCGTCCGCCCGGCATCAGTCCGCCGTTGATCTGTTTATGGCCCATTCCAACGCCCCATTCTACACGGGGAACTGTCACATATGTACCACTTCCCAGATAGTTGACATTTCCAATCTTTCCTCCTGGTTTCAGACATTTTACTGCAGATTCAAATGTCTCACATCCACCACCTGCGATCACAACCTTGTCCACACCTTTCCCGCCTGTAAGCGCCAGTACCTGATCTTCTATCGTTCCATTCTTATAACTTACAAAATCAGTTGCTCCATATGCTTTGGCAGCTTCCACACAATTCTTACGTGTTCCCACTGCAATGATCCGAGATGCTCCTCGAAACGCTGTTCCTGCCACAGACATCAGTCCTACCGGTCCAATTCCAATCACAAGAACGGTATCTCCAAACTGTACATCTGCCAGCTCAACTCCATGGAATCCTGTCGGAACCATGTCAGAAAGCATACATGCATCTACTGTCGAAATATTCGGAGGAAGCAGTGCCAGGTTTCCATCTGCATCATTTACATGGAAAAACTCAGAAAATACCCCGTCTTTAAAGTTGGAAAATTTCCAGCCTGCCAGCATTCCGCCGGAATGCATGGAATATCCTGCCTGTGCCTCCAGAGAATTCCAGTCTGGTGTAATAGCAGGAACCAATACTCTGTCTCCAGGTTTGAAATCTTTTACAAGTTCTCCTACTTCTACCACCTCTGCACAGCACTCATGTCCTAGGATCATATTGTGACGCTCCCCAATCGCGCCTTCCCAAAGTGTGTGCACATCCGATGTACAGATTGCTACTGCCAGCGAACGGCAGATTGCATCCAGCGGACCACAAACCGGTCTTTCCTTTTCGATCCATCCAGACTCCCCAATTTTCAGCATTGCATACCCTTTCATAAATAGTAAACTCCTTTCAAAGCCGTATTTTTCTCCATTTTACTATGGCTTTTGTTAGTTTTCAACTATTTTTTTTAAATTTTCATACTAATTTTATATATTTTTACGTTATTAAAGAAATCCGAGAACTGCGCCTATTCCCTTTCCTGCAGCAATCCCAACAATGAACCATTTCACATACCGTACCAGTTTTATCCTTCGGATAAAAATCGGAAATACGTTCAAAATTTCTGCCAGAGCCATAGACCAGCATCCTACAAATATTCCGGATAAGATACCTGTTATGGGAAGCAGGACACTGCCATATGGGATCACGATCTGAAAGCAGGACATCAGATTTCCCAAAATCCCGCCAAGGGCCACGCTGTCTTCATAAAACAGGATATGCTCTGCCGTATGGGTGCGGTCTGCAAAATCTGCCACCACACCAAGTTCTACAATAAATGCAAACAGACCACCGGCAACTGCAAATCCTGCACTGCCGCCAATGATCCCAAGAAGTACCTGCTTACCCCACATCCAGTTCCTCCTCCTTTCGTGCTGCGTCTTCTACCAGAGTCGTCTGAATGTCATTTTCATAAAGCCGCATCTGAACTTCCATCGGAGTCGGATCTACGGAAAATCTCCGTTTCCCAAAATGATTGAAAAATATTAAAATTCCAAGTGTGATCCCAACAGAATAAGAAACTTCCAGAATCGTAATCCCTGTACTCTTTTCTCCTGTAATCCAATAATAAATGGATGCGAATAATTTTCCTGCGTCCACATCATTATTAAATGCCATCATAGAAAAAGCCGCACCAAAAAATGTGATCAGAATCACCAGTATTGTTTTCGCCACATGCACCCATTGGGAAGGAGTCTCTTGCTCTTCCAGCGTTACGATCAGATCCGTTTCTCCAAGATTCTGTACTTCCAGCTTTGGATATACCTGATGGATACAGGAGATCAGCTTCAGGATCGAGATCACATATCTTTGTTCCTTTCCCTCCGGTATTTTCCAGACTTTCAGCGTTTTCAGCCTGGTCACAACCGCCTGATTGCTGCATTCCATCGTCAGCAAATCACCAAGTGTTACTTCCCTTTTTTTCACCTCTACATTCCGGTTTCCTTTTACATATAATGTATCCTGATTAGCAGCCATAGAACTCCTCCATTTCCTGACGGATCAGATATCCTTTTGCCGGTACTTCAGGAGTCGTTTCTGTTTGCACATAATAAATCAGTCCGATCAGCACTGCTGCCGTTACCATACCTGCCAGACACCACATCACTTTTCGCTTTCCATGTTCCACTGCCGTTGTCCTCCTTGATTTGATTCTTCCTTAGTATCTGACATTTGAAATGAAATATACCCGGAATGCTTACTTTCTTCCTCTGCTGATCTTTCGCAGATTTTCTAGGATTCTTTTTTCCATCCGGGAAACCTGTACCTGGGAAATCCCCAGTTCTTTCCCCACCGCGGACTGCGTTTTTTCTGCAAAATATCGTAAATAGATCAGCTTTCTTTCTTGCCCGTTTAGTTGTTCCAGCAATTGTTTCAACACCATCCGATTTAACAGAAGTTCTTCTCTTTGTTCTTTTTCTTCCAGCTTGTCCAACAGACGGATCTCACTCCCCTCTTTCTGATGAATGGGCTGATACAGAGATTCCACTTCTACCGAAGCTTCCATTGCCTGCACCAGTTCTTCTTTTTCTGCCCCGGTCTGTACCGCCAGTTCTTCCAAGGTCGGTTCTCGTCCCAGTTGATCCGTCAACTGTTCCCTAGCCTGAAATGCTTTGACGGAAAGTTCTTTCAAAGACCGGCTGACTTTGATCATTCCATCGTCTCTTAAAAATCGTTTGATCTCTCCTGATATCATGGGAACTGCATAGGTTGAAAATTTCACATCATAAGAGGTATCAAATTTATCGATGGCTTTCAACAATCCAATACTTCCGATCTGAAACAAATCCTCTGCCTCTGTCCCCCGTCCAAAAAAACGTTTTACCACACACCAGATCAATCCAATATTCTCTTCCACCAGCTGTTCTCTCGCTTTTTTATCTCCATCGTGTGATTTCCTGATTAAAGCGATCGTGTGATCCATGTCTTCCTTCCTTTTCCAATGATCTTTTTCATGATCACCCGGGTGCCTTGTCCCGGTTCTGACCATACTTTCACACTGTCCATAAACGCCTCCATAAAGGAAAATCCCATACCGGAACGCTCCAGTTCTGGTTTGCTTGTATACATTGGCGTCATAGCTCGTTCAATATTTTCAATTCCTGTTCCTTCATCTTTTACCTCAACTGTCAGTTCTGTTTCCCGGATCTGACAGTGGATCATCACCGTCCTGACCTGTCCAGCATATCCGTGAATGATCGCATTTGTGACCGCTTCTGACACTGCGGTTTTGACATCGGAAACCTCCTCTACTGTGGGATTGAGCTGTGTCATAAATGCAGCCACAGCGACTCTTGCAAATCCTTCGTTTTCAGAGCGGCTGTCAAATCTGATTTCCATTTCATTGGTGTTCTTCATACTGGTTCCTCCTCATATATCTGCATGATTTTTGTCACACCGGACATGGTCAGAATCTTCCGGATTCTGGAATTTGTATGTACCGCCCACACTTCTCCGCCAATCAGACAGATGGTCCGGTATCTTCCCATGATCACCCCGATTCCCGAACTGTCCATAAAATCCGTCTGTTCAAAATCAAAAATCACATACTTGATATGCTCCTTTTCAATGATCGCATCCGCACTTTTTTTCACATTTTCTGCATTGTGATGATCCATTTCTCTGGGAAGAAAAATAGTCAAACAGTTTTCCTGCACCTGATATTCCATACTCATATCTCCAAATTCCCCTTTCCCGTTTCAAAATAAACTGGAATTTTTCATGAAAAAAAGGATACACACCTCTTCGTGTATATCCTTCTCTTTTGTATCGAATCTTTTTATGATTATTCTTCTGTCTGCCCGGTACTCTGTGCATCGGCATCTTCTGCTTTTGGTGCTGTCTCTTGCTTGTCCCCCTGTGTGTCATCTGCCTGCATAGAATTCAAATGATCCTGCGCTGCAGATGCCTGCTCTGTTCCCGGAAAAAGCTCTGCCACTCGATTAAAATATGTTTTTGCATTTTCCAGGTCCTGACTTCTCATATAAGCAATTCCAAGATTCAGCAGGGCATTTCCATTATCATACTGTTCTTCCATCTTGATCACTTTTCCAAGCGCATCAATGGCTGTCTCATAATTGGCAACATTAAGCGCAGCCATTCCATTCGCAAACTTTGTCTCACAAGCTTCCGGAAAGATCTCCGATGCAATCTGGTCATATAACGACTGTCCATTCTGTCCCAGCGCTTCTCTATTCACTTTCAACAGTGTATCTGCCAGTGTGGCATTGGAATACGTACCGCTGTCATACTGACCGGAAACTGTCATCAGATTTTCATAGCTTTCTGCTGTACCTGCCGCTGATTTCGCCTGCGCTTCTTTGTCGGAATTCTGTGCCCGGTACTCATCCAAAGTCTTGGTCTGAGCGCTGACCTGAGCTTCCAGCGCATTGATCCGATTGCTGTATTCTACCACCTGCTGATTCTGCTTTGCAACTTTTGCTTCATCCACAGATGGTACGATCAAAAACCAGACGATCGCTGCTCCGATCACAATACCTGCTATGATATTCCCAACTGCCAGTTTTCCAGAAAGCGGCCGATATCGTCTTCGGGTTGGCTGAATGATCATCTCATTCCCCACCTGATATTCTACGCTTTCTTCTCTGAATTTTGTCTTTGGCTTCTGCTGATTGCGGATCATGGTCAGTTCATGCATATAACGCAGGGTGATCTCACTGGTTGTATCCAGCTTTCTTGCCTCTTTTAAGATCTGCCGGACTTTTGCATACTGTTCGGTATGTAAATATAACAAGGCCAGAAGCTGATAGGCTTTTAAAAATGTGGGATGCATCGAGATTACTTTTTTCAGCTGAATGATCGCCAGATCCTCTCCATCCTGCTCACAATATGCAAGACACTGATTATATTTCTTCACGGCTTGATTGATCTGATCCAGCTTTTTTGCTGAATTCTGCACTTCATGGATCAGCCGATCCGCCATATTGTCCTTTGGATTCAAATTTTTGCTGATGATCCATTCTACCAGCGCCTCTGCAACTTCTCCCCTGCCATAATACACCAACCCCAAAAGATTTCTGGCATCCATATTCGCCCTGTTGTACTGCAGGCTTCTCCGCAGAGAGGCGATCGCACCGGACATATCCCTGATCTGCGCTCTCCGCAGCCCGTCATTATACCAGTGGTTGGACTGATACATGATCTTCTCCGTATAGTTCATCTATCTTCACCATCATCCCTTACTTTGTTTTCTGGTCCATGACCTGCTTCAAAAGGTCTGTCATATCTGACAGATCTTCCTGATAAACCGCCTCTTCGATTTCTTCTACTTCCAGACTTGGTTTAAAATTTTTCAGTTCTTTTTCGTAATCCAGCATCAACCGGCCTCCTCCATGATCGCTTTTATCATTCCCGCCAGATACAGAGATCCCAGGCAATACACTTTGCATCCGTCTCTTTTGGAATCCAGATACGAAAGCGCCTCTCTTATCTCTTCTTTCACTGTCACGGGTCTGTCTGTATACTTTTGAAATATCTCCAGAAGTTCTTCTGTCTGTGTGCCTCTTTCATCTTCGATCCATGTGATCACATATTCTCTGACATGGGAGACACTGCAAAGACATTTTATCATTTCCTCGTACTGCTTGTCTTTCACTGCGGAAAAAAGCAAACACTTTTCCGCCTGTTCGCTTTGTATGCTCTGTACAAACATTTTCACTGCACTGATATTATGTGCGCCATCTACATAGAAATCCGGCCGGATTTCTTCCATCCTGCCTTCCCACTTCACTTGCGCAAGTGCCTCTCTCCATGCCCGAATATTTCCCTGCTCCTGAAAAAGAGTATGCATCGTTTCCATCGCCAGCATCGCATTTTCCGGCTGGCAGATCGCTGTATTTTGCAATTTCCATGTAGTATCTCCATAATACGCATTTACCGGAGAAAATGCAAGAGTCCCCTTCTGAATTTCCAGAATTTCGTACGCATATTTCCCTATTTTTTTACAAGGACAGCCAAGTTCTTCTGCCCGCTTTTCGATTACACGACTGCTTTCCTCCTGGGTATCTGCAAAAATAACAGGAACCTTTTCTTTTAAGATCCCGGCTTTTTCTGCTGCAATCTTCTCCAGCGTATCTCCCAGGATTTCTGTGTGATCTAACCCAATAGAGGTCAAAATACAGGCAAACGGACGGCTGATGGAATTTGTCGCATCCAGCCGTCCGCCCAGTCCTGTCTCCAGTACTACATACTCTGTGCCGGCCTCGTCAAAGCCTGCCATTGCCATCCCAAATAAAAACTCAAAAAAACTGGGATGTGGAAGTCCTTCTTCTTCCATCTTTTCTGCACATTCTCTTGTCTTTAAAAATAATCTCACAAATGTCTCATCCGACACCTGATTTCCATCGATCCGGATCCTTTCATTCATCCGGACCAAATGCGGAGAAACGAATACTCCTGTCCGTTTCCCCTCTGCCCGAAGCATTGCATCCAGATACATGCAGACAGAACCTTTTCCATTTGTTCCCGCCACGTGGAGCACTTTTTTGCCATCCTGTGGATTTCCAAGAAAAGAAAGAAAAGTCCTGGTATGTTCCATGGTATTTTTCCTGGTATATTTCGGAAGCTCTAAAATATAGGCTTCTGCTTCCTGATACTGTTCTTTATTCATCCTTTTTTTCCTTTTCGCTGTCTTTATCCTGGTCTGCAAAAGCATTGCGGCCTGTCTCGACTCGATTCGGATCATCCGGCAACCGGACCAGTTTGCCTTTCTGATACTCATACTGTGCGGATTCACGGAAAATCGTCTCGCTGGATCCCACCTGATTGACCTGGATAATATCTCCGTCTTCCAACTCTGCCTCTTTTAAATCCAGTCTCGTATTGTTCAAAAACGTACTGCTCTGCTTCTCTCCATTGAGATAAACTTTACTCTGCTTGGTGAAATTCTGACCATACAGACTGCAGCTTCCATCCAGCTGCGTGATGACATTGTCCAGTGTCACATCACTGACGCCCATTGCCATATGACCTTCTTTGATCGTAGAACCATTCTTTTCATAGGCATACTGTTTGCCATATAACAGGTCATACTGCAAAAGTTCCAGATCTGCCTGATAATTTTTCGTCTGACGTCTCTGCTGATGATAGTTGAAGATCGTTCCGGAATGGATATCCAGACGGTCAAATACTTCTGCCATGATCTGGTAAGCTGCCAGATTCTTATCCTCCTGTTTCAGACCAATATTATCCCAAATCACATAGTTTGTATTATACAGATAACGGCTCTTTAAATCTTTGGCTTCCAGTCCCATCGTCGGAAGATGATCCCCGTAAAATACCAGCACGGTCGGCTCTCCCCGCTCCTGGATCTGACGCACCAGATTCCCTGCAAATTCATCCATCTCATGCACCATATTCACATAATATTCCCAGGCATTTCTCTGTCCTTCATCCTCGGGACCTGTGACTACGATCTTTGGATTTTCGATCAACTTCTCTGTCGGATATTCTCCATGTCCCTGCACACTAACTGTAAATACAAAGTCCTGCCCTTCGGTCGTATCCATAGATTCATCAATATACTTCAACAGTACATCATCCGTTGCCCATCCATTTGGCGTATTCTGCAAAATGTTCATAAACTCTTTGCTCGTATAATGATCAAATCCCATATGATTGAATACCTGCGCACGGCTGTAAAAATTTCCGCCATTATTATGCAGCGCTTCTGCCCCATAGCCTAACGCTCCAAGTGCCGATGCGGCGCTTTCTACATATTTTGTCTTCGCATAAGTCTTATAAGGATATTCTCCCGGTCCAAAGAAACGCATGCTCATTCCGGTAAGCACCTCAAACTCTGTATTGGCTGTTCCGGCCCCCACTGACGGTGCTTTGAAGTAGCCGCTGGAAAATTCCTCATACATCTTCCGCAGATTCGGGATCGGATCTTCGGAAAACTGCAGCCATTCTACCTCCGTAGGATCAAAATAGGATTCCAGCTGCACAAACATGATATTCGGCATCTCTCCTTCTTTTAACCCTGTGCTGCTTTTTGCCATCTCTCCGTCCCTAGTGATCTCCTGCATGGTCTCTTCGCTGTATCCCACCGGCTCTGATATTCCGGTATTAAAAACACTGGTCACAAAGCAGTATGGAAATCCATAATCCTCATAAGCAAATGCAATATTTCCAAAATAATTAGATACCACTCTCTTATCTATGGCAAGATCGGTCAGCCCAATGTACGCACCGATAGAAAGAACTACCCCAAATACTGCCACGATCCTGTGCATCTTTCCGGTAAACTGCCCGCCTCTGCGCCACATAGAGATTACCCACAGCACAACAGCAACAATTCCTATTCCGAGCAGGACAAACTCCAGCGGTGAAAAATAATTTTTAGATACTGCCAGTCCTTCTGACCATGCTTTTAAATCTTGTGCATTAAACGGCGTCACTCGTTTGATCAGCATATATCCATTGCAGACACCTAATGCCAGCCAGAATACACTCAGCAGGATCCTCGCAAAAACACGGCGTCTGACCAGATACACGATAGAAAAAGTGGCAAAGATCAAAAAGGCATTGAAGAAAAACACCTTAGGTGTCCCCACCAGATATCCCCATGCTTCAAACAGAGAATGTCTGGAAACAATTTCGATCAAAAAGTTCAAAATACAGGCCAGCAGGTAATGGAAAATCAGGGAAAACCGGTTCATAAACTGGTAGACCGGTTGCATCTTCCGTGCAAATTTTCCGTTACGGCGCTTTTCCAGGATCTGTCTGCGCCGCTCTTTTCTCTCTTTAAAATGCTCTTTGATATCCTGCATTTTCAAGTTTCTTATTTTCTGGAAAAAGCCTTTGATATCAGGTTTCTTCATATGAATCTGTTTCATTGATAACCTCACTTATTTTTTCAGTCCGGCCATTCTCTCCTGCACCTGTTCCAGCATCTGTGTATATTTCTCAAGTTTTTCACGCTCTTCCTGCACTTTTGCCTCCGGCGCTTTGCTGATGAACCGCTCATTGGAAAGCATGCCCTCTGCACGTTTGATTTCTTTTTTCAGTTTCTCCTCTTCTTTGTGCAGACGCTCCATCTCCTGTTCAAAGTCTACCAGATCTTCCAGCGGAAGGTATACCACTGCATCCGGTACTACAACAGAAACCGCATTGTCTGCGATGTTTTCTTTTGTTTCCTGTACAAGGATTTTTTCTGCCATCATCAACGGCTTGATGGAATTTTCCAGTGTGCGGATCCCCTCACAGATTGTCTGATCTTCGCATACCACATATACTTTGGTCTTACGGTTATTTGGAACATTCATCTCTGCACGCATATTGCGGATACCGCGAGTTATCTCTTTGACATGTTCCATCACATTTTCCTCGGATGGGAAATCCCATGCTTCTTTGAATTCCGGCCACTGGGACATCATCAAAGATTCTTCCTCCGGTACCAGAACGCTGTAAATCTCTTCTGTGATAAATGGCATAAACGGATGCAGTAATTTCAGAGCCTGTTTTAAGACTGTCTTTAATACCCACAATACGCAGTCTGCAGAAGCTTGATCCTCTTCTTTGTGATAAATTCTGTATTTTGCTGCCTCTACATACCAGTCACAGAACTCATCCCAGATAAAGTCATATACTTTCTGTACTGCGATTCCCAGCTCAAATTTATCCATATTCTCTGTCACATCTTTTGCCAGTCTGTTGACCTTGGATAAAATCCACTTATCAGCTTCATTCAAAAGCGCAGCATCCGGCTCAGAAACGACATTTTCTTCCATATTCATCATGATAAATCTGGATGCATTCCATACTTTATTGGCAAAATTACGGCTAGCCTCCACTCTTTCATTATAGAAACGCATATCATTTCCAGGAGCATTTCCTGTTACGAGTGTCAGTCTCAGCGCATCACATCCATACTGGTCGATGATTTCCAGCGGATCGATCCCATTTCCAAGAGATTTGCTCATCTTGCGTCCCTGAGAGTCTCTCACCAGTCCATGGATCAAAACGGTATGGAACGGGGATTTTCCTGTATGCTCATATCCTGAGAATACCATACGGATAACCCAGAAGAAAATAATATCGTATCCTGTTACCAGAACATCTGTCGGATAGAAGTAATCCAGATCTTCTGTCTTGTCCGGCCAGCCAAGTGTCGAGAACGGCCACAGTGCAGAGCTAAACCAAGTATCCAGAGTGTCTTCATCCTGTGTGAAATGTGTACATCCACAGTGCGGACATACTTCCGGCATCTCTCTTGCCACAACAAACTCTCCACATTCGTCACAATAGTACGCCGGGATTCTGTGTCCCCACCAGATCTGTCTGGAAATACACCAGTCTTTGATATTCTCCAGCCAATGCAGGTAGATTTTATTAAAGCGCTCCGGCACGAACTTCAATTCGCCTGTCTTGAGTGCTTCGATCGCTGGTTTTGCCAGTTCTTCCATCTTGACAAACCACTGCTGTTTGATGAGCGGCTCTACTGTCGTTCCACAACGGTCGTGAGTTCCTACATTGTGAGAGTGAGGCTCGATCTCAACCAGATAGCCCTGCTCTCTTAAATCCTCCACGATTGCCTTTCTCGCCTCGTAGCGCTCCATTCCTGCATATTTTCCACCTTTTTCATTGATGGTGGCATCATCATTCATAATGTTGATCTCTTCCAGATTATGGCGCTTTCCAACTTCAAAGTCATTTGGGTCATGTGCAGGCGTGATCTTTACTGCACCTGTTCCGAATTCTTTGTCTACATAATAATCAGCCACAACCGGAATCTCTTTGTTAACCAGCGGAAGCAAGACTTTCTTTCCAACAATATCTTTGTATCTCTCATCATCCGGATGGACTGCAATCGCTGTATCTCCAAGCATGGTCTCCGGACGTGTGGTTGCAATCTCCAGGAAACGGTCTGTTCCCACGATCGGATATTTGATGTGCCAGAAATTGCCGGCCTGCTCTTCATGTTCTACCTCTGCATCAGAAAGGGAAGTCTTACATTTCGGACACCAGTTGATGATTCTGGATCCTTTGTAAATATATCCTTTTTCATACAATTTGATGAACACTTCTTCTACTGCCTTGGAACATCCTTCGTCCATTGTAAAACGCTCTCTGTCCCAGTCACAGGAAATTCCCAGTTTTTTTAACTGGTTCTCGATAGTTCCTGCATATTCTTCTTTCCACTGCCAGGTTCTTTCAAGAAATCCTTCTCTTCCCAGTTCTTTCTTGTCAATACCTTCTTCTTTTAACTGGTTGGTAACCTTCACTTCTGTGGAAATAGCTGCGTGATCAGTTCCCGGAATCCAGAGCGCATTGTATCCCTGCATTCTTTTATAACGGATCAGGATATCCTGCAGTGTATTATCCAGTGCATGTCCCATATGCAACTTTCCTGTAATATTCGGAGGCGGCATCACCGTTGTGAACGGTTTTCTGCTTCTGTCCACCTCTGCGTGGAAATATTTGTTTTCACACCATCTCTCATACAATTTTTCCTCGATCGCTTTCGGATCATAGGTCTTTGCCAATTCTTTACTCATGCTTTCCTCCTCAAATGTCCCTGTTCTGTCCGCACAACACCTTTCTTCCGATAATAAAAAAACACCCTCTACATCCAAAATGCAAAGGGCGAATGTTCCGCGGTACCACCTTCATTATATGCTTATGCATATCTCTTCTTTTGTCCTGTAACGTGGACAACTCCGGGATATCCTACTGTCTGTTCAGATATCCGGTTCAGAAGCTACCTTCCACAGCCCTTTCTTGAAATCGTCTTCCAGCCCCGGACGATTCTCTCTGCCAAGAGTAATTGTGTACTCCTCTCCCTCATAACCTTTTATTTTCACTAATTGTTAACTGTATATGAACTACCAGATAATCATATCTTTCGACATTCTATTTGTCAAGGAATTTCAAAAATCTTAAGATATTTCATAGAATTTACACATTTTCAAAAATCTTCTCGTTTTATATGCCTTTCTTCAGGTGTGAGATCATCTCCACGATCGAATATCCATAATTCTCTGCTGTCGCCCATCCTGCACCTTTGGGATTTTCTTTCTGCCCAAGCCACTGGACATAAGGAGCCGAGCCCTTCTGCACATATTCATAACGGTCATCAACACATGGCTGTATAAGAGGTTCTTCTGTAGCATATGCTTTCAAATGCTGGATCTGCGCCCGCACTCCGGTTCGTACATCTGGATAAGAATTTCCCGGAACACCGCCGCCCGTTGTCCCAAGACCTGCAAAATTAAACTGTTCGATCGAAGCATCTCCGCCATACTGCAAAAATCCGGTTTCCTTCATAGTCTGTACAAATGCAACCTCTGGTCTTACCCCTTCTGCCTTTGCCTCCTCTTCATAAATCTGGCAAAAAGTCTCAATACTGTCAGCGCCTCCTTTTGTCAGACTTTCTGTGGGATATAGCTTCCCACTGGCTTGGAAATAAGATACCATCTCCTCAATAGTCACGCTGCTTTGTCCCATGATCGGATACTGCCCGTCCGCAATCACCTCTTCTGCTGGTTCTTTCTTTTCGATTTCCGCGGCTCTTTGTTTTTCTGCTTCCTCTTCTTGCACCTGCTTCTGTTCAGATTCTGTAGACTGAAGCGTTCCTTCCTGCTCTGATTCTCCGGTCATAATCCCTGCAATTCCCAAGACAGCAATCAGAAGAACTGCCGCCACAGCCTCCATCATCAACGTATTCTGTTTCCGCTTCCACCATTTCCGAATCTCTTCCAGATTCATACTCCTTACACCTCAACAATCCCCATTTTGATTTCTTCTTATTTATAACAAGAAATCTCCCGTTTTGCCAGTATATTTCGCTGCTTCTTACAATCTATGTTCCCAGACTCCAAGACATGCATATAACCAAAAACCGGGGAACCGTTCTGCTTTTGCAGAACTTTCCCCGGTCATCCTCACACACTCTTTCGAATAGTGTTCTTTTTTCTATTCCACTACAACACCCTTCTGCAGCATTACATTTGCGTAAATTGCAGACTCTCCTGTTGCAATGATCGCATATGCAGTTTTCGCTTCATCATAGAATGCAAATCTTTCAATATTTCCAATAGCATCTGCTCCACGCTCATCGTGTTTTGCCACGATTTCTTTGTATGTATCCCAGATTGGAGTTTCTACTTTTCCAACGTCACCTGGCATTAACTGCATCAGGTTTACCGGATTTTCTACATAAGTATCCAACGGAAATACTTCCAGAATAGCATCCAGAATCTCCGGTACTCCATGTCCATCGCAACGAATCACAATGGCATCTTTTCCCATAGATTCTGAAGGGAAGTTTCCATCAGCGATCACAAGACGGTCGCTGTGTCCCATCTCGCATAAAACTTTCAGTAATTCTGGTGATAAGATTTTTGGAATTCCTTTTAACATCTTGATTTCCTCCGATAAGTGTTCTGTTATTCTTTCTGATTTTACATAAGGAGTACCCGAAGGCACTCCTTGTTATTTGACTGTTCCTATTTGTATAATGGGCCGTATGCAGCACAAGCTCTGTAATCCTGTCCTTCTTTGTCTGCTCCAAATGCATTCCAAGCTGCTGGTCTGAAGATATCTTCTTCTGGCACGTTGTGCATGCAAACTGGAATTCTTAAAATAGATGCCAGTGTAATCAAGTCTGCTCCGATGTGTCCGTAAGAAATAGCACCGTGGTTAGCTCCCCAGTTATTCATAACATCATAAGCTGTCTTGAATGCACCTTCTCCTGTACATCTTGGTGCAAACCATGTACATGGCCATGTGTAGTCTGTTCTCTTCCAGATCTTATCTGAAACTTCTTCTGGTAGGTTCAGAGTCCATCCTTCTGCAATCTGAAGAACCGGTCCCAGTCCTTTTACAAGGTTCAGACGGATCATTGTTGCTGGCATTTCAGCCTGTGTTAAGAAACGAGAAGAGTATCCGCCTCCACGGAAATATCCGTTATCTGCTGGGTTCCATGTAGTAGCTTTCAGGATTGCTTCCTGATCTTCTTCTGTTACGTTGTACCACTCTTTCATAACTCCGTTTCCATCAGCATCTTTTGCTTCTCCACAAGCATCCAGACAAGCTGCACCAGAGTTGATCAGGTGAATAAATCCATCTGCTTCTTTTGCTTTTCCTTCCAGATCGTATCCTGTTGCTTTCTTTACTGCATCTGTACTCCAGTATGTACGAACATCAGCAAAAATCTGTGCTCTGTTTGTCAAAAGTTTCATAAACAGCATGCTCAGTCCGTTCAATACATCATTTTCTGTTGCCAGAATGTATGGCTCTCTTGCTCCATTCCAGTCGAAAGATGTATTAAGAATTGCTTCTGCGAAATCTCCGTTTGGATAGAAGTCTGTCCACTGTCTCTGTCCCTGGAATCCAGCTGCAATTGCATTGTGTCCAATTGCTTCTTCTGAGAATTTCTCATCCAGATTTTTATTTCCATTCATCAAATCTTTGATGATCACTGCCATTTTTACAACGAACTCGAACTGTTCTTCTTTCTTCTCAGGAGAAACCTGTAATTCTTCTGGGTTCTTGTCGAATCCGATCGGGCATTTTTCTTTTGCCCATGCAAGAGCTTTCTGGAATTCTGCTTCATCGTAGATTCCTTCTGTCATACGACGGATGATCTCTACCTCATCTACAGATTCTACACGCATTCCCAGGTAAGACTCAATAAAGTCTGAATCAATGATAGATCCGCCGATTCCCATACAGATAGAACCGATCTGTAAGTAAGATTTTCCTCTCATAGATGCTGCTGCAACTGCTGCACGTCCGAATCTTAAGATTTTTTCTTTTACATCTTCCGGGATCTCTGTATCGTCTGCTTCGCAAACATCATGTCCGTAAATACCAAATGCAGGAAGACCTTTCTGTGCATGTGTTGCGAGAACGGATGCCAGATAAACTGCTCCCGGTCTTTCTGTTCCGTTGAATCCCCAAACAGCTTTGATCGTGTTAGGATCCATATCCATTGTCTCAGAACCATAGCACCAGCATGGTGTTACTGTCAGTGTAATATCAACACCTTCTTTTCTGAATTTTTCAGCACATGCTGCTGATTCACCTACACGTCCGATCGTTGTATCAGCGATTACAACTTTCACTGCTTCTCCGTTGGAATATTTTAAGTTTTCTTCTAATAATTTTGCAGCGGATTTTGCCATATTCATTGTCTGCTCTTCCAATGAACCTCTTACATCCAGTGCTCCTCTACGTCCATCAATTGTTGGTCTGATACCAATTACAGGGTATCCTCCGATTAATCTTGATTCTGCCATAATGACATTCCTCCTTGAAAATTATT